>ENA-UOJR01001758-UOJR01001758.1-human-gut-metagenome-genome-assembly--contig:-C115P-NODE-1758-length-17316-cov-4.653149_pt1 | contig 17316 bp, 17 predicted proteins | sample MGYA00242354_ERZ723901 | MGnify/ENA metagenome assembly ERZ723901
TGCGGTACTCGCGCGGCGAAACGCCGACGTGCTTTTTGAACAGATAGCTGAAATAATGCGAATCCTGATAGCCGACGTCAAACGCAATATCGCTCATGCGGCTGTTGCCGCAGGTCAGCAGCTGCTTGGCCGCCTCGATACGCACGACGGTCAAATACTCGACAAAGGTCTGTCCGGTCTCCTGCGAGAACACGGTGGAGAAATGATTCGGGCTGAAGCCGACTTTCTCCGCACCCCGATGCAGTGAGATCGCACTGTCTGCATAGTTTTCACGAATAAACTCCTTTGCACGGCTGATCTCCGCGCTGTATCGCACGTTCTGCACGTCTTGCACCCCGGACAGGTGTACTTCACGCCCATCGAAGCAGCCCTACCCGATCTCGATCCCGCCGGCATCGCCTTTCACGGCACCGCCGACCCGTGGGCGCGCACCGAGCTCATCACCGAGGGCTGCCGCCGTCTTGGTGTACCGCTGCATCTAACTGAAAACGCCGATCATTCCACGGAAACCGGCGATATCCTGCGGGATATCACAATCCTGCACACCATTCTCGAGCAGACCGATCGCTGGATGCGGCAGCGTTGCATCTGACCGTGCCATCTCCGACAGCAGATCCCGTAAAATTATGTATCCGTTTGAGGAAAGCATTGCAGCTCGGTGCAAAATGTTGTGCTCTTTTCTTGTATGACCTTACAGGAGAGTTTACTATGAAAATTTTACATATCACACCCTCACAGGACGGGTTTTATATGCCCGCGGAATTTGCGCCGCATGAAGACTGCCTGATGATCTGGTCTGAACGTGCCGATTCGTGACAGTAAGGCGCCTATGCCGCACGCAAAGCCTTTCTGCGCGTGATCGAAACCATTTAAAGCGAACACATGACCGTTCTGTGCTCGGAGGGGCAGTACGACAACGCGCGTGCCCAGCTTCCCGGCCTTTGTCATCAACGGCAAAGGCGAACGCCGCGGCATCGACTGGGGCTTCAACACATGGGGCGGCGAAGTGGACGGCCTGTATCCCTCGTGGGAGAACGACAACCGCGTGGCACGCAAGTTCTGCAACCTGCTTGGCAATGACGTTTACGACAAGCGTGATTTTATCTGCGAGGGCAGCTCGATCCACGCCGACGGCGAGAACGACCCGCAGTATGCGCTTTCCAAGCCGAGACTGGACGCTATGTTGGTTGTCTGGAAGAACTGGCATTCAATCAGGGATGGCTGACGGAAGAACAGGTGCACAAGGACGAACAAGAGCTCGGAATAACGCTTTATGGGCAGTACTTGCAGTGCTTATGATGGAGAGCATTAACGAGGAGAAAACATCCCTGTACAAGAAAAAGAGGCTCCCCTATGACTGCATTCACCGTAAAATACTACACCGCAGATTTTCTGCATGCTTTCTTCTCCACTGTCTGCGGACGGCTGGAAAATGGGAAATGGGGCAGCCGCTTTCCCCATCTCATGAACGAGCTGTATCAAGGCGTACTGCCTGTCAAGCATCTCGCAGCTGGTACGGAAGAGCTGTCACAGATCAAGCAGGAGCTTGCGCAATTCGCGCCGGATCAGGTGATCTGGGATATTGACGACCGCTCGCTCACTCCGCCGTGGGGCGACAATATCAGCGAGGATATTACCGACCTCAGCAATTACTTTGTCACTAGCGAGGGAGAGGATTTTCTCTCGGTATTCGCCGCTGCGCTGGACAAGGCGCAGCAACGGAACGCATCGCTGAAAATTCAGACAATCTGAGGCGACTATTCAGGCGACCGGGCGACTCTAAGCAACGGTATCCCCGCTGTCATACAAGCCGAAAAAATCCGTAAAGTCCTTATTTTCATATACTTTTCACCGTAAATCCGAACGTTAGCTCTCAAAGCTCACCGCTCCGACTCCAAAGGCCATGCGTTCGAATCGCACCGGGCGTACCATGTAAAACCGCTTGTTTCTTTGAAATGAGCGGTTTTTCTTTACTTTTGATCACAGTATAAATCGTCGCAACTTGTCAGGCGACTGATTAGGGGGTTATGATAGAAAAAAGAGCAGCGATCGCTGCTCTTATCGTTTTACTCCACGGTTCTACGTCATATAACGAATATTTAGCCGGAAATACAGTCAAATTCTCCTGTATCAAAGCGCGAAGGCGGTTATACCACCGTTCTGCCAATGCGGTATTCCGATACTGCTGCATAATGTACATAGGCTTTTCCGTAATATCCCGCTCGGCTGCTGAGGTATAAAATATCTTATATCTTTGCGGCACGACTCTGAATCAGCTCCTTTACTTTCGCGTCCATATCGCACTGCGCAGAGATGCGTCCGACAGCAATAAAACCATCTCCTTGCAGTACGATTGTATTACGGTCTTCCTTGCATATCAAGCTGAACTTATTTGACAGCATTCAATACTATTCCGGTCTTCCGCTAAGAAGCAGGTCGATCTGACAGCGTACCGGTCCTCTCCGTCCGGCGCACGGTTATTCTTAGTACGGATAAATCTCAAAAATCTCCTTTCCGCTTTTGAGCTGCCCGTATAGCCGCACTTCTGCCAATCGGTTGCAAGGATTCTCCAAATCGCTGAAGCTGCATTTGTCCATGCTATTCAGAAGATACCCTGTCCTTGCTACTATCCGGACAGAGAAATCGAGCATTCAATAAAGAACGTGCGTTCTCTTTACTGCAAATCATACTGTATTTTCGTATTTTTCGCAAAATCAATTCATCTATCGTGTTGATTTATGCATTCTTTCTCAGCAGCAGTTCTCCCGCAAATCTGCGGCTGCACCTGCAGTAGCTCCGCTGTTTCCTGTTCTCCGGTTTGCATTTTTTCCGGTTTCGTGGTATATTTCTAATATATGCCGTATGACTTTGTAAGCGGTTATACGCGTCAATCTGCGAACACATCATACAAAGGTGGGGAGCAAAGATGAACGGACCTACATTACAAGTGCAGATGCTCGGGCAGTTTACCCTTCGATACGGCGACCGCACCATTTCCGACAGCGACGACCGCTCCCGCCGGGTATGGTCACTGTTGGCCTATATGCTGTATAACCACGGCCGCTCGTTCGCACAGGAGGAGCTGATCCATCTATACTGGAGCAACGGCGAAAAAAGCGCGGATCCCGGAAATGCGCTCAAATCAATCTTTCACCGCATTCGCACCGCGCTGGACAAGCTGCAGCCGGGACTTGGCCGCCTGCTCATCCGCCGCAAAGCAGGACGATACTTCTGGAACAACACTATGCCGCTTTCCCTCGATATTGAGGATTTTGAGGCGCATTTTCATGCTGCCGAAGCCGCCGGAGATGACGATGTCCGTCTGGCGGAATATCAGGCTGCACTGGCACTGTATGCCGGCGATCCGTTGCCGCGCGTGACCGATGAAATCTGGACTATTCCAATCGTGGCCTACTATCACAGCCTGTACACCCGTGCGGCAGCCGGTGCGATCGAGCTGCTCGAAAAGCAGGAGCGCACAGCCGAAGCCGTTGCGCTGTGCCGTCGGGCAATTCATATTGAGCCGTATCAGGAGGATCTGTATGAGCACCTCATGCGCGGTCTACTCCGCACCGGCGATATGAAGGGCGCTATGTCGGTCTACGAGGAAATGAGCGAGCAGCTGTTTGCGCATTTCGGCGTTATGCCGTCCGAGACGCTGCGCACACTGTATCGTCAGGCGACACGCACCGTAAACGACCGCACACTGACCATGGACGAGGTTTGCTCTCAGCTTGAGGAGCCTGCGCCGCACGGCGGCGCCATGGTATGCGAATACGACTTTTTCAAGATTCTGTACCGTTCCGAAGCCCGTTCGATCGCGCGAAATGGCCATTCAGCGAATATCTGCCTGCTGTCGGTCTCCGGCAAGGACGGCGAAATGCTTGCACGCCGCAGTCTGGACCCCGCAATGAATAATCTGCAAGTGCTTGTCCAGAACAATCTGCGCCGCGGCGATGTAATCGCTCGATGCAGCATTTCGCAGTATATCATCCTGCTGCCGCAGGCGAATTACGAAAACAGCCGCATGGTTGCCGACCGACTGGTAAGCGCGTTTTACCGTCGGTATCCGCACTCGCCCGCACGGCTCCGCTATACGGTGCAGCCGCTGGCATAATCAGACTTTCAAAACAACTGCGTGCCGTCTATCCCACGCACAATAAAGGAGATAAACATGGGTAAACAAAGCTGGAAGCCCGGCAACATGCTCAATCCCGTTCCGGCGGTGATGGTCAGCGTTGCCGATGAAGAACACCGTCCCAACATCATCACGGTAGCGTGGGCCGGTACGATCTGCACCAACCCGCCGATGGTGTCGATCTCGGTTCGTCCGTCACGGTATTCTTACGATATTATCGAAAAAACCGGTGAATTTGTCATCAATCTCACCACCGAAAAGCTGGCGCGCGCGTGCGACTACTGCGGCGTTGTCAGCGGCCGTGATGTGGATAAATTTGCGAAAACCGGTCTGACGCCCATGCCGGTTGAGCATGTCAGCGCACCCGCTATCGCGGAAAGCCCGGTCAACATCGCCTGCCGCGTCACCGAGAGCCGCGCACTCGGCAGCCATACCATGTTCATCGCCGAGGTGGTCAGCGTGACGGTTGATGACGAATATCTGGACGAAAACGACCGGTTTCATATCAACGATGCGAACCTGATTATGTACTCCCACGGCGAGTATTTTGCGCTTGGCAAGTATCTCGGCAAGTTCGGATACAGCGTGCAGAAGAAGAAAAAGAGGAAGAAGTAAGGCGTTTTCAACTGCATACTATTGGCTGAAATATCAAATCGGAATTTAAGGAGGTCTTGTATGAAGAAAATAGTATGTACAATGCTATGTATTATGCTTTTATTTGGTTTGAGTGCTTGTGGTGGAGATGTCAGTGAAGTAAAAACTCATAATGTTGAATCTGAGAGCTATTCAGAAGAGGATATTAAAGCCGCTATTGACACAATAAAAAAGGAGTTTAAGAGTGACTGGAAAGGATGCACTCTCACAGAAATTTACTATGCCGGAGATGACTGCACGAAAGATCATAAAGATTGGGCAGACAGAAACAATGCAGATGAAGTCATTGTTTTATTATCTTCATTCGATGTTGATTCATCTGGTGGAGACGGGTCATTGAATCCAAATAGTACATACAGTGATTGGAAGTGGATTTTAGTTAGAACAGATGGCGGAAAGTGGCAGCATGTTGACCATGGATATTAAGTCAAATTCCAGTTTTCCGCACCATGCAACCCAAAACAACGCAAAACCGGCATCTTCCGATGCCGGTTTCTTTTCATTTCATTTCTTTATCAAATCGCTGTTCAGCCCAGCATTCTGCCGCGCAGCAGAATCGTGTGAATGTTCAGCTCCTCATCCAGCAGGAGCACATTCGCCAGCTTGCCCGGCTCGAGCGAGCCGTAATCGTGCTCAACGCCGATAGCGCGCGCCGGATTGGTGGACGCGGAACGAATCGCCTGACCGAGCGGAACACCCATTTTAACAGCCGAGCGCACGCAGTCCATCAGGTTGGTCGCGGAACCCGCAATCGTGCCGTCGTGCAGGGTGGCAAGGTTGCCGCGCACGGTAACCGCCTGTCCGCCGAGCGAATACTCGCCGTCATCGAGTCCGGTCGCCATCATGCTGTCCGAGATCAGGATAACACGGTTCTCAAACAGCCGGAAGGTCGCGCGAACGACCGACGGATGCACATGCACGCCGTCCGCGATGAGTTCAACTGCCACGTTATCGTTGTCAAAGGCCGCACCGATGACGCCCGGTGCCCGATGAGAAAACGGCGGCATGGCGTTGTACAGGTGGGTCACCTGCCGGGCTCCGTGCTTGAAGGCTTCGCAGGCGGTGTCATAATCCGCTGTCGTATGCGCAATCGAGATACGCACCTCGCCTGCCAGCTCATCGATCGTCTCCATCGAACCGGGCAGCTCAGGTGCCAGATCGCACAGCTTGAACAGACCGCCGGCTTTTTCCTGCACCCGGCGGAACATGGCCGCGTCCGGCGCATGCAGATAAGCGCCGTTCTGCGCACCCTTTTTCGCCTCGGAAATGAACGGGCCTTCCATGTTGATGCCCACAAGCGCCGCGTCATTACTCTCCGCCTGATAGGTTGCGGCGGCTTCGGCAATCTGTGTCAGCTTGTCCTCCGGATAGGTCATAGTCGCCGGACAGATGGCGGCCACGCCGATCTGTGCCTGATACTTTGCCAGTGTGGAGATAGCCTCATGCGTGCCGTCGCAGAAATCGTGGCCCATGCAGCCGTGAAAATGCAGATCGACCAGTCCGGGCACGGCGTACAGACCGCCCATATCCACCGCATCCGCGCTCACCTCTGCGGATGCAATCCGGTCGCCCGAGATGGACAGTCCGCCGGTTTTGAACGTGCCGTCCGGCTGATATACCCTCAAATTGCTAAATTCCATAACTTCTCTTCCTTTTTAGAGCAAATCGCCGCACTTAGACAGTGCCGCCTCGTCCGCTACGATGGAAACATCTGTGTGCAGCTGCAGGATGGATGCCGGAACCTGAGGCGTTACCGGGCCGAAGAACGCTTCGCGGACGGTTTCCGCCTTGTTTTCGCCCGAAACCACCAGCACGATGCGCCGTGCCAGCATGATGGTCTGCACGCCCATGGTGTACGCCTGCCGCGGCACGTCATCCGCCGACGCGAAAAAGCGTTTGTTTGCCTCGATGGTAGACTCGGTCAGGTTCACGCAATGCGTGCCCTTGGAGAAATACTCGTCCGGCTCGTTGAAGCCGATGTGTCCGTTCAGGCCCATGCCGAGCAGCTGCAGGTCAATGCCGCCCGCCGCCTTAATGGCTGCATCGTAGCGCTTGCACTCCCGCTCGGCGTCAAGCTGCGCGCCGTCCGGCAGATTGATGCGCTCTGCCGGCACATTCACCGCGTCGAAGAAGTTTTTGTGCATGAAATAGTGATAGCTCTGGTCGTGATCGGGTGTCAGGCCGCGATATTCGTCCAGATTGAAGGTCGTGCAGCCGCCGAAATCCACATCGCCCTTGTTATACCATTTAATCAGCTGCTCGTAAATGCCGATCGGTGACGAACCGGTCGCCAGACCGAGTACGGAATCCGGTTTGAGAATAACCTGTGCCGAAATGATGTTGGCTGCCTTGCGACTCATGTCGTTATAATCCTTAGCGCGAATGATTTTCATGGAATACCTCTTTCTTCTGTCTCCGGAAATAGAAAGGGCAGGCAATGTGCCCGCCCTTTCCATTGCGCGGAGCGCAATCGTGATATGCAAACAAGATAGGTTAGTTAGATTGGTTGCGATTTCTTAACCATTCGGTGTTCCCACGCGGCTGTATTTCCAAACCGTGTGCGAGCACTTCAGGCTGCGTTGAATTGCTTTCAGTGTTACTTCAGCATCTTTGCCATTTCGTCGGCTACGAACTGGACCTTGGTGCCAATGATAACCTGAACTGCGGTCTGCGACGGACGCATTACGCCAGCCACGCCTGCAGCCTTGATCTTCTTCTCGTTGACGAGCGTGCCGTCCTTGACTTCCAGACGCAGACGGGTAATGCAGTTATCCAGAGATTCTACATTTTCCTTGCCGCCCAGACCTTCGAGGACTGCAGCTGCAATAGCGGTGAAGTCGTTATTTGCCAGCTTGGCATTCTTGTCAACCTCTGCGAAGTCGGCTTCTTCATCCTCACGGCCCGGGGTCTTGAGGTTGAACTTGGTGATCGCAAAGTAGAATACCAGATAGAATACAACGAATGCTGCGATACCCAGCGGGATGATCATCAGCGTGTTGTTCGCTGCCGGCAGGAAGGACGAGAATACGAGGTCGGTCGCGCCTGCGGAGAAGCAGAAGCCTGCGCGGAAGCCGACATAGTAGGTGATGATGGTGAAAATGCCGTACAGAGCTGCATAAACAACATACAGCGGGAAGCACAGGAACATGAAGCCGAACTCAAACGGCTCGGTAACGCCGCAGATGAATGCACAGATGGCAGCGGACAGGACCAGACCGATAGCAGCCTTCTTGTTCTTCGCAGCCTTGATCATAGCCAGAGCCGCACCGGCAATACCGAACATCATGCAGGGGAAGAAGCCGGACATATACATGCCGAGGCTCCAGGTAACGCCGTTCTGACCGGTAATGTCGCCGGCCCAGTAGTGAGACAGGTCGCCCAGGCCGATGGTATCGAACCAGAATACGTTGTTGAGTGCGTGGTGCAGACCGGTCGGAATCAGCAGACGGTTAAGGAATGCATAGATGCCGGCGCCGATACCTTCCATGCCGATGATGCCTTCGCCAACAGCTACCAGAGCGCTGAAGATGATCGGCCATACGAACAGCAGAACAACGGATACGAGAATGGAGACCAGACCGGTTACGATGGCAACACAGCGCTTGCCGCTGAAGAATGCCAGCCAGTCCGGAAGTTTCGCATTTTTGAAGCGGTTGTAGCACGCAGAACCAATGACGCCTGCGATGATCGCGATAAAGACGTTCTCGATCTTATCGAACGCGAGCGTCTTGACCTGATCGTCTGCGATGGCCGGCATCAGCGTAGTAACAACGCCGGTGCTCAGCAGGTTGGTCATCATCAGCCAGGATACCAGACCGGCCAGTGCCGAGGTACCCTCACGGTCGTCGGATAGTCCGACTGCAACACCGATGACAAACAGCAATGCCATATGGTCAATCAGCGCGCCGCCTGCCTTTACCAGCAGGAAGCCAATGTTATACAGTGCACCGCTCGTTGCCGCGCCCGGCACGCCCATAACGCCCGGAGCGATCGCGTAGCCAAGACCCATCAGGATACCGCAGATCGGCAGCGCAGCTACCGGCAGCATCAAAGCCTTGCCCAGCTTTTGCAGTTTTTTCATCATAAGAGTTTCCCCTCCTTATTTTGTGGACCGCCGAAGCGGCCGATTGTGTTGACGGATGGGAGAGCCGAACTCCGTTTCCGTCCCCCTATTTCATCGCCGTTCACACCCGGCGAAATGAAATCCTTACAAATTACTCTCGAGGAACGCCTGCATTGCAGCTGCAGCGGTCTCCTCGTCCTCACCCTCGATGGTGAGCTTTACGGTATCGCCGCACTTGACGCCCAGACTCATCACGCCCATGATACGCTTGGCATCGACTTCCTTTTTCGGGCTGGCGATCATGATTTTCGAGGTAAACTTGCCTGCCTCCTTGACCAGCAGTCCCGCCGGCCGTGCGTGAATGCCCAGTGCATCCTTGATGGTATATTCAACGATTTTCATGGAGAATACTTCCTTTCCGTTACTTTTTCTTCAGTGTCAGCAGTGCATCGCCTGCGGCGACCGCGCCGCTCGCGGCGGGCTCCACGGTGAACGCATCCGGGTTGCACACGAGGATGGGCGTTACGATCTGATAGCCCTCCGCCTTGATGGCCGCCGGATCGAACTCGATGAGGACATCGCCTTTTTTGACCTGCTGGCCTGCCTTGCAGCACGCCTTGTAGTGCTTTCCCTCAAGCTGTACGGTGTCGATGCCGACATGGATGAGCAGCTCTGCACCGTCCGCCGTCGTCATGGAAACGGCGTGTCCGGTCTCAAACATCACATCGATCGAGCCGTCCGCCGGAGCCGTGATGCGGCCTTCGCTCGGCTCGATGGCGATGCCGGGCCCGAGGATGCCCTGCGCGAACGTCGGGTCGGGTACACTTTCGAGCGCCACGACCGTGCCCGCAGTGGGCGCTGCGATGGTGATGCCGGTATCACCGCCGAACAGATTTTTCAGTTTACCAAACATTTTGCTCACAACCTTTTTGATTAAGCAATACCGCATGATCGAACAAGCGTAATTTGCGCGGTGTTGCCTTAAGTATGCCTATTTTGTCCAAAAACATACAGAAAATAAAAAGAACCAAACTTCTGCACAGATACAACTTGCCCTTTGATGGCAACTCCTGCGAGAAATCTGGTTTTGCCCGCCGAAGCGGTAACAATCCATTTCAAACGGATACTGTTTACTTGTTAATTGCAGTATAACAAAAGTTTCTCACGATTACAAGCAGATTTTGTCGAATCGACTGCCAAATTTTCGCCCTGTTTTTCTACACTTTGCACAAAAACAGGGCAGCGTCGCCGGTTTGACACTGCCCTGTGAGAATCATTTCTCATCCGGGTGCTCCATCACCCGGGCGATATGGATGGTGAGATACAGCAGCTCATTCTGCCCGGAATGGAACCCTTTTTCCGTCTGCACATAGGCGCGGATGCGGTCCGCGCAGGCGTAGGCACGCGGGTACTTGAACCGCACGACCTCGAGCAGATCGGCATCCTCGTCCCCGTACTTTTCGCCGCTGACGATGCGCCGCGCGTAGAATTTCAGGTGCGTGACAAACCGATAGTAATTCAGCGATTCATGGTCCGGCCGGAAACCGTATTCTTCGTAAACGATGCCGAAAACCGCTTTCAGCAGGTAAGTCATGTCGTAAATATCGCGGATTTCGCCGCCGAGCTGGGCATTGACGAAGTGCAGCGCGATAAATGCCGCCTCGTCCTCGGTGAACTCCACGCCGGTCTCCTCCTTGACGATCTCATTCGCCTTGAGACCCACGCGGAATTCGTCCTTGTACAGCTGCCGAATGTCCCACAGCAGCGGATTGGGCAGTACAATGCCCTCCTTATAGCGGTTGACGGCCGCCGAGATATGATCGGGCAGCGTAACGTAAATGCTGTCCGACAGCTCCTTGCCGAGCGCGATCTTCGCATGGTTGATAATGCGTTCGCTCATCAGGAAATGCGGCAGCGGAATGCTTGTTATCAGCTGCTGGAATCGGTCGGAAAGCTGATCCGAGTGCAGCGTGAACCGCTTTTCCACCTTGTCCGGCGGCGCTTCGTCACCTGCGCGGCGGCCGAAGCCCAGACCGCGCCCCATAAGCACAGTCTCCGCACCGTTTTCATCCAGCGCGACCACAACATTGTTGTTGAGTACCTTTTCTATTTTCACGTCCGCGCCTCCTGACCCGCACCGCAGCACGCATCAAACGCTTCACGCGCCGCACGGACTGCATTTTCGTCGCACTGCCACAAACTGAATTCGCTCAGTCCGGGCAGCCCCATCGGCACATTTTCGCGCCGGAACTGCATTCTGCTGTTTTCCACCCGCTTTGCGGAAAGATGAAAGGCATTCGCGCCTGTTTTCGGCTGCAAATCGCGGATAACATCGGCGTTTACGCCTGCACCGACCAGAATCTGCACGTCCTCTCCTGCTTTTGCAACCAGCGCGCGCAGCAAATCCGCGCCTGTGGTGCAGTCCGCCTGCTGCCCTGAGGTCAAAATGGTATCCACACCCAGCCGCTTTGCGGTTTCCAGTGCCGCAAACGGGTCGCGGCAGACATCGAACGCACGGTGCAGCGTCACACCGCAGCCGCCTGCAAGCGAAATCAGTTTGGCCATACGTTCCTCATCAAGATCGCCCTCCGGCGTGAGCACGCCGATGACAATGCCGTCCGCGCCGAGCGCGGCAAAGCGCTTCACCTGACGGCAGAGCAGCTCAAATTCGCTTTCCGTATACAAAAAATCGCCGCAGCGCGGACGCAGCAGCACACGAACCGGTACGGAAACCCGTTCCCGCACCATGCGGAACAGATCCTCATCCGGCGAAGTACCGCCGATCATTAAATTGGCGCATAACTCCAGCCGCATAGCACCGCCGCGCTCCGCGCTTACCGCAGACTCGACTGAGTGGGTGCAAACCTCCAGAACCGGTTTCATTTCCTGCTCCTCCTTCGAGACAGAATAACGCTTGGCAAATTATGTGATTCAATCCACACTGTTATCGGTTAATTATATCACCAAAAGCCATATAGGTCAACGCAGGTTTTTTCGGCATTCTGCACAATAAAAATCAGATGTTTTCATATAAATAAACCACTTCCCTGCTTCGTATGCAGAGAGGTGATCTACAGCATTTTCCGCATAATGGCGGCTGATCTCGACCATGCCGCGAATATCGTCAATCGGTGTACGGATATCATGGCATTGACGGATATTTGCCGTCCATATTCCCAAAAAATTCTCCGCGTTTTTGGCTGTTTCTTTTCTTCTGCTGAGTTGTCTTGTCAGTTTGTATAAAAATACAAAGAAGTTTTGTACAAATCGGATAGTTTGCAGGAATTCGAGCATACTTATGCAAATAGACCGCATTTTTTGTTGTTTTTTTAACAATTTTGTGCTATACTGAATATACAGCCCATAAAATGGGGAATGCGCGCCGGAGCAGTTCCGCTGCACCGAGCCGACAGGAGAGGTGTTTTATGAACAGTATTACGACCCGCGTTTGGATCGCGGGAGCAAGCGGCAGACTGGGTTCCGCACTTAGTCATCGTTTCGGCGGCAACACAGCATATAAGCTGGTAACCAGCGACCGTGATGTAGCGGTCGAGGATGTATCCGTTGTCGGTCGTTTTGCCGATATTAACCATCCGGATGTCATCATCAACTGTGCCGGTCTGACCGACGTGCAGGCCTGCGAGGCGAACCCCGAAGAAGCGTATAAGATCAACGCCATCGGCGCCCGCAATCTGGCGACCGCTGCAAGACGCATCGACGCAAAATTCATTCAGATCTCGACCGACGACGTATTCGGCGGCGACGAGGGCAAGGCTTTCTGTGAGTTCGACGATCCCCATCCGACCACGATGTACGGCAAGAGCAAGTACGCCGGTGAAAAGCTCGTGCGTGAGCTGACCGACAAGCATGTTATCGTGCGTTCGTCATGGCTGTACGGCGTCGGCTCGTACGACTTTGTTGACCGCGTACTCGATACGGCGGCAAAGGAAGGCGCGGTCCATCTGCCGGAGGATGAGATTTCCTCCCCGACCTCGGCGGAAGCGCTCGCCGGCTTTATCGACTGCCTGATGCACAGCCGCGAGTACGGCCTGTTTCACGCATCGTGCGACGGCTCGTGCTCCCGCGCAGAGTACGCCCGCGAAATTCTGCGTCTCGCCGGCAAGGAAAACGTGCCGGTCACCTCGGCCTCCGAGAACACTGCGCTGCGCCCGCGCTTTACGCTGCTGGACAATATGATGCTGCGCATCACTGGTTTGTATCAAATGCCGGACTGGCATGACGCACTGAGCGAATACATGTCCCACCGGCAGACGGGAGTAAATAAATGAATGAAGTAAAAGAGAAAAAGAAAATCGGTCTGACTACAAGGATCTTCATCGCGCTGATCGCCGGTGCAATCGTCGGCATTGCGCTCAACATGTTCGCAGCTGATGTGGATTTTGTGCAGAACGTGCTGGTAAACGGCATTTTTTATGTTGTCGGTCAGGGCTTTATCCGCCTGATGCAGATGCTGGTCGTACCGCTGGTATTCTGCTCGCTGATCTGCGGCGCCACCGCCATCGGCGACAGTAAAACGCTCGGCAAGGTCGGCGTAAAGATCATCGGCTTCTACATTTTCACCACGATGATGGCGGTTGCCGTTGCGCTCGGCATCGGTCTGCTGATCAAGCCGGGCATGGGTCTGGATATGTCGCAGATCCAGACCGCCGAAGTCGCCGCTTCTTCGGATTCGGTCAGCTTTGCGGAAACCCTGCTGAACATCATCCCGAAAAACCCGATCGGTGCGCTCGCCAACGGCGAAATGCTGCAGGTTATCGTGTTTGCACTGATCGTCGGCGTTATCCTCGCCAAGCTGCAGGATAAGACCCAGCTGGTAACGAACTTCTTCCAGCAGGGCAACGATATTATGATGGAAATGACCATGATGGTCATGGGTCTTGCGCCGATCGGCGTATTCTGCCTGATCTCTAAGACCTTTGCCGGTCTTGGTTTCTCCGCTATGGTGCCAATGTTCAAGTACATGGGCGCGGTGCTGCTGGCGCTGGTCATCCAGTGCTGCGGCGTATACCAGATTCTGCTGGCGCTGCTTACAAGACTCAATCCGCTGCGTTTCCTCAAGAAATTCGCTCCGGTTATGGGCTTTGCCTTCTCGACCGCAACCTCTAACGCCACTATCCCGATGAATATCGACACGCTGGAGGAAAAAATCGGCGTCAACCGCCGTATTTCGTCCTTCACCATCCCGCTCGGCGCGACCATCAATATGGATGGTACGTCCATCATGCAGGGTGTTGCCGTTGTATTCGTTGCACAGGCGTTCGGCATCCAGCTGAGCCCTGCGGATTATCTGACCGTTATTGCAACCGCAACGCTCGCCTCCATCGGTACCGCAGGCGTGCCGTCGGTTGGTCTGGTTACGCTGGCAATGGTATTCGATTCGGTCGGTCTGCCGGTCGCCGGCATCGGCCTGATCATGGGTATCGACCGTATCCTCGATATGGCGCGTACTGCCGTTAATATCACCGGCGACGCTGTCTGCACCACGATCGTGGCGCATCAGGACGGCGCACTGGATAAGTCTGTATTTAACAAAAATTAAATCAACCTACCAGGACACCCCCCGTATTTCTTACGAAATACGGGGGTTTTCTGGTGCCGCCAGCCGGAATCGAACCGGCACGGGTTTAACTCCGGGGGATTTTAAGTCCCCTGACAGTGTCCATTTATTACGCATGACCTTTCCGGTCACTTTCTGATTTACAGATTACAGCATATTATGTGACCATATCTGCAAAATCAACAAAAATACAGAACTTTTAACCACAGTGTCCGAAAAGGTCCAACTGCAATTCTCGTCAATTTCTTCGGTTCTGTTAGAAATTTGTTAGAAAACAGCCATTCCTCGCGACGCTTATTTCAGCTTGAATTTCTTCGTCGCTCCCCGGCCGCTGATTACAATCAATCCATCTTCACTCATTCGACGCGTCAGCATATATGCACGCGTCTTTTTTATATTCAGCAGCTCCTGCAAATCTTCATCATTCATTTCGCCGTACTCTTTCAGATAGTCCAGAACGATCTTCATCTGCGGCGTAATATTCGCTGCCTGCTCTGCTGCTTTTTCTTCGTGTTTTTCTTCGACAGCCGCATTCATATTCGGCAAGATCAATTTGAATGTATTATGCGTTACCTCAATGCGCGGCTGTGCCGGACAGTTCTTATACAGCGCATAGATTTTACGAATGCCCGTGCCGTAGGATTCAATCAAGCGCAGACGATGAAATACCTCTGCAAGGTTGCGGTTGCGCGGCTGAGAAATACCACTGCGAATATCCTCCGCAGACAGGCCGGGCAGCAGTCCGCCGATTGAAATGAACTCCATGCACGAGTCATTGACGTTGATAATAATACTGCCGCTGAAGCTGTAGTCCCGATGAACGAGCGCATTCAGCAGGGCTTCACGGATTGCATCTTCCGGATAATCCACCTTGTCAATGCGTTCCAGGCCTTCAAACGTCGAGGCAGTGCGATTGCAGAGTGAAAGATAGGCATAGCTGTCGTCAAGCTGCTTGACCACCGCGCCGCCAACTTCCTTTGCATCTTTGAACGTGATGATCTCCGCCTCCCCGAATACCGCAATTTTCGTCGTATGCTGACACTGGTCTGACAGCAGCAGCGCCAGATTTGTGTACTGATCGTCGTATACGTTCCGCATACCCAGAGCGATGTATTTATCCTCTGCAAACTCTACTTTATAGCGTTTGAATGCCGCCGCAGCCTCTTCAAAGGTCAGATCCTGCTGTAAGGCTCGCATTTGCTCATATACGTCACCGTCAGAATCCTTTATCATCTGTCGGATTTGCTCAGGAGAGGCTTGGACACTGCTGGCTCCCTGCCGTACATAAACGCCGTTTGGCTTCAAGCCCTTACCCTTCAGATAATACGGCTTGTAGCTGCCCTCACCGATTTCAATGCGAATGACCTGATTATCCTGCAGCACATAGCGAACAAACATGGTTACATCCGGTCGGATTGCGTCCCGAACACCATTTGTCAGACGAGTATAGGTTCCGTCCACATCGTCAATCCCTGTGGCATTGCCCTGATCGTCAACGCCAATGTAAATAATGCCGCCGTCTGTGTTCGCAAAAGCGATGACTTCTTTGTAAATTTCATCCGTTAACTGAGACTTATATTCAATGCGTTCGCTCTCGTATTGCATATGGTACGCCTCCTGTTGTTCTTACTATTTAGTATACACCGTTTTTTCACTTTTACAACCTTATGTAGTGAATTTTCACTTTTATACGTGAATTTTCACCGACATTATTCACCGCAGTATATTCGCCTTAGGTACGGATTTTCGTGAAAATCGCACTTATCTATTCTAACCTTTTTACACTTTCGATCATTTATAATACGATATTTAGGTCTAAACTACTCTATTAAGGCATTTGAGAAGAAAATCTATTAAATTGAAAAATGCAATTTATTTTCGAGAAATATTCACTATTTGGCATTATCTTTTTACATTCCGATAACATAAAGATAATCTTATTACGTTGGAGGTTATCTCTATGGATATGAAAAGACACTTGAAATCTGCACTCAAACAACTTGGCTTTGACAAGCCTCGTAAGGCACAGATTATTCCGATGAATACACTTGATGCTGGACAGGACGCAATCGTCATTGCTGCCACGGGTTCTGGCAAACAGGTTATCTACGAAACGGTTGGTCTGGCTCATTCCGACAAGCTGACTATCGTCATCGAACCATTGCTTGCTCTGATCTACAATCAGGTGCAGACGTTACAGGAGCATGACGTTTCTGCCGATTATATTGATATGACCCGCTCGAAAGAGGATATCGATAAGATACTGAACAAAGCTCGCAAAGGAAAGCTGAACTTCCTGTATGTGACACCGGAACGACTGCAAAACCGTGATTTCGTTGATGCCATGCAGCATTCTGATATTTTTATGACCGTTGTGGATGAATGCCATTGCATTACCGAATGGGGTTATACCTTCCGAGATGCTTATCTGCGTATCGGTAAATTCGTTGAAAAATTAAAGTTCAAACCCGTTATTTGCGCTTGTTCTGCCACGATTTCGGAACAATCTCTTACTGTTATTCGTGATAGTCTGCATATGAATGAGCCTGCTGTTCTGCGCAGTAATTTACGACGCGACAACCTGATTCTGCTCAAAAAAGACGTTACGTGTTCTAAGCGCACGCTTGAGGAGCGACTCGCATTTCGTATCAAAAAGTTAAATAAAACCATTGATAAATACCGGAAAGATGGTTCTGTGCTGATCTTTGCGCAAACAACGGCGTATGTGGACGCGCTCTATAATGCTCTGAGCGACTGCTATCCGAACGAGGTGACTCGATACCATGCGCGTATCAAGCCTGAACGGCGAAAGCAGGAACTTCTGCACGATTTTCTGCATGGCGAGAAGAAGATTATGGTCGCAACTTCGGCTTTCGGTATGGG
>ENA-UOJR01001760-UOJR01001760.1-human-gut-metagenome-genome-assembly--contig:-C115P-NODE-1760-length-17292-cov-8.785868_pt1 | contig 17292 bp, 8 predicted proteins | sample MGYA00242354_ERZ723901 | MGnify/ENA metagenome assembly ERZ723901
GGCGTCTTCTTCATCGTGGTCATGCTGGCGACGATCCCCGCCTTTGTGATGACCTGGTTCGTACCGTTTACCTATGACGATAAACCAATAACCAAATAACATGAGCAATCTGAAAATAATGGGCCCGGCACTGCCGGATATGCCGTGGGAAGAGCGTCCCGCGGGGAGCAAGGAGGTTATGTGGCGCTATTCTGCCAACCCGATCATCGGGCGCGACGCGCTTTCGACCTCCAACTCGGTCTTCAATTCGGCGGTCGTGCCGTTTAAGAAGGGCAAGTACAACTATGCGGGTGTTTTCCGCTGCGACGACACGAATCGCCGCATGCGCATCCATGCGGGCTTCTCGGTGGACGGCATCGACTGGGACATCCGCGAGGAGGACTTCAACCTGGTGGGCGGCGACGCCGAGATCTCGGAGTGGGTCTACGGCTACGACCCGCGTGTGGCTCAGATCGGGGACAAATACTACGTGACGTGGTGCAACGGCTACCACGGCCCGACGATCGGCGTGGCGTGGACGGAGGATTTCGAGACGTTCCACCAGCTGGAAAACGCCTTCATCCCGTTCAACCGCAACGGCGTGCTGTTCCCCCGCAAGATCGGCGGGAAATTCGCGATGCTTTCGCGTCCGAGCGACAACGGGCATACGGCGTTCGGCGACATTTTCTATTCCGAGTCGCCCGACATGGAGTTCTGGGGACGCCACCGCCACGTGATGTCGCCCGCGGCGTTCGAGGTTTCGGCCTGGCAGTGCATGAAGATCGGCGCGGGGCCCGTGCCCATCGAGACCAGCGAAGGGTGGCTGTTGTTCTACCACGGGGTGCTCCGTTCGTGCAACGGCTACGTCTATGCGTTCGGCTCGGCATTGCTCGACCTGGATGAGCCGTGGAAAGTCACGGCGCGCAGCGGCCCGTACCTGATCTCCCCGCGTGAGACGTACGAGTGCACGGGCGACGTGCCGAACGTGACGTTCCCCTGCGCGGCGCTGCACGACTCCGCGACGGGGCGCGTTGCGGTCTACTACGGGTGTGCGGACACGGTTACGGGGCTTGCTTTCGGTTATATCCCGGAGATCATCGACTTCACCCGCAAAAACAATATACGCTGATGCCGCTGCGACGAACGCTCTTAACTGCTGCGCTCGCCGCAGCCGTTTTCTCGACACCGCTGCGTGCGCAGGAGCCTGCCGATTGGGTCGACCCGTTCATCGGGACGACCAATTTCGGGACGACCAACCCCGGCGCCGTATGCCCCAACGGGATGATGTCGGTCGTGCCGTTCAATGTGATGGGCTCCGACGAGAACCTCTACGATAAGGACGCCCGGTGGTGGTCGGCGCCCTATGAGTACCGCAACAAGTTCTTCACGGGCTTTGCACACGTCACCCTGAGCGGCGTGGGATGCCCCGAGCTGGGCTCGCTGCTGGTAATGCCGACGGCGGGTGCGCTGGACGTCGATTACCGCAACTACGGCAGCGCATATACCGGCCAGACGGCCTCGCCGGGCTACTATTCGAACCTGCTGACCAAGTACGGTATCCGCACCGAGGTGACGGCCACGCCGCGCACGTCGGCCGAGCGCTATACCTTTCCGGAGGGTACGGGACATATTCTGTTAAACCTGGGCGAGGGGCTTACCAACGAGTCGGGAGCCTGGGTGCGCCGCGTGAGCGACACCGAGGTCGAGGGCATGAAACTGCTGGGCACGTTCTGCTACAACCCGCAGGCGGTGTTCCCGGTCTATTTCGTGATGCGCGTCTCGAAACGCCCCGCGGCCACCGGGTTCTGGAAGAAACAACCCCCGAAACAGGGCGTCGAAGCCGAGTGGGACAAGGATGCCGGCAACTACAAGCTCTATACGCAATACGGCAAGGACATTGCCGGCGACGACGTGGGCGTGTGGTTCTCCTACGACATGCAGCCGGGCGAGCAGGTCGAGGTGCGCATGGGCGTTTCGTTCGTGTCGGCCGAGAACGCCCGCCTGAACCTCGAAGCCGAGCAGCAGGGGCGCTCGTTCGACGACATTCGCGCGGCCGCACGCCGCACGTGGAACGACGACTTGGGGCGCATCCGCGTCGAGGGCGGTACCGAAGCGCAGAAGAAGGTCTTCTATACGGGGCTTTACCATGCGCTGATCCACCCCAACGTGCTGAGCGACGTCAACGGCGAATACCCCGCGATGGAGAGCGCCGAAATCCGCACGGCCGAGGGCAACCGCTATACGGTCTTCTCGCTGTGGGATACTTACCGCAACCTGCACCAGCTGCTGACGCTGGTCTACCCCGAACGCCAACTGGAGATGGTGCGCTCGATGGTCGGCATGTACCGGGAGTGGGGCTGGCTCCCCAAGTGGGAACTCTACGGCCGTGAAACCTTCACCATGGAGGGCGACCCGTCGATCCCCGTGATCGTCGATACCTGGATGAAGGGGCTGCGCGATTTCGATGTGGACGCCGCCTACGAGGCGATGCGCAAGTCGGCCACGACGCCGGGCGCGCGGAACAGGATGCGCCCCGACATCGACCCCTACATCGAAAAAGGCTATGTGCCGCTGGGCTTCTACGCCCGCGACCTTTCGGGCGACAACTCCGTGTCGCACGCCCTGGAATACTATATCGCCGACCACGCGCTATCGCTGCTGGCCGACTCGCTCGGCAAAAAAGACGACGCGGCGCTGTTCCGCGCCCGCTCGCTCGGCTATAAGAACTATTACAGCACCGAGTCGGGCACGTTCCGTCCGATTACCAGGGAGGGTAAATTCCTCACGCCCTTCGACCCGCGCCAGGGCGAGAATTTCGAACCCGTCCCCGGGTTCCACGAAGGTTCGGCCTGGAACTATACGTTCTATGTCCCGCACGACGTGGCCGGACTGGCCCGGCTGATGGGCGGCAGGCGCCGATTCATCGACAAGCTGCAGATGGTCTTCGACCAGGGGCTGTACGACCCGGCGAACGAACCCGACATCGCCTATCCTTACCTGTTCAGCTATTTCCGGGGCGAGGAGTGGCGTACGCAGCGCGAGGTGCGGCGTTTGCTGGACAGGTACTTTACGACAGCCCCCGACGGCATCCCCGGCAACGACGACACGGGCACCATGTCGGCGTGGGCGGTCTTCTCGATGATGGGCTTCTACCCGGACTGCCCGGGGGAGCCTTACTATACGCTTACATCGCCCGTTTTCGACAAGGTGACCGTTACGCTCGACCCGAAATACTATCCGGCCGGGGAGCTCGTTATAGAAACGGAACGCTCCGGGGCCGGCGACGTCTACATCGGCTCGATGACCCTCGGTGGCAGGCCGCTGAAGAAATACCGCATTTCGCACGGCGAACTGGTGGGCGGCGGCCGGCTGGTTTTCGGATTGCAACCCGAACGCAAATAAAAACAACATATGTCCCTATGAATTTAAAATCTCTCTCAGCTCTCGGCGCAGGCCTGCTTCTGGCGGCCTGCTCGCAGGCACCTCGTACGGATTCGCTGACGCGGTATGTCGACATGCGTATCGGCACGGGCGGCCACGGCCATGTATTCATGGGCGCCAACGTCCCGTTCGGCGCCGTACAGCTCGGTCCCACGAGCATCCCGCAGTCGTGGGACTGGACGTCGGGCTACCACATTTCCGACACGACGGTCATCGGTTTCAGCCACACACACCTGAACGGCACCGGTATCGGCGACCTGTTCGACGTCACGGTGATGCCCGTCGTGGGGCAGGTGACCTATGCCCGCGGCACGGAGGACGACCCGCAGTCGGGCATGTGGTCGTATTTCAGCCACGCCAATGAAAAGGCCCGCCCGGGCTATTACGCCACGCGGCTCGACCGCTATGGCATCGACGTGGAGCTGACCGCCACCAAGCGCGTCGGCCTGCACAAATACACCTTCCCGGCATCGGCCGATGCCGCTGTGGTCTTCGACCTCGAGAACGGCGGCTGCTGGGATGCCCCGACCGAAACCTTCATCGAGCGTGCCGACGACCATACGATCAGCGGCTACCGCTACTCGACGGGCTGGGCGAATGACCAGCGGGTCTATTTCACGGCCGAATTCTCCAAACCCTTCAAGTCGCTGGCCATTTACGAGGGCGGCGAGGGCGGCGGCCTGCGCGAAGGCGACAGCTTCAGGGCGGAGCGCCTTTACGGCCGGGTCGGTTTCGACACTTCGGCCGGAGAGACGATCTATGTCAAGGTCGCCATTTCGCCCGTGAGCATCGAGAATGCACGCCTGAACATGCAGGCCGAGCTTCCCGGCTGGGACTTCGAAGCGACGGCCGCAGCCGCCGACCGGGCGTGGGACGCCGAGTTGCAAAAGGTGCGCATCGAGACTTCGGACGACGCCGCGCGCCGCATTTTCTATACGGCGCTTTACCACACGATGGTCGCCCCGTCCGAATTCTGCGACGTGAACGGCGACTACCGCGGTTCCGACGGCAAGATCTACCGCGCCGCGCCGTTCGTGAACTATACGACTTTCTCGCTGTGGGACACCTACCGCGCCGCCCAGCCCCTCATGACGATCCTCCACCCCGAGAAGATGCCCGACATCGCCAATACGATGCTCCATATCTACCGGCAGCAGGGCAAGCTTCCCGTATGGCACCTGATGGGTAACGAAACCGACTGCATGGTCGGCAATCCCGGTATCCCGGCCCTGGCCGACGCCGTGCTCAAAGGCTACGGCGGCTTCGACAGGGAGCAGGCCTACGAGGCGCTCAAGCAGTCGGCGATGCTCGGCGAGCGGGGTATGGATCTGCGCATGAAATACGGCTATATCCCCTGCGACCTCTTCAACGAGGCGGTGGCTTACGACATGGAGTACGCCCTCGCCGACTGGGCCGTGGCACAGGTCGCCAAAGAGCTGGGCAAGACCGCGGATTACGACTATTTCCTCGAACGAAGCAAATCCTACCGCCATTTCTTCGATCCGCAGACCCGCTTCATGCGCGGCCTCGATTCGAAAGGCCGGTTCCGCACGCCTTTTAATCCGTTCCGCTCGACACACCGCGCCGACGACTACTGCGAGGGCAACGCATGGCAGTACACCTGGCTCGTGCCGCACGACGTCGAGGGGCTGATCGGCTGTTTCGGCGGCAAGGAAGCCTTCACCGGGAAACTCGACTCGCTCTTCGTCGTCAGCTCCGTGCTCGAGGGAGCCGCCTCGCCCGACATCTCGGGCCTGATCGGTCAGTACGCCCACGGCAACGAACCCAGCCACCACGTCGTCTACCTCTACACGATGATCGGTCAGCCGTGGAAGACCGCCGACAAGGTGCGCGAGATACTGACGACGCTCTACCACGACCGGCCCGACGGGCTTTCGGGCAACGAGGACGTGGGGCAGATGTCGGCATGGTACGTCCTCTCGTCGCTGGGTTTCTACCAGGTCGAACCCGCCGGGGGCCGCTATTTCTTCGGCTCGCCGCTCTTCGACAAGGCTGAAGTGCGTGTCCGCGACGGCGTGCTGACCGTCACGGCGCATAACAATTCCGCCGCGAACAAATACATCCAGGCGGTGAAGCTCAACGGCAAGCCGTATACGAAACCCTATATTGCCTTCGACGACATCGCCGCGGGCGGTGTGCTCGAATTCGAGATGGGTGCCGAACCCGCAGTGTGGTATGAACTCTAAACATCGGAAGGCCATGAAAAAAGGATATATCGCATTTGCCGCCCTCTGCGCCGCCGCACTCGCTTCGTGCACATGTCCTTCGGCCGGGGAGCAGCGCCTCCGTCCTTCGGAGTACGTTTCGGCGCTGGTCGGTACGCAGTCGGATTTTTCGCTCTCGACGGGCAATACCTATCCGGCCATCGCCTTGCCGTGGGGCATGAATTTCTGGACGCCCCAGACCGGCAAGATGGGCGACGGCTGGGCATATGCCTACGGGGCGCACCAAGTGCGGGGGTTCAAGCAGACCCACCAGCCTTCGCCGTGGATCAACGATTACGGCCAGTTCTCGCTCATGCCCGTGCGCGGGGAGGACAAATTCGACGAGGAGTCGCGCGCCAGCTGGTTTTCGCACCAGTCCGAAGTGGCCAAACCCTATTACTATAAGACTTACCTCGCCGACCACGACATCCGCGTGGAGATCACGCCGACCGAACGCGCCGCGATGATGCGCTTCACCTTCCCCGACTCGAAGGAGTCGGGTGTAGTGATCGACGCCTTCGACCGCGGTTCGCAGGTCGGGATGGTCGACGACCGTACGATCGTCGGTTATACCACGCGCAACAGCGGCGGTGTGCCGGAGAATTTCCGCAACTGGTTCGTCGTGCGCTTCGATACGCCGTTCAGCGCCATCGAGCTGACCGATGCCCCGGACGGATACAAACCCGGCAGCAACCTGCTCTATCCCGAAGGGCAGAAGTCCGTCACGGGCGAACATGCCGTGGCCAAGGTGCATTTCGCAACCCGCCGCGGCCAGCAGATATGCGCCAGCGTGGCGTCGTCGTTCATTTCTCCCGAGCAGGCGTTGCAGAACCTCCGGGAGCTGGGCAGCGACGATTTCGAAACGGTGAAGTCCAAGGCGCAGGCGCGCTGGGACGATGTGCTGGGACGCATCGAGGTCGAGGGCGGTACGGACGACCAGTACCGTACGTTCTATTCGTGCCTCTACCGCTCGGTGCTCTTCCCGCGTAAGTTCTACGAGGTGACCGACCAGGGCGAGGTCGTGCATTACAGCCCCTACAACGGCGAGGTGCTCCCCGGCTACATGTATACCGACACCGGGTTCTGGGACACCTTCCGCAGCCTCTTCCCGCTGCTGAACCTCGTTTACCCGTCCGTGAACGCCGAAATCCAGCAGGGACTCGCCAACGCCGCCCGTGAGAGCGGTTTCCTGCCCGAATGGGCGTCGCCCGGGCACCGCGGCTGCATGGTGGGCAACAATTCCGCTTCGGTCGTGGCCGATGCCGTGGTGAAGGGCACGAACGACAAAGACCTCGGGGTGCTCTACGATGCGATGGTGTACGCCACGGAGCACGTGCACCCGACCGTTGCGTCGACCGGACGCTGGGGGCACGAGTACTACAACGAGCTGGGATATATTCCTTACGACGTGAACATTCCCGAGAACGTGGCACGTACGCTCGAATACGCCTACGACGACTGGTGTATTCTGCAGGTGGCGAAGAAACTGAACCGTCCCCAGGCCGAACTGGACAAGTGGGCGGCGCGTGCCCGGAACTACCGCAATGTCTTCGACCCCGAGACCCGCCTGATGCGCGGCCGCCTCAGGGACGGCAAGTTCCAGGCGCCGTTCAGCCCCTACAAGTGGGGCGACGCCTTCACCGAGGGTAACTCGTGGCATTATACGTGGTCGGTATTCCACGACGTCGAGGGGCTCGTCGACCTGATGGGCGGCCGGGAGCAGTTCGTCCAGATGCTCGACTCGGTATTCGTCGTGCCGCCGATCTACGACGACAGCTACTACGGATTCCGCATCCACGAGATCACCGAGATGCAGGTGGCCGACATGGGCAACTACGCCCACGGCAACCAGCCTGCGCAGCACATGATCTACCTCTATAATTATGCGGGTGCCCCGTGGAAAGCCCAGTACTGGGCGCGCGAGGTGATGGATCGCCTCTATTCGGCCTGTCCCGACGGCTATTGCGGCGACGAGGACAACGGACAGACTTCCGCCTGGTATGTCTTTTCCGCCCTGGGGTTCTATTCCGTCTGCCCGGCTTCGGACGAATACGTCGTCGGTTCGCCGCTGTTCCGCAAGGCCGTCGTGAACCTCGAAAACGGGAATAAGATTGTGCTCGAAGCGCCGGACAACAGCCCCGAGAACCGTTATATCGGAGCCGTGCAGTTCGACGGGAAATCCTATACGTATAATTTCCTGCGCCATTCCGACCTCGTGAAGGGTGCCGGCGTCCGCTTCTCGATGCGTCCCGACCCCGATTACACGCGGGGTACGGAGCCCGGGGATGCCCCTTACTCGTTCAGCCGCGAATAGCACGGACGGGTTGAACCGATGTCAATCCGCCGCGGCCTCACGGCTGCGGCGGATTTTTTGTTTTTGCCGGAATCCCGAAATGTCGATAATTTGTCAATAGAATATGCCCGGGGATTTTGTAAATCGGCTGAAAAGCGCTATTTTTGTAGCGTTGTTTTGACAATTGTTAGGTTAATCCGAACACCTCCCCATGACATCTACCGACAGAATCGACCAACGCGAACGTAAGAAACAGCAGGGCCAGGCCGCTGCGTTCTATTCGTCGTCGTGCCGACAGCAGGATCGGAGTACGCAGATGCAAGGGCAGCAGGTGTCCGGGAGCGGAATACGCAGATAGATACCAGACCGCCATGACATACGTGTCGTGGCGGTCTGTCTTTTTTTCAAACTTAAAACCAAAGGTATGAAGGTCGGTGTTATTATGGGCTCAGTGAGCGATTATGAGGTGATGGCCGATGCCGTCGCCATGCTCGGACAATTCGGTGTCGATTTCGAAAAGCGTGTGGTGAGCGCCCACCGTACCCCTGACCTGCTGTGCGAATATGCCAAGACGGCCAAAAGCCGCGGTATCGGGGTGATTATCGCCGGTGCGGGCGGTGCCGCGCATCTGCCGGGCATGGTGGCCTCGATGACCACGCTGCCCGTGGTGGGCGTCCCCGTGAAGTCGCGTGCCCTGAACGGGCTGGATTCGCTGCTTTCGATCGTGCAGATGCCTGCGGGCGTTCCGGTGGCGACGACGGCCATCAACGGGGCGAAGAACGCGGCGCTGATAGCCGTGTCGATCCTCGCACTGCAGGATGCGGAGCTGGCCGCCCGGCTCGAAGCGTTCCGTGCGAAACAGACCGCCGACGTGCTGGCGGCAGAACTTTAATCCGGCAGGGGAGGCGACTATGGCAGAGAAAACGAAAACGATCGGTATCATCGGCGGCGGTCAGCTGGGGCTGATGATCGTCGAGCAGGCGCACCTGCTCGGGGCGCGCACGCTGTGCCTCGACCCTGCGCCCGACGCCCCCGCGTTCGCGCTGAGCGACGGGCACATCGTGGCGGCGTATGACGATGCCGCGGCGCTCGAAGAGCTTTGCCGCCGCAGCGATGTGGTGACCTACGAATTCGAAAACGTCCCGGGCAGCGTGCTGATCCCGCTGGAAAAGAAATACAACATCCCGCAGGGTTTCCGCCCGCTCTACGATTCGCAGGATCGCCTGCGCGAGAAGGACAATGCCCGCGCCAACGGGCTGCGGACGCCCCTGTACGCCGCCGTGGACGACGAGGCGTCGCTGCGTGCCGCCTTGGCCGAGATCGGATTCCCGGCGGTGCTCAAGACCCGTACGCTGGGATACGACGGCCACGGGCAATTGGTGTTGAAGGACGAGGCCGACGTGCCGCGTGCGCTGCCGATGCTCTCCGTACCCTGCATCCTGGAGGCGTTCGTGCCGTTCGATTTCGAAGCCAGCATCGTGATGGTCTCGGACGGGGAGCGCGTCATCCATTTCCCCATCGGGCGGAACGTCCACCGCGACGGCATCCTCGACCTGTGCTTCGTCCCCGCCGAGGGGATCGACGACGGCCTGCGCAGCCGCATGGCTGCGGCCGGCGAGCGGTTCATGAAATCCTGCCGCTACCGCGGGATCCTCGCCATCGAGTTCTTCATCCGCGACGGGGAGTTCTATTTCAACGAAATGGCGCCGCGGCCCCACAATTCGGGGCACTATACCATCGAGGGGTGCACGACCAACCAGTTCCGCGAACTGGTGCGCTTCCTGCTGGGCGAACCGTTGCAGGAGCCGCGGCTCGTGGCGCCGACCGTGATGAAGAACATTTTGGGGCAGGATCTCGAAGCGGCCGAGAGAGTCGCCGCCGAAAACCGCCCGGGTGTCCATGTCCACCTTTACGGCAAGACCGAGAGCCGTCCGAAGCGCAAGATGGGGCATATCACCTTCGTCGGGATGGACGCCGGGGAATACGGTGCCGCGTGGGCTGACAGATTCGTAAAATAAGTGCAAACGAAATAACATGGAAAACTACCGGATTTTTGTTGAGAAACATCCCCGTTTCCGGGTCGAGGCCGAGAGCCTGCGCCGCGAGCTGAACACCAATCTGAACCTGGACATCCGCAGCCTGCGGTTGCTCAACGTCTACGACCTGTTCGGGTTCAGCCGAGAGCTGCTCGAAAAGAGCCGTTACAGCGTCTTTGGCGAAGTGGTAACCGACAGCGTGACCGATTCGTGCGACCTGGCGGGACGGAAATACATCGCCGTGGAGTACCTCCCCGGCCAGTTCGACCAACGTGCCGCGTCGGCCGTCGACTGCGTGCGGCTGATCGACCCGTCGGCCCAGGTGCGCATCCGCTCGTCGAAGCTGTTGCTGTTCGACGATGCCGTTTCCGACGAAGACCTGGCGCGCATTCGCCATTACTATATCAACGCGGTCGAGTCGCGCGAGAAGAATCTGGACGTGCTGACCGACATGGAACAGGCCGAGGTGAAGCCCGTCGCCGTGCTGGAAGGCTTCACCAAGATGACCGACGCCGAACTGGAACCCTGCTGCAAGCGGTACGGGCTGGCGATGAATGCCGACGACCTGCGCGAGGTGGTGAAATATTTCCGTGCCGAGGGGCGCGACCCCTACGAGACCGAGTTGCGCATCCTCGACACCTATTGGAGTGACCACTGCCGCCATACGACCTTCACCACCGAGCTGGAGGGCATCACGGTCGAGGAGTCGTTCGCAAAGGACGAGATCGAGGATTCGCTGGCCCTCTACCTGCGCATCCGCCGCGAACTGGGGCGCGAGCACAAGAGCATCTGCCTGATGGACATGGCGACCATCGGCGCCCGCTACCTGCGCAAGAAAGGGCTGCTGGACGACCTGGAAGTGAGCGACGAGAACAACGCCTGCTCGGTATACGTCGATGTCGATGTCGACGGGGCGACCGAGAAGTGGCTCCTGCAATTCAAGAACGAAACCCATAACCACCCGACCGAGATCGAGCCGTTCGGCGGCGCTTCGACCTGTCTGGGCGGCGCTATCCGCGACCCGTTGTCGGGGCGCAGCTACGTCTACCAGGCCATGCGCGTGACGGGTGCCGGCAATATCTACCAGAAGGTATCCGATACGCTCGAAGGCAAGCTCCCACAGAGCGTCATTTCGAAGAAGGCCGCCGCGGGCTACTCCAGTTACGGCAATCAGATCGGGCTGGCAACGACCCATGTGCGCGAGATTTACCACGAGGACTATGTGGCCAAGCGCCTCGAAGTCGGTGCCGTGGTCGGTGCCGTGAAGGCTGAAAACGTCCGCCGCGAAAAGCCCGTCCCGGGCGACAAGATCGTCATGCTGGGCGGCCGCACGGGGCGTGACGGTATCGGCGGCGCCACGGGTTCGTCGAAAGAGCACAATACCAAGTCGCTCGAAACCTGCGGCAGCGAGGTGCAGAAGGGCAATGCCCCCGAGGAGCGCAAGCTCGAACGCCTGTTCCGCCGCCCGGAGGTGACGCGGCTCATCAAGAAATCGAACGACTTCGGTGCCGGCGGCGTCAGCGTCGCTATCGGCGAGCTGGCCGACGGGCTGGACATCTACCTCGACCGTGTGAAGACCAAGTATAGCGGCCTGAATTCCACGGAACTGGCGATCAGCGAGTCGCAGGAGCGTATGGCCGTGGTCGTCGAGGCGAAGGACGTCGCCGAATTCATGGGCTACTGCCGCGAGGAGAATATCGAGGCGGTCGAGGTGGCCGACGTGACGGATACGGCCCGTATGCGGATGTTCAACAAAGGGCGCAAAGTCGTAGACCTCGCCCGTGAATTCATCGACAGCGCCGGGGCGAAGCATTATGCCGAAGCCATGATCGGCGAGGTGGAGAACCGCGATCCCTTTGCCCGCGAGGTCGTGGGCGCGACGTTTGCCGAACGCTTCGAGGAGAACCTGCGAGACAACAATGTCGTCTCGCAGCGCGGCCTGATCGAAATGTTCGATTCGACGATCGGCCGTTCCACCGTGCTGATGCCGTTCGGCGGCCGCACGCAGGGCAGCGAAACGCAGGTGTCGGTGCAGAAACTCCCGACCGACGGTTACACCGACACGGCCAGCATCATGGCCTTCGGCTACAATCCCTACCTGGCCTCGTGGAGCCCTTACCACGGTGCTGCGTATGCCGTCGTCGAAGCTGCTGCCAAGGTCGTGGCTGCGGGCGCGCGTTATGACAGGATGCGTTACTCATACCAGGAATATTTCGAACGCATGACCCGCGATCCCCGCTCGTGGGGCAAGCCGCTGGGTGCCCTGCTCGGTGCGCTGAAGATGCAGGTCGAACTGGGCCTGCCCTCGATCGGCGGCAAGGACTCGATGTCGGGCACGTTCCAGCATATCAACGTCCCGCCCATGCTGATGGCCTTCGGCATCACGACGGTGAATGCCGGGACGGTCATTTCGACCGATTTCAAGAAGGCCGGCAACCGTATCTACCTGGTGCGCCATACGCCTAGGGAGAACCATATGCCCGACACGGCGCAGCTGAAGGACAACTTCGGCTTCGTCAGCGAAAATATCGAACGCGGCAATATCCTCGCCGCATGGTCGGTGGGCTTCGGAGGTGTCGCCGAAGGTCTTGCCAAGATGGCTTTCGGCAACCGCATCGGCGCCGAGGTGGAGATGGACGAGGCGGAACTCTTCGGATACGCCTATGGTTCGATCCTTGTCGAGAGCGCCGTCGAACTGACCCATCCTGCGGCCGGGCTGCTGGGTATGACCGCAGCCGATGGGGCGTTGACCGTCAACGGCGTGAAAATGCCGCTCGACGCCCTCTACAAGGCCAATACCGAGAAATTCGCGGCCGTTTACCCCGACAAGGGGGAGAACCATGCCGGGGTGATGACCTCGGAGCCCGCACCCCGGACTTTCGCCTATCGGGGCGAAGCCGTCGAACATCCGCTGGTCTATATCCCCGTGTTCCCGGGCACCAACTGCGACTACGACACGGCCAAAGCATTCCGCAAGGCCGGGGCCGAGGTCGAAATGAGCGTGTTGTGCAACCTCGGGGGCGACGACATTCTGCGTTCGATCCGCGAAATGAAGGAACATATCCGCCGCGCCCATATCTTCGTGCTGAGCGGCGGCTTCTCGTCGGGCGACGAACCCGACGGCAGCGCCAAGTTTATCGTCAACGTACTCAACAATAAGGATATACGCGATGAAATCCATGCGTTGCTCGACCGCGGAGGGCTGATCCTCGGCATCTGCAACGGTTTCCAGGCGCTCGTCAAATCCGGCCTGCTGCCTTACGGCCGCCTGGGCATGGTGACCAAGGATTCGCCGACGCTGTTCCGCAACGACATCAACCGCCATATTTCGCAGATCGTCTCGACGCGCGTCTCGACGCTCAACTCCCCGTGGCTCGCGGGCTTTGGCCTGGGCGACATCCACTCGATCGCTGTCAGCCACGGCGAAGGCAAGTTCGTCGTGAGCGAAGAACTGGCCGGGGAGCTGTTCGCCAACGGGCAGGTGGCCTTCCAGTATGTCGATCCCGAAGGGCGTGCGACGGCCGAGGCGCCGTACAACCCCAACGGTTCGTCGTATGCCATCGAGGGCCTGGTGTCGCGTGACGGCCAGATCCTCGGCAAGATGGGGCATACGGAGCGTTACGAGAAAAACCTCTTCAAAAATATCGCAGGCGAGAAGGAGCAGTCGCTGTTCCGCAATGCCGTCAACTATTTCCGCAAAAATTAGTACAACATAAAACTTAAACTCACAAACACCATGAAACAGCTCGAAATGCTCTACGAAGGCAAGGCAAAACAGGTTTTCCGCACCGACGATCCCGACAAGATCATCATCCACTACAAGGATGCGGCAACGGCTTTCAACAACATCAAGAAAGCCACGATCGAAAACAAGGGCGTGCTGAACAACGCCATCTCGACCCTGATTTTCAAGGAGCTTCAGAAGGCGGGTGTTAAGACCCACTATATCGAGACGATCAACGACCGCGACCAGGTGTGCCGCCGGGTGACGATCATCCCGCTGGAGGTGATCGTGCGCAATGTCATCGCCGGATCGATGGCCCAGCGCCTCGGCATCGAGGAGGGTACGCAGCCGTCGAACGTCATCTACGACATCTGCTACAAGAAGGACGAGCTGGGCGACCCGCTGATCAACGACCACCACGCCGTGGCGCTCGGCGCCGCCACCTACGAGGAGCTGAACGAGATGTACGCCATGACGGCCAAGATCAACGAGGTGCTGAAAGGGCTGTTCCTGAAGATGAACATCAAGTTGGTGGACTTCAAGATCGAGTTCGGCAAGACGTCGGACGGCGAGATCGTGCTGGCCGACGAGGTGTCGCCCGACACCTGCCGTCTGTGGGATGCCACGACCAACGAGAAACTCGACAAGGACCGTTTCCGCCGCGACCTGGGCAAGGTCCGCGAGGCTTACGAGGAGATTCTGGCGCGCCTGCAAAAAATCGTCGGGTAGTATGATGGAAGTGATCCGCGACCGTGAATTGCACGAGGAGTGCGGGGTGTTCGGCATCTACGGAGTGCCGAACGCCGCGTCGCTGACCTATTACGGTCTCCACGCCTTGCAGCACCGCGGGCAGGAGGGGGCCGGCATCGTCTCGGTGGACGAGAGCGGCACGTTCCGCCGCATCAAGGGCGGAGGGCTGGTGACGGAGGTTTTCGACGAGGCGAAACTCGCCACGCTGAAAGGTTCCACGGCCATCGGCCATGTGCGTTACACCACGGCCGGAGGCGGCGGCATGGAGAATGTCCAGCCGTTCCTCTTCCGCCACAACACGGGCGACTTCGCGCTGGCGCATAACGGCAATATCGTCAATTCGGAGTTGCTGCGCCGCCACCTCGAAAACAAGGGCAGCCTGTTTCAGTCGACCTCCGACAGCGAGATCCTGGCCCACCTGATCAAGAAGGAGACGCGCTACCACGACCGGCCGCGCATCTTCTCGATCATCGACGCGCTGAACATGCTCGAAGGGGCTTTCGCCTTCCTGATTATGACGGCCAACCGCATCTACGCCTGCCGTGACAAGTACGGCCTGCGTCCGCTGTCGATCGGCAAGCTGGGCGACGGATGGGTGGTGTCGAGCGAAACGTGCGCGTTCGACGTGCTGGGCGCGGAGTTCGTGCGCGACGTCGAGCCGGGCGAGATCGTGACGATTGATAAACAGGGCATCCGCAGCCGCGACTACTCGATGTACAAGCGTCACGAAATGTGTTCGATGGAGTACATCTACTTCGCACGCCCGGACAGCGACATCGACGGCTGCAACGTCCACGCCTACCGCAAGGAGTCGGGACGCCTGCTCTGGAAGGAGGCTCCCGCCGAGGCGGACATCGTGGTCGGCGTGCCCGATTCGAGCCTCAGCGCCGCGATGGGTTACGCCGAGGCGAGCGGATTGCCGTATGAAATGGGACTTATCAAGAACAAGTATATCGGCCGCACCTTTATCCAGCCCTCGCAGGAGCTGCGCGAGAAGGGCGTGAGGATGAAACTTTCGGCCGTGCGTTCGATTGTCAGGGGCAAGCGCGTGGTGCTGGTCGACGACTCGATCGTGCGCGGCACGACCTCGCGGCGCATCGTCACGATGCTCAAGGAGGCGGGAGCCACCGAAGTGCACGTGCGCATCGCCAGTCCCCCGATGACCGATCCCTGCTTCTACGGCGTGGACACCTCGACACGCGAGGAGCTGATCTCGGCCCGCAAGAACACGGCGGGGGTCTGCGAGGAGATCGGCGCCGATTCGCTGGTGTTCCTCTCGCCCGAGTCGCTGTTGAAGGCGGGCAGCCGCAAGGAACTTTGCATGGCCTGCTTCACGGGGCAGTATCCCACGGCGCTCTACCAGTCGCCCGAGGAGGCCAACAAGGACGTAAAATGTTAGCGGACGCGAAGCGGTCATTGCGAGGAGGACGCAGGTCCGACGCGGCAATCTGAACCGGTGTTGTGACGTTACGGCATTTTTCCCGGATTGCCACGGCATCTGGCGATGCCTCCCAATGACGGGCCCGGAGAATGGGGATAAAAACAAAACAGGGAATTTAAATTATTTAAACCATATATTGCTATGGCTCAAAGTTATGAAAAGGCCGGCGTGAATCTCGAAGCCGGATACGAAGTGGTGCGGCGCATCAAAAAGCATGTGGCCTCGACCTCGCGTCTGGGTGTGATGGGCAACATCGGCGCCTTCGGCGGTATGTTCGACCTCTCGGCCCTCAAGGTGAAGGAACCGGTGCTCGTGAGCGGGACCGACGGCGTGGGAACCAAACTCAAGCTGGCCTTCGAGATGGACAAGCACGACACGATCGGCATTGATGCCGTGGCCATGTGCGTCAACGACGTGCTGGCGCAGGGCGCCGAACCGCTGGTGTTCCTCGACTACGTGGCCGTGGGGCGCAATGAACCCCAGAAGATCGAGGCCATCGTCGCGGGTGTCGCCGACGGCTGCCGTCAGGCCGGCTGTGCGCTGGTGGGCGGCGAGACCGCCGAGATGCCGGGCATGTACGCCGAGGGCGAATACGACATCGCCGGATTCACGGTGGGCGTTGTGGAGAAGTCGCAGCTGATCGACGGTTCGAAGGTCAGGGCGGGCGACGTGCTGGTGGGCGTTGCGTCGAGCGGCGTGCACTCCAACGGCTTCAGCCTCGTGCGCAAGATCGTCGCGGACAACTGCCTGAACCTGCGCGAGTCCTATCCCGAACTGTCGAACAAACAGCTCGGCGAGGTGCTGCTCACGCCGACGAAAATCTATGTGAAGCAGGTGCTGGAGGTGGTTCGCAACTGCGACGTGCACGGCATCAGCCACATCACGGGCGGCGGTTTCGACGAAAATATTCCCCGCATCCTCCACGAGGGGCAGGGGCTTGAGATCGACGAAGGGTCGTGGGAGATTCTGCCCGTGTTCCGCTTCCTCGAAAAGTACGGCAAGGTGGCCCACCGCGAGATGTTCAACATCTTCAACATGGGCATCGGCATGGTCATCGCCCTCGATGCATCGCAGGCGGGGAAAGCCATCGCCATCCTTGCGGAGCAGGGCGAGAAGGCGGCCGTCATCGGACGCGTCACGGACACCGAGGGTGTCGTAATCCGCTAAGGCCGTGCGACGCCTTGCGGTCTTTGCCAGCGGCAGCGGCACGAACTTCGAGGCCATCGCCACGGCCTGCGAGCGGGGGGAGATCCCGGCCCGGGTGGTGCTGATGGTCTGCGACAAACCCGGCGCCGGGGTCGTGCAGCGGGCTGCGGGGCACGGGGTCGAGCCATTCGTATTCGCCCCGAAAGAGTATGCCTCGAAGGCCGACTACGAGCGCGAGATCCTGCGGCGGCTCGACC
>ENA-UOJR01001761-UOJR01001761.1-human-gut-metagenome-genome-assembly--contig:-C115P-NODE-1761-length-17282-cov-4.755732_pt1 | contig 17282 bp, 10 predicted proteins | sample MGYA00242354_ERZ723901 | MGnify/ENA metagenome assembly ERZ723901
CGATAGAGGAGATTTTTCCGAACCCTAATCAGCCGCGTACACACTTCAATGAGTCGGAGTTGGAAGAGCTGAGTGAGTCCATTCGTGAAAACGGTGTTCTCCAGCCCCTGCTTGTTCGCAAAAATGGAAGCAAGTACGAGATTATCGCCGGCGAGCGACGGTATCAGGCGTCCAAGATTGCTGGACTTGATAAAGTCCCGGTAATTGTTAAGGACGTCGATGATCAGAAGATGCTCGAGATTGCTCTCATTGAGAATCTTCAGCGTTCCGATCTGAATCCAATCGAAGAGGCCAAAGGCTATCGTCGGCTTATCAAGGCCAGTGGGATGACGCAGGAAGCGTTGTCGAAGGCAGTGTCCAAGTCGCGATCTGCCATCACGAACTCACTGAGGCTTCTCGATCTGCCAGAGGCTGTTCAGCAGATGATGTATGAGGGAAAGTTGACCGCTGGGCATGCTCGAGCGATTCTTGCCGTGCCATTTGAAGATGCTCGCATCAAGTTGGCTGAGAAGGTCGTAGCGGAGGGTTTGTCGGTTCGAGCGACTGAGAACCTTGCTCCGCTGTTTTCTGTCGGAGATACGCCTCGGACACCTCGTCCGGTTACTCCGCAATCGTACAAGAAGGCTGCACGTGTCTTGCGTCAGGTGTTTAACACGAACGTGAAGGTTCGTTCGACTCGCGGCAAGAACAAGATTGAAATCGAGTTTAAGGACGAGGACGATCTGCAGCGTATTCTCGCCTCTATGGTTGAATCTGAGTAAGGCTAGGCGGTTGTTGTGAAACGCTCTCACCAGGCACTGATCTTTGCGACCTCGATAGTTGCCGGTTTGGGGATCGGGTTGTATCTCGTGAACAAAACTGAGCTGGGATCAGTTATTAAGGGGAAACTTGAGCAGCTCAATCCGATTTCGCATGATGCGATGCAAACGATGAGTGAAGAGGTTGCAATGCGAACAGCTCAGGCCACTCATAATCCGAAAATTAACCAGGCTTGGGTCGAACGGCAGTGGGAGGATCTAGGATACTAAGGTACCTAAATAAGATTCCATCCCCTTGTTTGAGCCCAGCGAAATGATCAGACTTCACATGCGGTTATCGTCATGAAAAAAGACCACCCAAAACATGGGTGGTCTTTTTCGTATCTGAATGACTGGAGAGAGTGGAAGGCGAGTCACACAGTTTCACATGAAACGGTCTGATTGATGCCGCTCTTCCCTATCGAGCGCGGAAGCGGCGCTGCTTGAGCTGGCCGCATGCCGCATCGATGTCGCCGCCACGGGAGTTGCGGATGGTGGTCTCGACGCCGTGCATGGTCAGACGACGCTGCAGCGCCTCGACCTTCTCGATCGGCGACGGGCGGAACGGGCTGTCGGGAATGTCGTTCAGCTGGATGAGATTCACATGGCAAAGCGTGCCGGCGCAGAAGTCGACAAGGGCCTGCATCTCAGGGTTGGTGTCGTTGATGCCGTCGATCATGGCGAATTCGTAAGTCGGGCGGCGCCCGGTCTTCTCTACGTACTCCTGGATGGCCTCATGCAGGCGCAGAAGGGTGAACTTTTTAACGCCGGGCATAAGTTGATTGCGCGTGGTCTGAATCGCAGAGTGAAGCGAAATGGCAAGCGTAAATTGCTCAGGCAGTTCCGCAAAGCGGCGTATGCCAGGGATGACGCCGCAGGTAGAGACCGTGAGGTGACGTGCGCCGATCGCGAGTCCCTCGGGGTCGTTCAGCATGCGAAGTGCCTCAACGGTGTTGTCGAAATTTGCAAAGGGCTCACCCTGGCCCATGAAGACGACGCTCGTAACGCGCTCGCCAAAGTCACGAGAGACATGGAGGACCTGGTCGACCATCTCTTGCGCGGTGAGCGAGCGGGAAAGACCCGCAAGACCCGTGGCACAGAAGGCACAGCCCATGGCGCATCCGGCCTGTGAGGAGATGCAGACGGCAAGCTTGTTGCGATTGGGCATGCCGACCGTCTCAACAGAGACCCCGTCGGAGAATTCGAGCAGGTACTTGCGGGAACCGTCCTTGGAGACCTGTTTCACAAGCTCGGTAGGGACTTTGAAAGCAAAGGTTTCGGTGAGAGACTGACGCAAGCCGGCGGGCAGGTTGGTCATCTCGTCAAACGAACAGACGTTCTTCTCGTGAACCCACTCGTAAAGCTGCTTGGCGCGAAACGCGGGCTGCCCGAGCTCCTTCATGAGCCCCTTGAGGTCATCGAGGTCGAATTGACGAATATCGCGAGAACGATTGGTGCGTTCCATTTGTCGCCTTTCGGGTGATGGGGTGATCGGCCCCCAGGTGCATAGTTACCCTATACAATAGGGTATTGTCGTGCGCTTCATGGCGAAGCGCACGGTTATTGCGTGAAATAGACACCTCGCGTTGCAGGTCGCGTGGGGAAAATGGTGAAAGGCGGCGACATGGCTGGCAAAGAGCGTCATGAGATGAAGGTGGCGGTTCTGGCAGGCGGCATCTCGGATGAGCGGGAGATCTCGCTTGCGTCGGGCAAGAACGCCACTGCTGCCCTCACCGAGGCTGGCTACGGCACGGTTGAAATGGTCGATCCCGGCGAGCGGGGCTTCCTCTCTCGTTTGGAAAACGGCAATTACGACGTTGCTTTTATCGCCTTGCACGGCTTTGGCGGCGAGGACGGCATGACCCAGCACATCCTGGAGTTCCTCGGCATCCCCTACACCGGGTCAAACTCCCAGTCGAGCGGTATTGCAATGGACAAAGACCTTTCCAAGCTGCTGTATCGTCGCGCAGGTCTGCCCGTTGCACCGAGTGTCACCTTCACTCGCGCTGATATGCCGTCGATTGACGAGATCGTCGAGATTGTGGGCCCCCAGAGCTTCGTCAAGCCGGTTGTGAACGGCTCAAGCTATGGCATCTCTCTGGTGAAGGACCCCTCGGAGCTCTCTGCCGCCATCGAGCTTGCTTTTGAGCACGGTGATAAGGTCATGGTTGAGCATCGTGTCTTTGGTGTTGAGTGCTCCGTTGCCGCTTTGGGCGATGGCAAGACCCTGCGCGCGCTTCCCGTGGTGGAGATCATGATGCCGCAGCAGTCGGAGTTTTACGACCTCGAGGTTAAGTACGCCGACCCCAACGACATCCATCGTATTCCGGCTCAGTTGCCCGAAGATGTGTACGCCCAGGTCCAGGACATTGCCTGCCGTGCACACGAGGCGCTCGGCCTGTTCGGCATCTCTCGCACCGACGTCATCGTGACAGAGGATGGCCCGATTATTCTCGAGACGAACAACATCCCCGGCATGACATCCGAGTCCCTCGTTCCCGACGAGGCTCGTCACGCCGGCATAGCCTTCAGCGACCTGTGCGCCGAGCTGGTTGAGCTGGCCCTCGAGCGAGCCGCTCGATGAGCGTCGCCGCGGCGGCTACGCCGCTCGAGATGGCTGCCGCGGTATTGCCCGGCACGCCGGCGGCGATTGTGGAGCGTTATGCGACACTCGCCCAGCGCGCTGAAACTCGCTCGTTCGGCCTGATAGAGGACGACGTCATCGTGCTCGATACGGAGACCACGGGATTGTCGCACCGCGATAGCGAGTTGATTGAAATCGCGGCCGCCCGTTTGCGCGGCCGCGAGATTGTGGATCGCTTCGACACCTTTGTGAAACCGAGCGGGCTGATACCCGAGGAAATCACCAAGCTGACGAGCATCACGAATGCCGATGTAGCGCATGCGCCCTCGGCAGTTGACGCTGTGGCGTCCCTGGCGGAGTTCGTTGGCGGGTGTCCCGTGGTTGCGCACAACGCGGCATTCGACCGCGGGTTCATCGAGCAGGTTCCAGGTGGAGCCGATGTTTCCGATATCTGGATAGACTCGCTCGCGCTCTCCCGCATCGCGCTGCCGCGCCTGGCGTCGCATAAGCTCGCCGTCATGGCCGAGCTCTTTGGCTGCGAGAGCGTGTCGCATCGCGCAAATGCCGATGTTGAGGCGCTGTGCGGCGTGTGGCGCATTCTTCTGTGCGGCCTAGCCGACCTTCCCGCCGGCCTCATGCGCCGCTTGGCGGATATGCATCCGGACGTTCCGTGGTCGTACCGTCCGATTTTTAGCTTCTTGGCCGCTGAGGAACCCGATGCGGTGTTCTCTCTTGTCGATTCTCGATACGAGCTTCTCAAGGGTTACGAGGAGGCGGAGATCGGCTCCGCGGCCCGCGTGGATGCGGACGAGCTCGTTGGAGTTTCGGTTCCCTCGCGCGAGGAGATTGAGGAGTGCTTTGCGCCTGGCGGCCTGGTCAACAGGATGTATCCCGGATACGAGCCGCGCTCAGAGCAGGTGCAGATGGCCGTCGAAGTACGCGACGCGCTCGCCACCTCCACGCACCGCGTGATCGAGGCCGGTACCGGCGTTGGCAAGTCGATCGCCTACCTCGTGCCCATGGCGGAGCTCGCCCGAAGAAATAAGGTGACCGTCGGTATTGCGACGAAGTCGAACAACCTCGCCGACCAGCTGATCTACCACGAGCTCCCGCGTTTGGCTCGTGAGATGGACGGCGGTCTCACCTATTGCGCCCTCAAGGGCTACGACCACTATCCCTGCCTGCGCAAGCTCGACCGCCTTGCGCGCGCCCAGGAAATCAAGACCAACCGCGACCCGGCGGACACCCTGACCGCCATCGCCGTTCTATATGCGTTTGCCTGCCAGTCTCCCACGGGGGACCTTGATGGGCTGGGTATTCGCTGGCGCAGCGTGAACAAGGCCGACCTCACCACGTCTTCCCGTGAGTGCGCGCGCCGCCTGTGCCCGTTCTACCCCGATAAATGCATGGTTCACGGCTCGCGCCGTCGTGCGGCCCGCGTCGATGTGGTTGTGACGAATCACTCCCTGCTCTTCCGCAACGTTGCCGCTGAGGGCAAGATCTTGCCCCCCATTCGTCACTGGGTGGTTGATGAGGCGCATTCCATCGAGTCGGAAGCGCGTCGTCAATGGGCCATCAAAGTGTCTGCCGACGAGAGCCGTGCGGTGTTTGAGCGCCTGGGAGGCGATCGCGCCGGGGCACTTGGCAAGATTGCCCGCGACCTGGCGCTGAGCGACGCAGCAACGCTGTTCATGGGCCTTACTGTGAAGGCGTCCTCTAGTACGCAGCGCGCCTCTCTTGCCATGGCCGAGCTGTTCGACGCGGTGCGCGAACTCGCCCGCGCCGCTCGGTCCGAGGGCGGCTACGACAACGCGAACATGTGGATTGGCAATGACTTGCGCGATTCCATGGTGTGGGCCGGGTTTGAGGAGGTGGGTCGCACCGCGCTCGACGCTCTGGACGAGGCGACCAAGAACCTGGCATCACTTGTGGAGACCGTGGCCGAGGAGAAGCCCGACCTAGTGACCGATGTCGCGGACGGGCAGCGTCGCATGCGCGAGCTTCGCGATGGCCTTAGGCTCATCCTCGATGGGGCGGACGACCGCTACGTATATTCTTGCCAGGTCAATCGTCGCCTCAAAGCGGGCGGCGAATGTCTGACCGCCGAGCGACTTGATGTGGGCGAGGCTCTTGCGGAGGAGTGGTTGCCGGAGGTTCACACCGCGATTTTCGCCTCCGCGACCATGACGGTTTCGGACAGCTTCGATCATTTCCAGCACGCCGTGGGTCTGGACCGCATTTCGTCGTCGAGCTCTCGTTCCGTCCATCTCGATTCGAGTTATGACTTCGAGCGCAACATGGCGGTTGTGGTGGCATCGGATATGCCCGACCCGCGCAGCCGCGACGCGTACCTCTCGGCGCTCGAAACCTTGCTCGTCGATGTTCACATCGCCATGGGCGGTAGCACGCTCACGCTGTTCACCAACCGACGCGACATGGAGGAACTGTACGACCGCGTAGAGCCCCGGCTCGCGCAGCGTGGTCTCGCGCTCGACTGCCAGCGCCGCACGACCTCCGCAAAGATCCTGCGCGACCGCTTCCTCTCGAATGAGAAGAGCTCGCTGTTTGCGTTGAAGGCGTTTTGGGAGGGGTTTGATGCGGCTGGCGACACGTTGCGCTGCGTTGTTATCCCCAAGCTTCCGTTCGCCAGCCCGAGCGACCCGCTCTCATGTGAGCGCGGTGCCCGCGAGGATCGCGCCTGGGCGCGTTACTCATTGCCGGAGGCGGTGCTCGAGGTGAAGCAGGCTGCCGGCCGTCTTATTCGCGCGTCGACAGACGCCGGCGTGCTGGTGCTGGCCGATGACCGTCTGGTGAGCACGGGGTACGGAAAGAAGTTCCTGAATTCCCTTCCCGCCCCGCATCAACGGATCGAGGTTCGTCAAGTCGGCAGGTACCTGGAGATGTGGCGCGAGAGTCATGAGCGTCGCTAAAGACCGCGGCGTATTGGGGATTGCGTAATAAATGGGGCGCCCATGAGCGCCCCATTTGCTTATAGCAGTGATTTCGCCCACGTTCTGAAGTCGTTTTTCAGGCTCTTGGGCTCTTCGATGACGATGGTTCCCGCCGCGGCCGCGATTTGTGAGAAAAGCCAGGGCGCGGACGTGTAGCTGATGTGGACCAGTACGCTGCCATCCTCTTGCTCGTTCGCGGTGCCTCGGCGGATACCCTCCCAATCACGAGATGCGAGCTCGCCGCTGTTCACGAAGCGCAAGGTCGCGTCTGCACCATGGGCGCGCAGGCTTTCGGCGGCAGAATACGGGGAGAAATCGTGGCGCTCAACGGAATCGTCGGTGAGCTCGGCATTCGCGATGCGATCGAGGCGGTAGCTGCGCTGGGCGTCTTTCTCGACGTTCCAGGCCACGAGATACGCGGCGTCACCGGAAACCTCGATGAACTTGGGGTCGACCAGGCGCGTGCTCGGGCTGCATTCGTCGTCGGCGCGGTAGGAGATGGCGAGACGCGCTCCGATGGCGATGGCCTCGGATATTACAGGGTAGAAACCGCCGAGCAGCCGATCGCCACCCATGGTTTTATCGACCGTGGTCTCGTTGTCCGCTTCGGGGCCGGCGCACAATGCCGCCTCGACGCGCCCGCGCACGTCGTCACCGATGTTGAAGGTCGTGAGCACGCGACGCAGGGCCAGCGACTCTGCCGGAGTGAGCCGCACGGGGTCCAGGCGGCCTGCGTCGCCCGAGAGGGTTATCGCTCCATCTTGGTAGTCGAGGGCTATGTGCGATCCGCTGCGTTCATCGGCAACTCCTTGCAGCAGTTCGACAACCTCATTTGTCTGCTCGAGGGAAATGGATGCGTCGCGCGCGAATGACGCCGCGTCGACGCTGGCGCTTGAGGCGGTCGTCAGGCGCTCCATGAGGTTGAGCGCGGTTTGCAGCAGGTCTTCGGATGAGAGGGCGCGCTTGTTGACGCTACTCATGTGCGCTCACCGCCTTTTCGATGTGGTCGCGAACCAGCCCGGCGAGCTCGCTGGGGGCCTGCGCCCGCATGCCCAGGTTGGCGTGCTCGAGGGTGAAGGATGCCGTGGCGTCGAGGTCTCGCACCGCGATATTCCAGGTCCATGCGTCGTCGCTTTGTGCCAGTTCGCCCCTGCCCTGGGTGATGAGCGCGAGTTCCTCAGCCGCGATTCCCGCGGGAAACGTGAAGGTGCACGGCCTCGCGGCCGTCCGGGAGAAGTCGAACGGCAGGAATTGGTGACCTGTGACATCGAATTCAGCGGGGATTACATAGGAAGGGCGCGTGTCGGGGGCGTGCTTCGCGGAGAGGATGCGGTCGGTGCGGAAGGTGCGCAGGTCTTCGGCATCGTGGTCGAATCCGACAAGGTAGGAATGCGTTCCATGCGTGAACATGCCGTAGGTATCCACCATGCGTTTCTTCTCGATGCCGCGAGCGTCGCGATAGATGAACTCGACGGGCTTGAGCCGGTCGAACGCGTTCCAGATGGATTTCAAGTCAGCCCTGCCTTCATTTGCCCGCTCGGGTGACGACGGGTCTCTGCCGGCGAGTTCGCACAGCTTGGTGCGCGCCGTCTGCAGCGGCCATAGGGTCGGGTCGTCCGCATGGAGCTCGAAGACCTGGTCGATGGCGCAGACGATCTCCTCGGCGTCATAAGGCGAGAGAACTCCTTGGGCGGCATGTGTTCGCTCGCGGTCGATCGCCCAGGCGCTTTCCTCGTTTACCGCGATGCCGCCCGCAGATTGCGGCAGGACCTCGTGGATGTGAACCCCGTGCTCGGCGAGGGTCTCTCGGTCGCGTCTAAACGCCTTGCAGCGGCTGTCGCGTGTCGCCGATTTTTTGCCAAGGTATCCGATTTCGGGGTCATCGACGATCTCACTCGTCGTGAGTGGGCGTGGGGAGACGTGCAGGGAGAATAGGAGGTTGAGCATCCTGCGCGCGCCCTCGACCCGCCTGGACGGCTTCGGCATGTCAGGATGTGTTTCGCTTGTGTGCGCGGTTGTGCTGTGCACGGCGGTACTTCCCTTTCAGCTTGATACTGCTTTGGGCACAATTATGTATCCACCCACCCATTTTAGTGCAAGACAAATGGCCGGAAGCTGGTGTGGAGGGTCCGCGACGCACCTGTTCGAGAGTCCTTGCCAAGTCAAAATTCGGCAGGTAGGGCGCAAGTAAGGGTATACTGGCGACTATACATGCGCGTTGTCCTTGCAGCGCGTTTGCACGCATACGAGTTCGATGTGGAGTCCACATGGCGAATACGAAGAAATACCTGAGCCATCTGCTTCAGAACACCGGTATCACCCCTGCTTGCAGCGAGGAAGAGCGCGCCGCCGCGGATGTGATCGCGAAGATCTTTTCCGACCACGGCTTCGCGCCCGAGGTGCAGGAGTTCAGCGCGAGCGGTTCGGCGAAGGTCGTCCAGGCGGGCCTCGGCATCGCGGTGTTCGTCGGCTCCGTGCTCGCCGGCATCGGCGGGCCTGCCGGCATTGTGGGCCTGCTGCTCGCTGTCGCCGCTGCGGTTCTCTTCGTCCTCGAGCGCTCCGGTCGCCCTGTTCTTTCCAACCTCGGTTCCGGCGGTCTGAGCCAGAACGTCATCGCCTACCACAAGGCCACGGGTCCGCTCGCATCTCCCCGCAACCGTCCGGTGGTCGTTGTGGCGCACTACGACTCTCCGCGCGCCGATCTGCTGAGCTCCGAGCCCTTCGCCGCGTACCGTCCGCTCATCGTGAAGCTCCTTCCCGCTTGCATGGTCGCTCCCGCTATCTTTGCCATCGTGCGCGTGCTTCCGCTGCCCGATCCGGCAAAGGTCGTCCTGTGGGTGCTCGCTATCGTGGCTGCCCTGATTCCGCTTGCGAACGGCATCGCCATCATCGCCAATCGCTTCTTCCTGCCCTACACCACGGGCGCCGTGTGCAACAAGTCCTCCGTCGCGGCCATGCTCGGTGTCATGGACGCCGTCGCCCCGTACGAGATGGGCGAGGAGTTCCCTTCCGATCAGCCGGCCGACGAATACTTTGCCGAGCAGCAGCGCATCCTCGAAGAGGCCATCGCCGCTGCAGAGGCCGCTGCCGCTGCCCAGGCCTCCTATCCGCATGAGATGGAGGAGGGCGCAGAGGATGAGCTGACCGTCGAGGGCGCGGAGAGCGAGCAGCCCGAAGATGAGGACGCCGTCGAGGCGGTCGATTTCGGCTCTACGTCCACAATGAACGCCGCCGAGCTCGAGGCCGGGATGACGGCTGTCAACCTGACCGAGGCCGATCCCGCCGACGAAGATGCGGATGTCGAGGGGGTTGTCGTCGAGGAGGAACCCGTCGAGCAGGGGACGGCGGTCTTCGAGATCGTCGAATCCGATCACACCGCCGTTGTGAATGTCGAAAGCGCCGAGGAGGCTCCTGTCAACGAGCCCGCCGCCGAGCAGGTCGTGGCAAATGAGCTTCCTGAAGATGAGCTGGGCCAGGTCGAGCTCGATTTGGACGTCGCTGCTGAGGATGAGCCGCCGTTCCGCGTGAACTCCGAGGGCAACATCCGTTTCGGTGCCGATGTCATTCGCGCCTTGGGAATGATGCCCGAGTCCTGCTCCTTCGTGTATGAGAGCGATGCCCCAGCTGCCTCCGTTGTGGTGCCGGCTCCTGAATTCGTCGAGCCCGAGCCCATCGAGGCTGAAGAGTCCGCGCCCGTCGCAATTGAGGAAGTCGCGGAAGAGCGCATCGATGACGTCGAGAAGGCGTTTGTCGAGGAAGACGTTCTCGAGCCCGTCGATGAGGTTGAGGACGATGCCGCTTTCGTCGAGGCGTTCGCGCCCGTCGAGGAGGATGACTATATCCTCGAGGCCGAGTATGAGGTCATCGAGGAGGAGCCCCTCGCGGAGAATGCGACGGCTGAGTCCGAACCTGAGGCTGAGGTTGACCAGTCCGAGGTCGAGCAGCCTGAGACCGGGGACGATGGCTCCCAGAATGACTCCTTCGACTCCGGTGCCGACATGGAGGATGTTACTGATCCCGATGTCGCTTCCGCTTCCGATGACGACGTCCCTGCAACCGAGGACACCTTTGTCGCCCCCTCCCCGAACGGATCGGTCGAGGAGGCTTCCGCCGACGGTGCGACGCAGATGTTCACCATGCCCGCGGAGGAGAGCTCGGTCGATCTTTCCGGTACCGTGGCCATGCCCGCGCAGCCGGTCGAAACGGTCGACTCGCTTATGGCCGAGGTCAACCGTGCCGTCCCCGCCCGTCCCCAGCGTGTGATCAACGTCCCCAGCACCGCATCGGCGCCCAAGCCCCGCACGCCCGAGACCGCCAATCGCGCATCCCTGTTCGATCTTCCCGATCCGTCGGCGACCCCGGTGGATCCTTTCGCCGCTCCCATGGCCGCGCCCGCTCCCGCCGCTCCTTCTGTGACGGCCCCCGTTCTCGACGAGCAGGCCGCTGAGGCCCGCAGCGCTTTCACGGTCATCAGCTCCCCCGCTCCGTTTGAGCAAGGCTACGCTCCCGAGGGTGCATTCGAGACCATCAGCGCTCCGGCACCCGAGCCTGAGAAGCCGCGTCGAGGTCTGTCCCGTCTTTTCGGTCGCAAAAAGAAGGACGAGGACAGCATGAGTGACTGGCTCGGCGTTGACGATTCCTTCGACGCCAAGCGTAGCGGTCACGATATCGGCTCTTGGGACAACTTTGACGACGATGACTGGAAGGGCGGTGCCGCCCCGTTCGGCGATGCGTCTGAGGAGGAGCTGCGCGAGGCCATTGCGGACATGGGCGACGACGAGCTGCTCGGTCACGACATCTGGTTCGTCGCGACCGGCGCTTCCGAAAACGGGAACGCTGGTATGCAGGCCTTCCTTGATGCCCATCGCGATAAGCTTCGCGGCGTGTTTCTCATCAACCTCGAGAGTGTCGGTGCCGGTCAGGTCGCGATGCTCTCCACCGAGGGCGAGGAGCGAGTTCTCAAGGGAGATAAGCGCATCATTAAGCTCGTCCAGCGTGTGAGTTCCGATTTCCATCACGAGTACCCCACGGTTGATATGCCGTACGTCACCACCGATGCTCAGGTTGCAATGAACATGAGTCTCCGCTCGCTGACCATCGGCGGTGTGGAGGGTACCGGCTTCGCCCTTGCTCGCACCGAGGAGGATCAACCCTATAACGTCGACCTTGAGAACGTCGCCGTCGTGTCTGACGTGGTGACCGAAGTCATCCGTCGTTCGTAACGGTTTATGCCTGAGGGGGACGTGTGATTCAGTTCATCAAGGAACATTGGGTCCAATATCTCATAGGGGCCACCGTTGCCGTTCTACTCGGTCTGGGTCTCTCGTTCTTCTTGGGCGGCATATGGTCGACGCCCGAGAGCATCCGTGCCGAACGTGTCGAAGCTGAGCAGCAGAAGGGCGAAGAGCTGGACGAAATCGATTTCGAAACGCGAGCCGCGTCGAGGGACTGACATCGAATCATCGAAGGGCGAACCCCGGGGAAGCCCCGGGGTTCGTTGCATCGGGGGCCGTTCGCAATTCCTTATCGAGTGGCAAACACAACAAGGGTCCGCCGCCGCCCGCCGCGCCGTGCCTCCGCACATGTCACAAGAGTGAGAGCCCGCCGAGCTTCCAGAGCGATGTCGGACGCGTTGCCTGTATGCGCGGCGGAGCGTCCCAGCAAATCGGTCAACCAGTCTCGCAGCTCCGAAGGCGAATCGAATTCGAACCGTTGTATGAGGGCGTCGTCTTTGTCGACAACAAGTGAGAGAACCGGTTCGAATACCTCGCTTCCCGCGCGGCTATTCCAGGTTGCGTTTCCGATTGCATCGAAGGTGGATTGATCATGAGTTCCTGCGAGCACGTTGAACATGTGGTGCGACCGGCCAAGTCTGTGTCCGAACACGAGCAGGTGCGCCCCTCGTTCCTCGCATCTCACGTCAAGGTAGGGGCAGCCGAGTTCGCTGCGCTTCCCCCATGCGTCGTGATCGAGGTACCAATCGCGCGCCTTGTTCTTTGACGGCAGGGCAACGGGCAAGTCGATGCTTGTGCCCGAAACCGTGATCCAACCCACGATTTCGGAGTTGATTTGAGCAAGGGACCTCCAATCCAGCTCGGCGCATCCTCTCTCCTTAGACTTTGGCTGAAATCGAATTCTTTCACGCAGGTCTCTCGTCTTCCGTTCGGCGGATGTGAGTGATTCGGCTGCAGAGAGTCCCGCGCCCGCAATCGCGCTTAGGACGCAAGCCAGCAGAACTCGCCGTTCGACCGCTTCGCCAGCGCTTTCGTTGCCATGCGTATCCTGCGGCGACGATGCTTGCGATGGAGAGGCCAACTGCAGTTCTGAGCAAAGGGGCGGCTCCTGTCTGATCGAGGCTGATGATCGGATGTGCCTGCACCTTTGCCGCCTCTTGATGGACGGCGTCGCTGTCGTGCGCTTCAAGGCCTTCACCACCTCCATTGCGGTAGAGCGAAACATGAGCGCGGTTGTCTATCGAACTGCCGCCGGTGTACGCGGGCAGCGCGCGCATATGGATCAGCGTTGGCGCATATGCGTCTGTCGACTCCCCGTCTGCATTCTGCTTTTTCCCATGTATTGGGGGAACGGGGTTCCAATCGTCATGCGGATGTTTGATGTCCGCGCCATCCCATTGGCTCGGCCTCGACGTAAAGTCCTTGTTCACACACCCGTACTCGAGACGGATGTCGGTGATGGCTTCGCCCGATTCAAGGGACAGGTCGGAGACGGACAAGAAGGTGCTCTCAGTGGCCGAGACCCCCTCCTTCCACAGTCTCCAACCCCCATAGTCCTTCACTCGACCATCCGCGCCGACGATGTTCGCAACTGCCGCGTCGTCAAGCCAAGGGTTCACGTGCCCATCTGTAAGCGTTGCATTGGCGTGCTTTTCCTGCCCGTCGTCTTCTCGGTCGAGGTTCGTGCGATACCAAACGTTCAACTTCCCGTCATAATCGCCGTGCGACCGCCCGGTCGTGATGCCCGTCAGCTCAGCCATGCCGCCCTCGGCCGCATCGAGATTGTCTTCAACGGTGAACTCATCCACCCAGCTTGAGCTGTCATTTCGATAGTCGAGGGCGTACGAGAACGAACCGTCTTCGCTTTCCCGCGCCTTCGCGCGATTGAGGCCATCTCCATTCGCTTCTGCGTCCGGAGCAACGGGTTTCGCAATCTCCTGACGTTTATCGATTTTGCCCGACACGCTAATCGGACTGTCGTGGAGTGAGACCATCTGGACGTCCGTCGTTGGTTTCACGTTGAACGTGAGCGCTGCGGCCGGCTCGTGTGTGTGGGGAGATCTGAGTTCTGTCAGCGTGTAGGATCCCGGTTCGAGCCGTTCGATACGATGGGCCTCCGTTGTGCTCGTCCAACTTTCGATAACGTTGCCCTCTCCGTCCGTGAGTTCGAGCAGTGCGCCCGCAAGCGGCTCCTCGGTTTCAGATGCCCGCTTCGTGATTTCGACTTTGGTGTAGTCGTTGGCAATGTCGATGCGCTGGGATGCGACCCCCTCTTCGTTCGGCATGACTTGGGTTGCGTATGTGTGAACCTCTCTGTTGACAACGTATCCGTCGGGCGCGTGCATTTCCTGAACGCACCAGCTTAACGGTTCCTCGTCGGCCTCGCGGGTGCTCGGTCCAGCCATATGCCGGGGCTGATCCTGCTGCTCTTCGAGCGCAATCAGGTTGAAGAGCGCGTCGAGTTCATGGGGCAGCATCGGAAGGTGCGTTAGGGCAATGTCTCCATGTTCGTCCGTCATCGTTGATATGCCTGCACGGGAAAACGCCGCATCCAGATATTTCTTGGCATATGGTACGAGTGTGTGATCCGTGCGATAGAGCTGGGACTCACGCCATTGCACATGAGCCGGTTCGCCAAAAGCAAGTTCCACATCCGTTTTGGCGCTCAGCTTCTCATCACTGGTCGATGTTGTGCTTAGCCGATACGACCCCGGTTTAACGTCTCTGATGATGGCCAGGTCGCCATCTAGGTCAAAGTCGTCGGTCTCATATGATTCGAGTTCGATATCTCTCGTTTCGACGGAAACCCTGCCCTTCATGCCGAACATGCCCGGAGTGTAGGCGACGAGGTGTGACGTGCCGGCTTCGATTCGGAGTTCCTTTTCGTAGTCGGCGTGTACGGCCGTCCCGTCTGCATCAAGCAGATCGATCCGATACGTGCCGGGCGCCAGCATATCGTCCGTATCGCCGAGCGTTACGCGCTCGGCGCCACGCGTCGCATCGGACTCAGAGGTCCCAACCTCCTTTTCTCCGCTGTCGGAAATTCGGGTGAGATGTAAGGAGTAGCCGACGGGGGCCGACGCCCTGGCAAGTGCGTAGTCGACCTTTTGGTCAAGTTGAATCTCGACGTTCTCCCAGTCGCGAGCGCCGATGCAGTTCGTGATCAGCAGCGACCCCAGATTCCCGTCGCTGGCCATCCGCTCGGGCTCAACCTGCTGTTTGAATTCGAGTTGTCGAGGCCAGACATCGAACGATGCTCCGGCCAGGGGCGCTCCCGTCGACGCGTCGGTCTTATGTATGACGGTTTCGGTGGGGGCATTCTTATGCGTCACTTCGATGTCGACCACGGGTGTTTCCGCGTTGACCCAGCTCAGGGTGAAGGGTATGGGGGTGGGGTCGAGAATGTGTCCCGGCGCCGCTTCGACCTCGACGAACGCATATCGAGCGTTCCCGCTGCCGAGCGGCAACCCATCGATACAGGCCACACCACTTTCGTCGGTGGGGTCGAGCTCGACCGTCGCACCCTTGGGCATATCGACGGAGCCACTCGGGTTCAGGATGTCTTCCATGGCTACCACGATAAAGCGCGCCCCTTCGATTGCGTTTCCCTCCTCGCACCATGGGCAGGCGTCATCGGCGCAGCGCTTAACGATTGACGCCGATCCCGTCGCTCGTTCGTCTGAAATGCGCACGACGGTCAGCGGTTGCGTTTCGGCGTCGTCGGCAATGTCGAATTCGATTTCGTCCCCGTTGATCAGATAGGGTTTCACGGCTTTCGTTTCCCGGATGTAATAGGTTCCCGGTTCGAGCGGCTCGGGCAACGTGACGCATCCCGTGGCGTCGGTGGTGAAAGTGTCCATCACCGCATGATTGGGATGCCAAACCTCCTGGGATATCGGTTTCTTGTGCTTGTCGAGCACCTGAAACGTGAACCCTTCGAGTGGGATGGGCTGACCGCTGGCGGCGTCGCATTTCACGATTTGCACCCGCGATCCGACAAAGTCATTGTCGACGATGTAGTGCAACGTGCTCCCGTCTACCATCTGGTCGGTCCCAATGACCCAATCGGGGCATGGTTGATAGCCCGCGGGCGTGCTGTCGGGGTCCTCGTGGACGGTATATCCTTTTCGGTCGTAGGGGATGGCGCCCTTGATGCCGTCGATGCGCGATCCCTCACCGAACCACCTGCCCGCGCTCGACGCTCTTCCGCGGTCGTCGGTCGTGATGGAGCCGACGGTTTTGCCGGTCGAGTTTGAGATGATGTCAAAGCGTACTTTGGCACCCGGCTTTTGCAATCCGGAGCCCTCGTTGCCATTTTCGAGGTATTTCACCACCTCGATATCGAATGCCCGGGGCACTTCGCCGTAACCTTCTTTGGGTGAGAGTTCGAACACGCCCGATGTCCCAAGCTGGCCGCCGTTCACCTCGTAGGTATGCACGGTCGGATCGAGCCGATAGCCTTCGGGTGCTTTTGTCTCGACCACGGAGATGCGGCCCAGAGGGATGTTCGTCGCCGTGGCGACGCCGCGTTCATCCGTTGTCATATGCGTTTTCCATCCCTGGGTCGACAGGGAGGTCACTTCGTATTGGGCGCCCTTTAGGGAGAGGCCCCTCTGTGCTCCGCCGCCGGTGGCGGCATCTTGTTTGCGAACGGTGAGGGAGACGGTCCCCGGCGCGTCCTCGAATACAATCACGGTGCCCTTGGGGTCCACATGGAACGGGATACGGCCCTGATGCAGCTTGTAGCCCTGGGGTGCCTTGGTTTCCACGGCGTAATAGTTCTTGTTAGGGGCGAGCTTGCAGCGGGCCTTGCCGCCGGCATCCATGGTAATGGAGGTGACCTTGCGTTCATCCGCGGCGTCGTATATGTCGAAGGAGGCCCCGCCCAGCGTGTATGCCGAGTTGCCGTCAGTCAGGCTCGGCGCCTTGGAGCGCTTGGTGAACTCGACGTCGACATCGAGCACGAGCTTCCATTCTCTGGTGCAGCAGCGCTGGTAAGGATAGGTGCTTGGCACGGTGCCCGGTGCACCCGCTGCTGCGTTTTGGCTTTTGATCAATACGAAGTACGTGCCGTTTGGGTTTCGCTTTGCCTCAAAAGGATATGAGCCGTCGCAGGGACCCGGGTACAGGCTGTGATTCGGCACCCCGATGACCACTTCGTAGCAGAGTGCGGGGTACGTCGCGCCGTCCGGCATGGTGACGTTTCCGCTGAATTTGCCCCCCACAACGGCGTTGCCCGACATCACACAGGTGCCCGTGACCGTCCCGTCGGGATGCACCTCAACCGTATTGCCGTTGGGGAATGTATGCGTGTAGCCATCTGCGGCGAACGCGCTGCGCGACCAGGGTCCCACGAGACCTGAGAGCGCGCAAAATGCTGCAGATATGAGGATGAATATGAGAATGGTACGAGCTCTAGCGTCGAGTGTCGCGCCCGGCAGGGGATACGTCCGCCGACGCCCGGGCGCCTGCCGTGCCGCGGCTCCATCGGTTGCCGTACGTCCCTTTTTGGCGTTTCCACCTCCGACCCGCCCGTGTGTCGGTTTCTTCCTCTTGTCGATCATCGTGCCCTCCCGGGGTCTCGTGGTGGAACGCGGGCGGCTGTGTTTGTGGTGCATTGCCCGTGGGGCGATGCTACGATGCGAAATCCCGAGAGCATCTCGATTCGTCTGTCGTCGCTTTGGTAAGAAGCTGAGAAAATCTGACCATTCGTGCC
>ENA-UOJR01001767-UOJR01001767.1-human-gut-metagenome-genome-assembly--contig:-C115P-NODE-1767-length-17241-cov-8.104155_pt1 | contig 17241 bp, 10 predicted proteins | sample MGYA00242354_ERZ723901 | MGnify/ENA metagenome assembly ERZ723901
AAAATATACTTTTACATACTAATGATCATGTAAAAGTATACATTTCTGATGAACTTTTACTACCAAATACACAAATTAAAATAAATATTATTTATGAAGATAACAATATTTTAATAGCAAATAAACCAGAACAAATTGAAGTTACAGGAGATAGCGGTTTAACTTGCTTATTAAAAAAACAACATAACTTTAAATTTTTAGAGCCTTGTCATAGATTAGATAGAAATACTACTGGACTAACATTATTCGCAAAAAATCAAGAAGCTTTAAATATTTTATTAAACAAATTTAAAAATCATGAAATTGAAAAACATTATTTAGCTATGGTATATGGAATTCTCTCAGATAAACAAAAAACATTACAAGCATATTTATTTAAAGATAATAAAAAATCTCAAGTGTATATATCTGATACCCCAAAAAAAGGATATGTACCAATTACTACAAAATACACTGTTTTAAATATAAATAAAGCTAAAAATTATTCTATATTAGATATTGAACTTTTAACAGGAAAAACTCATCAAATTCGTGCTCATTTAGCACATATTGGTTACCCTATAATTGGTGATGGAAAATATGGAAAAAACGAAATAAACAAAAAATTTGGATTTAAAACTCAAAATCTTTGTAGTTATAAAATAAAGTTTAATTTTAAAACAGACGAAAAGCATTGTGATAAGAAACATTATGATAATAAATATTATAAAGAAGATTATCTGGATGTTCACAGTAATATTAAAAATTATTCCACAGACAACTTTATACATAGTTTAAATTACTTAAATAAAAAAGAATTTGTCTTACCAAAAGAATTAATTAACAAATTTAATTTACTAATTAACTAAGTTAAAGGTAATTATCAATAAAAGAAACTTACAAAAAATAGAGACATATGCTAATTTCCTAAATTTGAAAAAGCATTTGTCTCTATTACTTTTTTACTATTTTATTAAATCTTGAAATTCTTCAGCAGAAATTATTTCTTTCTCTATTAAAACTTCAGCTACTTTATTTAGCTTATCCATATTATTTAATATAAGTTTTTGTGCTTTTACATAAGCATTGTCTATCATTATTTTTACTTCTGCACCAACTGCATCTCCAAATTTTTCACCAAATAGTTGTAATTCATATGGATCTTTTTCTGTGTCTATATAAATTGGTCCTAAATCGTCACTCATTCCATATTTTACAATCATATCTTTAGCAATTTGTGTTGCAACTTCTATATCGTTGCTTGCACCTGTTGAGATATCATTTAAAGCTATCTTTTCTGCAGCACGTCCACCTAATAAAGATACCAATTTTTCTTCCATTTCTGTTTTAGATATATAATATTTATCTTCATTCGATTTATACATTGTATATCCACCTGCTATACCTCTTGGTATTATAGATACCTCTTTAATGTCTTTTTGTGTTTCTAATTGACTGCTAACTATAGCGTGACCTACTTCGTGGTATGCTGTTAATTTTTTATCCTTTTCTGAAACAACTCTACTATGTTTTTCAATACCTATTGTTACTTTTTTTGTAGCATCTTCTATATCTTTATTTGTTATTGCATCGTGCTTGTTTATTGTAGCAATAATTGCAGCTTCATTTAAAATGTTTGCAAGCTCTGCACCAGAAAATCCTGCTGTATCTTCAGCAATATTCTTTAAGTCAATATTTTCTGCAAACTTTTTGTCTTTAGCATGTATTTTTAATATTGCCTCTCTTCCATTTAAGTCTGGAAGTGCAATATTTATCTGTCTGTCAAATCTTCCTGGTCTAAGTAGTGCTTTATCCAACATTTCTGGTCTATTTGTTGCAGCCAAAACTATAATTGTTTCTTCTGTATCAAACCCATCCATTTCAACTAATAATTGATTTAATGTTTGGTTATTTTCTGACTCTGCACCACTACCACTTGTTCTTCTAGAACCAACCGCGTCTATTTCATCTATAAAAACTATGCATGGAGCTATTTTCTTTGCTTTCTCGAACAATTTTCTTACTCTAGAAGCTCCAAGTCCTGCAAACATTTCTATAAATTCTGAACCACTCATAGAAATAAATGGTACATTTGCTTCACCTGCAATTGCTTTAGCAATTAAAGTTTTACCTGTTCCAGGCTTTCCACAAAGAAGTACTCCTCTTGGAATTTTTGCTCCCATTTCATAAAATTTGTCAGGATTTTTTAAGAAATCTACAATTTCTATCATTTCTTGTTTTTCTTCATCTAATCCTGCAACATCTCCAAATGTTATTTTTGACTTAGTTGTCTCTGTATCATAAACTTTACTTTTATCTCCTAATCCTTGCAATTTAAATAACATTACAAATAAAACTACTAAAAGAATTGTTGGTAATAAAGTAAATAAATTACTAAATATTGTTATAAATACATTAGGCTTTTTTTGGTTTAACTCTATATTATTGCCATCTTCTACTTTACTTTGAATTAATTCTACAAAAGCTTGAGTATTTGGCACAATACATTTTCTTTCATCTGTCTCATCTTTTAGTTTAACTTTAACGGTTGTACTACCTGTAGTCATTTCTACTTTTTCTACATTACCATCACCAATTTCTCTAATAAGCTCTGTATAAGCTATTTCAGTGTTGTCACCTTTTTTGTTTGTTGCAACAACATATATTGTTAACGCCGCAGCTATAATTATTAAAACTATTGCTGTTATTACGAAATACAGATTTTTCTTTTTATTATTTTTCTTTTCTTCTTCCTTCATCTAGTTAAATCCTTTCGCTTTTTATTTGAGTTATACTATTTCTCAATTGCATATATAATTTTTAATTATCCATATAAATTTATAAAAACTATATATAAAATTTATTTAATGTAGCTATTTTTCTATAAATATTTTATGCTGGTTCTTCTCCCCCGCTTTTTCCGCTACCTTTTTCTTTCTTTTCTTCTTTATTTTTTTGCTTTTCTTCTTGTTCTTTTTCCTGCTTTTCTTTCTCTTGTTGCTCTTTTTTAGCCTTTTCTCTTTCTGTTTCTTCCTCTTCTTCTTGCTTTTTTCTTTCCATTTCTTGTCTTACCTTTTCTTGCTCAGACATAATTCTATTTAGTTCTGCTTGTTTCTTTATTACGTCACTTCTAATTATTAAAACTGTTGCAACAACATAGATACTTGCAATTGCTGTATAGACTAATTGGAAATACTCTATTACAAAACCTGTAAGAATATTTGCTACAATGTATACTAAATTTAGTATAACAGGAAGTGATAAAGAATATACAGCAATATTATATGCAGCAGCAGGTTTTAACCTTACTCTTGCTATAATAGATGTAATATATGCAAGTAAAGCTAAGAAAATTGCATCTATTAATACTGTAGAAAAATATATTATAAACAAGTAAATTGCTGTTATTGCAAAGAAAGACATACATAACTTTATACTTCCTTCACCTGTAATAATTGATATAATATTTTCTTTGTTAAATTCACCAATTCTATATTGTTCTGAAATATCTCTGTATGCCATAGTTGTTGTAATAGCAGCCATATCTGTTTTGGTAATTATTTTATCTTTTAAAACAACAATACCAGTAGTATAATGCTTTATTTGGTCGTTGTACTCGTCTATTTTTGATTGTTCCAAGTCTCCTGTGTCTATAATAATTTTTCCAATTGGCAGTTCTTCATTTTCTATAATTATAGGCTTGTCCTTCTCATTAGATGGAACTATTCTTAAAATTCCATCTTTGAATTGTAATGTTTCTATTTCATTACTTATATAACTTGCTAAACCATTTAAACTCTGAGAAAATTTATAGGTAGTTGCTGCACTTACACATAAAGCAAATACTAACATTAAAATTAGCATATAAATAACAGCTTTGCTTATTTTTTGTGCAGCAAGTTTTGCATAATCCTCAAATTTAAATATTGCTATTTTTAGTCTTTCAAAAAAACCTATTTTTTCTCCTGTCTCCACGTCAATTCCCTCCATTACAATTCTACACTTTTTTAATCTACATTTTTTTAACAGTCATTCCATCTTTACTATCTTCTACTTGATAGCCATTTTCTATTAATTTATTTCTAATTTCGTCTGATAAAGCCCAATTTTTCTCAAGTCTTGCCTGTTTTCTCTCTTCTACAAGCTTTTCTATTTCTTCTGGAAGTTCTATATTTTTTTGTTTTTCTAAATATTTTTCTGAATTTTTTATATCTAATCCTAAAACTTCATCAAATTTTTCTAATAATTTTGCATATTGTTTTGACTTTTTATCACTTCTAACAATATCCCAAATTATACCTATTGCAGCTGGAATGTTTAAATCATTATTTATTGTTTCCAAAAATTTATTTTCATATTCCTCAATATTTTTTTGACTAATTTCATTATTTCCATCTAAATGTTTTAAATAGCCTTCTCTAAGCCTATTTAATGCTTTTTGAGAAGCAATAGCACCATCAAAAGTAAAATTTAATTTTGTTCTATAATGAGCTGAATAACAAAATAGCTTGTAAGCTAATGGCTCTATACCTTTTTCTTGTAATTGTGAAATTGTATAAACATTTCCTAAAGATTTTGACATTTTTCCACCATCTACTAGTAGAAACTCACCATGCATCCATAATTTAGCATGTATTTTACCTGTTGCACCTTTTGCCTGTGCTATTTCGTTTTCATGATGTGTTGGTATATGGTCAACTCCACCAGTATGGATGTCAAATTCTTCTCCTAGATATTTTCTTCCCATTGCAGTACACTCTATATGCCAACCTGGATAAGAAAGTCCCCATGGGCTTTCCCACTTCATTATGTGATTTTCTGGTGCTTTTATCCATAATGCAAAATCATATGGATTTCTTTTTTCTGGGTCTACTTCAACTCTTGCGCCTGCTATTTGATCATCCAAATTTCTATTTGAAAGAACAGGATATTTATCTAATTTAGATATGTCAAAGTAAATTCCCTTACTTGTCTCATATGCATAACCATTTTTTATAATTTCTTTTACATATTCAAGCATTTCTGGTATATGTTCTGTAGCTTTTGCTATAATTTCAGGTTTATCTATGTTTAATTTATCCATATCTGCAAAAAAAGCTTTTGTATAAAATTCTGCAATCTCATATGGATTTTTATTTTCTTTTCTTGCTGCTTTTTCCATTTTGTCTTCGCCTTCGTCTGCATCTGATTCCAAATGTCCAACATCTGTAATATTCATTACATGTTTTAAATTATAACCATTATATTTTAAAACTCTTCTTAAATTGTCCATAAATACATATGACCTAAAATTACCTATGTGGGCATAACTGTAAACAGTTGGCCCACAACTATAAATTCTAACTTCATTTCCTTCTAATGGAGTAAAGTTTTCTTCTTTTCTTGTTAGAGTATTATATAATTTAATATTCATAAATCCCCTTTCTCAAACAGTTGTATATAATATCCTCATTATAATTCTAAACACATAACTTTTAACCTAAATTTTTTCTACTTAAGCATTATTTACAACTGTGTTTGTACCTGTTCCACCAGATGGCTTTTCTGTGTTGCCACCACCTGATGGTGGATTTTCTGTATTTGTTTCTCCCCCGCCTGATGGAGGTTCTGTATTTCCTCCTGATGGAGGTGTTTCTGGTGTTGTTTCTTTTTTCTTACTTATTGTTAAAGTAATAGTTGTGTTTTTAGTAACAACTTCATTTTCCTTTATACTTTGTGAAATAACCAATCCTGGTGTTTTTGTACTTTCTTTATATTTTACTTTAATTGTTAATCCTGCTAAATCTGCTCTTGCTGCTGCCTCAGTTTTGCCAACTACATTCTTTACTTTTACCATATTAGTTGCTGTGTGTTTATTACACTCTTCTGTTGGTCTTGTATATGTTGTTCCCGAAAGGCTCTTCCAAGCTGGATCTTTTTCTTTATCTGGTGTTACTGCATAACCTTTTTCTTCTACTTCTGGGCAATATTCTGTAGCAAGTTTTCCTGTTTCTTTACATATTTTAACTTTGTCATGTCCTTCACAATATTTAGGCACTGTTCCTGCTTTAAATATTTCTGTATATTTTTGTGTACAGCTTTTTGTAGCAAGTTTACCTGATTGTAAGCAAACTGTTGCAGTTGTTATTCCTGAAGGCTTAACAAACTTAGCATCTTTCAAGTCTGAATGTATATCTTTCATAATTCTTGCCCAAATTTGTTGTGCTGCATTTGCATTACCATATCTAACTTCTTCTGGTGTATCATATCCAACCCATGTAGCTGCTGAATAATATGGAGTAAATCCACATAGCCATTTATCTTTTTTACTATCTGTTGTACCAGTTTTAGCAGATACATCCATTCCACTTATTTTACACATATATGCTGTTCCGCTACTTCCTGTTACAACATCTTTTAATATATCTGCTGTAATATATGCTGTAGTTTCTTCCATTACTCTTCTTTTTTCTTGTTTAGATTCTAATATAACATTTCCATTACTATCTTCAACTTTTGTATAAAATGTTGGTTCTGTATATTCTCCACCATTTGCTATTGCTTCATATGCTGCTGCCATCTCTAATGGTGTTGCACCTTCGCTCATTCCACCTATCGATAAAGCTAAGTTATTATCTAAATCTGGATTAACATGACTAAGCCCCATATCTTGTAAATATTTTATTGCTTTTGATGGTCCTACATTTGATAATATTTTCATATTTACAACATTAGAAGAAACTTCTATTGCTTTTCTTACAGTTGTTAACCCTCTATAGTTAGCAACATTTTTAGGTGCATATCCACCACCAAAATCTGCTCTACGGTCATCATAAACTGTTGCAGCTGTAATAACTCCTTCTTCTAGTCCAGGTATAACATTTGCTAATGGTTTAATTGCAGAACCTGTTTGTCTTGGTGCTTGAATAGCTCTATTATAACCTGTAGCATCAACATCTGTTCCAAGTCCACCCATACAGCCTATAACATATCCTGTTTTATTATCTATTATTACCATTCCAGATTGTGTATGTTCTTTGTTTTCTTTTGGTCCTCCTGTTGTTCTTGCATAATATACATACTCATCTTTTACATATTCTTTTTCCATTCTCTTTTGAATTTCTGTATTTTGAGTTGTATATATTTTATATCCACCAGATACTAATAAACTTCTTGCAGCTTTCTCATCTATATCTTTTAATTCTGCTAAATCTGATACAACTTCTTTTATAGCTGCATCTGTGTGGTATGACATTTGTGTTGCATTATTAAATGAGCCTTCTTTAAATTTTAATCCTGCATCTACTTCTGCTACTGCCTCATTATATAGTTTTTCTGCTTCTTCTGCATTATCACTAATTCTATTTTGGTCTTTCATTTCTGCCAAAACTGTCTTGGTTCTAGTCTTTATAGCTTTTGTAACATCTTCGTCTCCTTCATTCCAGAAAGGATTATAACTATTTGGTGAATGGTTTATACCTGCTAAAAATGCTGCTTCTGCTAAATCTAAATCTTTTGCAGATTTAGAGAAATAATATTTAGCACCATTTTCAACACCACATATTGTAGTTCCACCTACATAAATTATATTCAAATATTGCTCTAATATTTGTTGTTTTGAAAGCATTTGTTCTATTTGATATGCTCTAGACATTTCTCTTATTTTTCTTGTAACACCTGCAAAACCAGTGTCATCTTTATCGCTCTTTAAGTTTTTAACTAATTGTTGTGTTATAGTACTTCCACCATAAGAAGAATGTCCTCCTCTTAGTACATACTGTATTGCTGCACTCATAGTTCTTGTTAAATCTATTCCAGAATGGTCATAAAATCTTTTATCTTCAATTGCAACATAGGCATTTGGTAAATATGGTCCCATTTCTGAATATGTAATAATTTTTCTGTTTATATCTCCAGAAGATAGGTCAAATATTTGCTCATCATCTATATCGTTAACAACAGAGTTATTATGTCCTATTGTTAATTCTTCTTTAGTTAGCTTTAATTTATCGCTAAAAAATACTCCAGCAAAAACACCTACTCCAATTAAGCATAATAAAATAAAGATTATAAAAATTATAATCAAAGCTTTTTTTAGCTTAGGATGTTTGCCCTTTTTCTTTCCCTTTTTATTCTTTTTATTAACTTCACTTTCTTTTACATAATCTTCTTTTGTTTTAGGTTTTGTTTTCTTTTTCTTTCTATTTGTATCCTCTTTTACAACTTTATACATCTTTGTTTTTCCATCATCTTTGTTTCTTTTTCCAGTACTCATTCTAAAATTTTCCTCCTTAGGATATTTTAAACAAATTCATTATATAATATATTGCATAAAATTGAAAGTATTTTAAGAAATTTTTCAGAAATATAAAAAGAATAAGTATGCTGCACAATAAAAATAAAACAAGAAATGGTTACAAACAAAAAAAGTTACCCTAAATATAATGAAAAATTTTATAAATATTTATATTTCACTATATATAAGGTAATTTATATTATATATTTGTATTTTTACAGGTGTTTGTGTTGTTACATTAAAGCACTACCAAGACCGGACGGAACGAATAAGTATTGAAGCTATTACCGTCTTCGTAGTCGAAGTAGAACACACCGCCACTCGTACCAGCACCGTAAAAGGCTCCGCGTAGGAAGAAAGGACTATTCGTGTCAGGAAAGTAAGAATCATCACCGTACCACGAACTATTGCTTGAGTTACCGTTCACACTCGTTTCGTATACTGCGTCTCCATATTTTCCTGAGTTTGCACTATAGTTACTATCTCTATCATCTGAACTTCCTTTACTATACACGTTCTTTGTTTTTGCGTCTCCATTTACTAAACTTTCTCCGTTACTTAAACTACTATTTCCGTTATTTACATATGCTGCTACATATTCATATGCTCCTCCGCTCATATCATACACTCCATGCACTGTTCCTGTTGTACTTTGTCCTACATTATTTACATATGCATTTCCACTTCCGCCTCCTGTATAATACGAACTATCATCATTTATATCTACTTCTGCATTTTTTCCGTATTTACTCTTACTCAAGTATGCTACTGCTCCCCACTCGTCGTTTTTCATCATATGGCTATTTAATGTTTTATTGTAATTTAAGCAGTTTGTATATATATCATTTACTGTTATATCTCTCCAACTTTGTACTCCTGGCACTATTTTTATTTTTCCACCGCTGTTACTTGCTTCAAATTTTGCTACCCATAGGCCACTTACTATCTGTCCATAGTTAAATGCCGGATGGATATTCCATTTTCCTTGGCCACTTACATTATCAAAACTTGTTCTTCCTGTGCTTGTCTCGTTTGTTAACCCTTTCATAAATTCTACTTCTATATTTCCTGTACTACTGCTATGATATCCACTTGTTATACTATATGCATACCTTGGTATCCATACCCACATGCTTCCATCACTTGTTTTTGCATTTGCCCACTTTCTTGTACTTTCTGTTTCTCCATAGTTATACCACTCTGGGTCACTTCCATTTGTTTCTACCCAATCATTTTTTGTTTCGTCCCACTTTATTGGAGTCATCCCTTCTCCCAAGTTTGGTGTATTTACTCCTTTTTTCTCACTATAACTTCCATCACTTGGTAATGTTGGCTCTGGTGGGTTTTGTTCTTCTCCACTTCCTCCTATTTCATTTAGCATATTATCTAAATATCCTGCTACTTCATTCATTTGCTTTTGTTCATTTATTGCTGCTTGGTTTGTTTTTTCTGCAGCCTCTTTTGCTTTTGCTATTATTCCATTTTCACTAAATACTAAACTTATTGTTATTCCTGCTAATATTAACAATACTACAATTGTTACTACCAACGCTATTAGCGTTATTCCGCTTGTTTTTCTTGTTTCTTTGCTATTTAACTTTTTGTTTTTTACATTGTTAAGTTTAATATTTGTATTATTAATTTTTAAATCTTCTGCACACATCATTGCTTGTTCTTTCTTTTTTATTTCTGTTTTCATGTTCTTCCTCCTATTATTTCTTTTGTTATTATTCCACAAAATTTATTTATTAATCATGTTTTTATTACATTGTTTTATTTTATTATTTTTTTGTTACTTTGTTTACTGGTTTTATTGTTTTATTTACTCTTTCTTTTTATATTTTGCTGTTTTATTTTATTAATTTATTCTATATGATTAATAAATAAATGTGGAACAATTTGTTATTTTATATTTTCTTGTGCAGAATAATTATATCATCTCATTATGAAATTGTGTATTTCTTTTTTATTGCATTTATGTTACAATTTGATTACATTTGTATTATTTCAAAGTTATAGAAGTAATAAATAATTATAATTTTATGTTTTCATTATTTATTTGCATAAAATAGGCAGGCTCATAAGAACCTGCCTATAAATTAAGTTATCATTTTTTTATTTACTTTAAGATTTGTAAATAAAAATTGGCATATCATAAGTAATGTTTTCGTATATTGTTTTTGCCGCATTAGTTGGAAGATTTACACAACCATGTGAACCATTGTTTTTGTAAATTTCTCCTCCGAACTTGTTTCTCCAATTAGCATCATGCATGCCAAAACCTTTGTAAAATGGCATCCAATACAATACCGGAGAAGCATATTTGCTACCATCACGATTTGAGCCTCTTAAAACAGTATCTCGAACCTTGTTGTTTAGATAAAACACTCCTGTAGGAGTATAATATCCTGCGCCAATATTTCCTGTTACAGTTGGTGTTTCTAAAATACATTCTCCATTAAGATACATAAAAAACATTTGCCTTGTAATGTCAATTTCAACATAACTGTTTAAATTTTCTGTTATAGGGTCTTTTTCATAAACTGGCTTTCCAACATATGTTTCACCTTTCTTAAGTTTATCCATAATAAAAGAAATAGTTTCTTCTTTCATTATATTTGGAATTTTTTCCTCAAATGCTGGCATGTTTACATACCCTACACCAGTTCCTTCAATTTGTACTGTTGTTACCTTTTTCGCAGCTTCGTTAATTTCATCTACGAATTTTTCAACATTTTTCCCAATATTAAAGGAAAAGTTACTTTCGTCATATGTTATCCAGTTAACAATTACTTCCTTATCTATAGTATATGTGCTTCCATTTATAAGTTTAATAATTATAACTGTATTTAACATATTATTTAACTTCACACATTTTTCTACTAAGTTTTTGTCATTAGACATTACCTGAGGAAGTTGCATTGCGGAAGTTAAATCAATAACTTGATTTTCTTCTATGCTAGTTAACTCTTGCCTTATAATTTCATATGCTATGTTGTAATCGATTTGGTTTCCTATAACTTCTTTTTCAATAAAAAAGTTACTACCGTCAAAGCGAATATATGCATTCTTTGGTTGTACATAGTTTTCTTCTTGATTCTCTAAAGCCCCCATTAAAAACTTTGTAACTTTTTCTTTACTTATGCTTATACCATTTTTTAATGTTAAGTCATTTCGGTTGAAAAAATTTTGACTTTCAAGTAACTGCTCTAAAGTATTTCTACTTACTTCTGCCCCCAATTCTACATAAGTTGCTGTATAGCTTTTACTGTTTATTGTAAAGCAAATTTCTGTGTTTTCTATGCTGTTTTCTATTTTCTCCTTTACCTCTTCTACTGAAAGCCAAGAGCAATCTATTCCTTGAATAGTTGCTTTTCCGAAATGTGTGCGAGAAAATTCGTAAACTCCTACTAGTGCTACGCCAATCACTAAGATTAGCACTAAGCCTAGTTTTAAGAGTTTGTTTCTCTTTCTCCGCACCTTCTTGTAAGATACATCCTTTCCTGCCATAACTAAAAACTCCTCTCTATCCATGATGTGTCTTAGTTTGTTTTACTTAATTTACATAAAATTATTGATACGATAGTATTATATCACTATTTACATAAAGTGTCAAAAATATTTTCTAATATGTCTTCTACACAAGTTACTGGTATAGCGCCTTGTTTAATAAGCTCATTTGTACTATATGAGTTATCACTAGTTATATTACCTGGTATACAAAATATATCTTTACCATGTTCTAGTCCAAAATCTACTGTAATTAGAGTTCCACTTTTTCTTCTTGCTTCTACAACTAAAATTCCATCTGATAATGCACTTATTATTCTATTTCTAGCAGGAAAATGTATTCTATCTGGTTTTGCATTTAGCTCATATTCTGTTATTATAGCTCCACCATTTTTTATTATCTCTTTATAAAGTCCAATATTTTCTTTTGGATAAATATTATTAAATCCGCTTCCTAAAACAGCAATAGCCTTACCATTTGCTTTTACAGTACCCCAATGTGAGTATGCATCTATTCCTCTTGCTAATCCACTAATTATTGTTATACCTTTTTTAGCTAGTCCATAGCCGAATTTATAAGCAACTTCCATACCATATTTTGAGCAATTTCTAGAACCAATTATTGCTATACTTTTATTATTTAATATATCTATGTTTCCTTTCACATATAACTTAGCTGGTCTATCATATATTTGCCTTAATTTTTCTGGATAAGTTTTATCATTTTCTTTTATTATTTCCAATACAATTCCTCCTACATATAAAAAAGAGCTCACTTAAGTAAGCCCCCAATTCTATTTAATTATATTTATTTTACTTTTATTTGTTTCTTTTTTTATTTTTACTTTAATATTTTTTAATATTTTAATCCATAATAAAAATTCACTTTAATTAAAATATTTTAATACTTTTATACATAAGTTAATTTTCGTTTTTATTTCTATTTTTTCTTGTATTTTACATTATATTCCATTTTGCATTTTCGCAGCTTCTACAACATTATTCATTAGCATTGCAATTGTCATAGGTCCAACTCCACCTGGTACTGGAGTAATGTAAGATGCCTTTTTTTCTATGTTTTCAAAGTCGACATCTCCTATTAACTTTCCTTCTTCGTTTCTATTTATTCCAACATCTATAACAACAGCTCCATCTTTTACCATATCTTCTGTAACAAAATGTGGTCTTCCTACAGCTGCAATTAATATATCTGCATTTTTAGTGATTGCTTTTATATCTCTTGTTTTTGAATGGCAAATTGTTATTGTAGCATTTTTATTAAGTAAACATTGTAATAATGGTTTTCCTACAATATTACTTCTACCAATTATTACTACATTTTTTCCTTCTGGATTTATATTATATTCTTCAAGCATTTTTACAACACCATATGGAGTACATGAAATAAAAGATTTTTCTCCTATAGCAAGTTTTCCAACATTTATTGGATTAAATCCATCTACATCTTTTCTATAATCTATTTTGTTAAAAGCCTCTCTAATGTTTAATGGTTTCGGAATAGGACTTTGTAATAATATTCCAGATATATCTTTTCTATTGTTTAGTTCTTCTATTAACTCCAAAAGTTTTTCCATTGTAATATTACTTGGAAGCAAGAATTCTTCAAAGTCTATACCAATTTCGTTACATGCTTTACTTTTATTCCTAACATAAACTTGTGATGCTTTATCTTCTCCTACCATTATTACTGCAAGTTTTGGATAAACTTTTTTCTCTCTTAATTTATCTACTTCTACTTTTAAATCTTGTCTAATTTTCTTTGCTAGTTCCTTACCATCAATTATTATTGCCATATTTTCCCTACCTTTCTATTGTATGACTAATGCATTTACTCTGTCAACAACTTTTTCATTACATTTTTCGACATATTCTACTATATTTTTTTCTGTTAGTCCAAATATATCTTCTATTTCTTCTGTTTTTCCGTGTTTTATAAATCTATCTGGATAACCGAATTTTTTAAACTTAACATTTTTTAAGTTCTCTTCTAGTATAAGTTCTTCTATAACTGTTCCAAGTCCCCCTTCTATTGTTCCATCTTCTATTGTTATTACATTTTCTGTTTTTTCTATAGATTTTATTATTGTCTCCTTGTCTAGAGGCTTTATAAATCTTGCATTTATTACTTCTGCATCTATTCCTTTACTTTCTAAAATTTCTGCAATATTTTGAGCTTTTGCTACCATTTTTCCAATTGCAATTATAGAAACATCTTCTCCTTCTTTTAGAATTTCTGCTTTGCCTTTTTCTATGCTTTTATGAGTTAAAAACTTTGTTTTTTCTTCTCCACCTCTTGGATAACGTATTGCAATTGGTCCATTGTAATTTACTGCAAATTCAAGCATTTGCCTTAATTCTATAAAATCTTTCGGTGCCATTATTGTAATATTAGGAATTATATTTAAAAATGCTAAATCAAACATACCTTGATGTGTCTCCCCATCATTTCCTACTACTCCTGCTCTGTCTATACACATTACAACATGAAGTTTTTGTGTACATATATCATGAATTATTTGGTCATATGCTCTTTGATAAAAAGATGAATATATTGAAACTACTGGAATTAACCCTTCTTTTGCCATACCTGCTGCCATTGTTAAAGCATGTTGTTCCGCTATTGCTACATCAAAAAATCTATTTGGAAATTCCTTTGCAAAATTTGTTAACCCTGTTCCATCTCTCATTGCTGCTGTTATTGCCACTATCTTGTCATTTTTCTTTGCAAGTTTTACAAGCTCATCTCCAAAAATTTTTGAATAATCATCTTTTTTCTCTTTTAAACTTTTACCAGTTTCTTTATTAAATGCACTTGTTGCATGAAATTTATCTGGATTTTTTTCTGCTGGTTCATAACCTTTGCCTTTCTTTGTTATAACATGTATTAATATTGGACCAGATAAACTTTTGGCTTTTTCTAATATTTCTTCTAGTTTTTCTATATTATGACCATCAACAGGTCCTAAATATTTAAAACCAATATCCTCAAAAAACATGTTAGGCAAAAACAATTGCTTTATAGAATATTTTATTTTTCTTACTAACCTTACTATTTTTTTACCTATAAATGGTATTCTCAACGTAATTCTTTTTATATAGTTATTTGATTTATTATAAGATTTTCTTGTCCTTATTCTTGTTAAAAATGTAGAAAGTCCTCCAACATTTTTAGATATGCTCATTTCATTATCATTTAATATAACAATTAAATTTGTATTACTAGAACCAGTATCATTAAGTGCTTCAAAAGCCATTCCTCCTGTTAAAGCTCCATCACCTATAACTGCTATAACACTATTTTTTTCTCCTTTTATATCTCTTGCTCTTGCCATTCCAAGTGCCGCAGAAATAGATGTACTACTATGTCCTGTGTCAAAAGCATCATATTCGGATTCTACTGCTTTAGGAAAACCTGCCAAACCATTTAAACTTCTTAGTGTACTTATTTTGTTTTTCCTTCCTGTTAGAATTTTATGTATATAAGTTTGATGTCCAACATCCCATACTATTTTATCTTTAGGAGTATTAAATACACTATGCAAAGCTATAGTAATCTCTACTACTCCTAAATTTGAAGCTAAATGCCCACCTGTTTTAGAAACAGTATCTATTACAAGCTCTCTCAAGTCTTTAGCAAGTTCTTGCTTTTCTAAAATATTCAATTTTTTTAGATCTTCTGTATTATCTACTTGATTTAATATGTGATACATTTAAAACCACCTTTTTAATTTTTGTTAATTATATCACAAATTTATTACATTTTTGTTAAATTATTGAAAAAAGTTTTTTTACATGTTAGAATTATATGGATATAAAATGGTTAAACTATTAAAATAAATATAAAATTTAGTTGCTCATTTATTTTAAAGAATATAATCATTATATCACAATTAAAAAATATATAGTTTTAGGTAACTTTAAAAACCTAAATATATTATACAAGGAGAGAGTAAAATGAATAATGTAAAAAAATTCTTATTTACAATTGTTTTAGCAATTTTACTAGTAACTTTATCTACTTACGTATTTGCCACAGATAATAATGGAAACAACAATAGAACAGCTACAAATACAACAAATAACACTGTTTCTAATACTACACAAACAACTGGTGGAAACTCAAAAGTTACAATTTTTGAATTAGTGAGTGATAAATCTTGCAACTTAAACTTAGGTAATAATGGAAGATTTGAAAAGAAAGTTGCAGACTTCAATGCAAAAGAAAAAAGCATTACACTACAATTAAGTTTGGTAAATACCTCTTCACCAGCTAATGTAACAAAACCTTCTGAATTATTTTTAGTAATAGATAATTCTAACAGCATGGTAGAAAATTCAGTAGAATCTGGAGTAACAAGAAAAGAAGCAGTCATTGAATCTGCTAGTAATTTAGCAGACAAGTTACTTAAAGCTTATCCAGATTTAAAAATTGGTATTGTGAGCTTTTCTAGTAAAGATGGCGCAGAGGGAACTTTAGCAGATGCAAAATTAGAGCAAACTTTAACAAGTGATGTTACTGAAGTAAAAAATGCACTTGCTAATATAGAAACAAGCGAAGGTGCAAGAACTAATATTGAGGCTGGTCTTACAATAGCAGAACAAAATTATACAAAAGAAGATAATACAAAAGTTTTAGTATTATTAAGTGACGGAGTTCCAAATAACGATACACATGGTCATTTTTCTACTTATTCTGGAGAAGTTGCAGCTAATACAAAAGCAAAATTACAATCACTTGATGAAAAAGGAATTAATATAATTGGTGCAATGATTGGTTTAAATGGTGAAGAAATAGAACCACTTACAAATAGAACTTACCAAGATCTTGCAGAAGAAATTTTTGGAACACCAGATAAACCTACAGTAGGAAAGTTCTATTATGTACAAGACAAAGAAATAGACAAAACACTTAATGAAACAATAGTTAATATACTTGTACCAACACCTGTTACAAAGCTAAACAATGTAATTATTAAAGACTATTTTCCACAAACAATTATAGATAATTTTAACTTTGAATATGTTGCATCACCTAACATTGGAAATGTAAGTACTCAAATAGATAAGTCTGATAATAGTATTACTTGGAAAATAGAAGTATTAAAAGAAGATGAAGTTGCTACATTAAGTTATAAACTTACTTTGAAAGATAACTTTAATAAAGAAATTTTAGACGAAATATTACCTACAAATGAAAAAGTTTATATTACTTATAATGAGGATGGACATGTTAATTCTGAAGACTCTCCTACAGTTAGAGTAAAAGAAGAAATTCCTCCTCAAAAAGAAGATAACACAATAGCAAAAGACCCTATTCCTCAAACAGGAAATAATAGTTTTATTGCATTAATTGTAATCGCTGGTACAGCTATAGTTTTAGCAATAATATCAATTAGATTAAAGAAACACAGTAATAAATAATAATAAATAAATATAAAATTACTATAATATTAATA
>ENA-UOJR01001770-UOJR01001770.1-human-gut-metagenome-genome-assembly--contig:-C115P-NODE-1770-length-17232-cov-25.637830_pt1 | contig 17232 bp, 9 predicted proteins | sample MGYA00242354_ERZ723901 | MGnify/ENA metagenome assembly ERZ723901
CGGCATCCCCGCATTCATGACCGTAGGTATCGTTAACCTTTTTGAAAAAGTCAATATCTCCGATGGCGAGTGCAAAAGAATGGCGGGAGGATCTGGCTTTCTCGAAAATCTGCCGCAGCTTTTTGTCTCCGCTGCGGCGGTTGTACAGCTCGGTCAGGGCATCCTGCTCGATCATGGTACGAAGAGAACGCTGCATGGACAGGGCACAGCGACCGATATCACCTAACTCATCACTGCGCTTTGTTACGGAATGATCCAGTGTGGCGTTCAGATTCCCGGAGGCTACTTCCGACAGGAAACTATGGATATGGAGTAATACAGCCACGAATCTTCTGGTGTAAAAATAGATGCAGACAGATACGAGAGCCACAAAACCGATGATCAGCCACGTCAGCGGATAGACGTAATTCTGAATGGATAGGGAGACTGTTTCACTGGGTCTGCCCACAAAAAGCATTCCGACGACGCTGCCGTCCTGATTGCGCAGAGGTATATAGTAGGAAAAATAAGCTTTGCCGTTAATGAGAGTATGAGTGTAGAAATGGTTTTCGCCGGTGTTCAAAACATCCCGGATCACAATATCGGGAGCACCGGAACCGACGATGCGTTCGCCCTGGGCATTATACAGGGTCGTCAGAATGCGGGTATCCTGATAGAACAGGGTGATGTCCAGTCCGGTATCCTCTTTGAATTGATCAAATAGAGAATATTCACGGGTGATATCTACATCGCCCTTATACAGAAGGTAGGCAACATCACCTTCCAGCCGGTAATCGCCGGGATAGGCAGCGTTCAGAAGTGTAGTGGCACTTTTTGTGGCATCATACAATTCACGTTCCACTTCCTGATACATAGTTTTTGTGAACCATTGGGAAGTGAAAAACAACATCGCAATTCCCAGCGCCAGTAAAGGAAGCAGTCCGATGATCTGCAGAGTATATGATATTTTACCGCTGCTTTTTTTCTGTGTATTTTCCATAGAATTCCCTGCCCCTTCCGATAAGATCGGTACACATTAGAGTATAAAAATATTATATGAAATAAATGTCGGAAAAGCAAGAAAGAAAAGCCTCATGTTGAGTAACATAATTATATTTACGGTAATATGTCTGCTCATATGCTGACATAAAAGATTTAAAAAACACTCAAAATATTATCTTTTCAGATAAGGCGTCAAGAGGCCTTCCCTATTTATAATATAACGAAAGAGAGAGCTCATATAACGAAAAAGAGAGCTCATACTCTGCTTGATTCTGGAACATGGTTAGTATAAAATAAAACTGTATTTTTAATAATTGGGATGATTTGCAATTGTTTTGGGGTATGAGATGAAATTATTAAAAAATTTCTATTTGAAATATATTGAAACAAAACTATCAAATAAAATCACGTTTGTTATTGGTGTCATTTTGGTTATACAAGTAGTGATGTTTTTTGTAATGTATTCTTATTCTTATCATATCCGTCGTGAAGAAATTGTTGAAAATAATATACAGATACTGCATCAGGTAAATACGAATTATTTAGCCGGAATTATTGAGGATATTGACACTGCTTCCATGGAAATTTTTTTTAATAAGGTATTTTGGAAAAAAAATGAGCAATCGCCGGTAAATGAAGATGATCAGATATATAACATATTGGCAAGTCAGTATCATTCCGATAATGATTTGAACAGTATTTATTTGTATTCCAGTGCATCAAATAAATTCTATATTATGGATGAGGCTTCCTTTAACCAAATTCCGGTGAAATCTTCGGCAAGTACACTATATATATTTAATGGTGATGATTTACAAAAAATGCCATGGTATGAGGCCGCACAGGAAAATAAGGGGCTGGTAGTTTCGTTGGCAACAGAAATCCGGCATGACAATCAGCATATTATCTGTTTTTCCCGATATATGAAGTATCCGTTGAAAAATAATGATTATTATTTTGTGATTTCATTAAATCTTGATATAAGTAAATTTGACACGCTTTGTCATCAATTAAATAATGATAGTGAAGAGTTGATGATTTTCAATCAGGAAAAGCTGATTTATAACAGCGGTAACCAGCCGGATGAAGTGGTGAATGATCTGGCACGAGCGATTCAAAAGCAGAAAGAAGCAAATTATTGGTTCACAACAAAAATTAATTCGAGGAAATATGTAGTCATTGGTGACAGATGCGAAGATAATGGCTGGACCATGTTAAAACTAGTACCGCATAATGAGATGAACAGAGATGTTAAACTACAGTTTTGGACAAACTGTTTAATTGTTATTTTTATTTTTTCAGGGGGCATTTTCTGCCTGTCTTATATCATTAATCGAACCATGAAACCAATTGAAGATCTGGCTGAGACCATGAGACATTATCGGCAGGGAAAATGTTATGAGAAACCGGAACTGAGTGGTAGGCTTGATGAGGTAGGTACACTGTATTCTAGCTTTGAAAAGATGAATGTGAGAATTAATATGCTGATCGAATCGGAATATCAGAGCCAGATTCAAGAGAAGCAGGCTCGTCTGGAAGCGTTACAGGCGCAGCTGGATCCCCATTTTTTGTATAATACGTTACAGACAATCAGCGGAATTGCTATAGAAAACAATGTATTCGAAATTGAAGATATTAATAATTCACTTAGTGAAATACTACGATATAGTTTAAATAACAGTAAACAATTGGTAAAGATAGAGGAAGAAGTAAAAATTGTGCAGGATTATATGAATATACAAAAATACAGATTTGGCGACAGGTTAAATTTGAAGATTGATTTGTCCAGTTCGGCCCTTGAACTTCGGGTTCCGGTATTTTTTTTACAGCTTCCGGTGGAAAATGCAATTAAACATGGTATGGAAAAGTCAGTTCATACGGTGAATATACACATTTATGATACGCAGACAAAACATATTTTTAATATTCATATTGAAGATGATGGACATGGAGTAACTAAGGAACGTTTGGACGAGATCAGAACGATGCTTCGAGGAGAAGACAGGGCAGAGTACAAGGAATATAAGCCCAAAGGTTTGGTTAATCTAAATGAAAGAATCCGGCAACAGTTTGGTTCTGATTATGGTGTATGGATTGATCACATGGCAGAGGGTGGTACACAGGTTGTGCTTACAGTACCAAAAGGAGGACAAGATGCTGAAAGTACTAATAGCAGATGATGAGAGAATTGTACGTAAAACACTTCGTTTGATTGGAAATTGGGACAAATACGAAATGGAACTTGTGGGGGAAGCACAAAATGGAATAGAAGTTTTGGAAATGATAGAGCGGCTTACCCCTGATATCCTGTTGCTGGACATGAAGATGCCCGGACTTTCCGGGAATCAGATATTGGAGCAACTCACAGAAAAAAATAAACAGATATATGTTATTGTGATCAGTGGCTATGATGATTTTGAATATGCCAGAATAGCTTTAAAATATGGTGCAATTGATTATCTGTTAAAGCCAATTAATAGGAATGAGTTTAACCAGGCGTTGGAAAGAATTTATAAGAATAAGCAAAAACTACAATTCCAGGGAGTCGAACGTAAAAAGAATGAGTTGGAGCAGATTAAAGACGAAATAGATACAAATTATATGAAGGATATCTCTTTAACGAATCTGTCAGAAGCGCATTTTATGAATAAAGATGTCCTATCGAGATTATTTAAGAAAAAATATGGTGTCAATATTACGAGTTATATTAATGATGTTCGGCTAACGCAGGCTAAAATATATCTGGTAGCAGGATACAATAGTGCGCAGGTATCGGAAATGGTAGGATATCATGATAGCAATTATTTCAGTCGAGTATTTAAAAAGTATTATGGAATATCTCCAACGCAGTTTGTAGATGAAATGAATCATAGTTGAAAGAAAGGATCATTTGAAAAAATGGTCCTTTTGTCGATTTTGTACTAAAAACAGTCAAAAATGTCTATATCATGATGCATAATTAACATATATGATATAACCATGAAAGGCAATTTCAAATGTAAAAAGGAGGGTTACAAATGAAAAGCAAAAACATAGTATCATTGGGTATCATGGCAGCATTATTTACGGGAATGGTGTTGACAGGCTGTGGGCAGACTCAACAGATGGGGGCAACAGAACTGGAGACACCGGAAACATCAGAAAAAACTGGAGCAACCGGTGAAGTGGTAGAACTGGAATTCTTGTTCGGAGATCCGAATAGAACGGAGATTTTTAGCAGAATTGTGGATGACTTTAATAATAGTCAAAGTGCTGTGCATGTGACATTTAACGCCACAGGTACCAATCACCTGGAAGAATTAATGACAAGACTTGCAGCGAATGATGCACCTGATATAACAAGTCAGTTACAGGGGTATGAACTGGCAAGTTATGTGGATGCAGGATATATCAAAGACATAAAAGATGAGCCATTTATGAAATACATCCGGGACACAGAGCTTGATACAGTTACCATAGATGGTGGGGTATATGGTATTCCGATGGATACACAGGCATGGGGTGTCTTCTATAATAAGGATTTATTTGACAAGGCTGGTATTTCGGAAGTTCCGACTACGGTAACAGAATTAAAGGACTGTGTAGATAAACTCAAAGCAGCAGGAATTACACCATTTGCCGCAGGGTATGCAACAGAATGGACAATTGGACAATTCCTTGGTTATGGTGCATCTTCGATCCTGACTCCTGCAGCTGTAGAACTGGGAGATGATTATAAAAAAGGAAACTGGTCTTTTGACCAACCTGGAATCGATCAGGCGTTTAATGTATTGGATATGGTCGGTGATAATACGCAGGACCGGCCTTTTGATACGGATGTGTCTGGACAGTATGCAACCTTTGCTAAGGGAGATGCAGCTATGATGCTTCAGGGTAATTGGTCTATCTTACAGATCAGGGAGTTAAATCCCGATATTAGGATGGGGATGTTCCCACTTCCAATCTCTGATGATCCTGAAGAATTACTGTTTCCTAAGCAGTATGGTTTTGTGATCAATATATTGAAAACGTCCGACGAAGATCCGAACAAGGCAGAAGCAATAAATCAGTTTATGGAGTACTTTTTAAATCCGGAAAATGGCGGCGGATATTATTACGATGAAATTGGTGTACCTACGGCAAATGCATTTGCTGAGCCAAAGCTAGATGAGGCATCTGAAATTCTGCAACAGTATTTGGAAAAAGAGAAAACAGTATTTACTTATTACGCATATGAACCAGCTGGATTTGATGCTGAATCCTGGAAAGTAACAGTAGAATATCTGAATTCCGGTAATAAGGATCACAAGAAGCTGATTCAAAACTTTAATGATGCATTTGATAAATATGCAGATGCATTAGAATAAGATTTATGAAAAGACTGCAGAATTAGAGTTCATATTATTTAATTGTGCAGTCTTTTTTACAATAGGAGATGGGCATGAAGAATAAGAAAAAAAGAGTAAGAGAGATTACAGATTATATTAAATTTGTATTTCCTATGTTAGTTTTATATATATTGTTTTTTATTTTTCCGCTGTTTCAGACAATTGGTTACTCTTTTACAGATTACAATGGAATAAATCCAAGAAAAGAATTTACGGGTCTGACTAATTATGTAGATGTATTTCAGGATAAATGGTTTTATAATTCAATGCTGTTTACTGGAAAGTCTGTAATATTGATGATTTTGTTAGCTAATGTATTGGGCTTTCTTTTGGCATTGGCTTTGAACACAAAAATAAAAAGCAGAAATATATTGCGTGCAATTGTATTTTGCCCATTTGTCTTTAATAATGTAACGGTTGGATTTATTTGGCAATTTTTACTTGGAAGATTCATGACAGACCTGTATCCACTGACTGGTTGGAAGGTATTTAATATTGGATGGCTGTCCGATAGTAGCCTAGTCTTATACTCAGTGGTTTTTGTTAAACTATGGCAGAGCATAGGCTATTTTATGGTTATTTATTTGGCAGGATTACAGTTGCTTCCACAAGATCCTTTGGAAGCAGCGGTACTTGACGGTTGTACGGGTATTAAGATGATTCGTTATATTACAATACCGTTAATGAAACCAACAGCGTTTGTATGTATTTTTCTGGCAATCACTGAAAGCCTTAATATGTTTCCATTAATTATGAGTTTAACAAATGGAGGACCGGGTCATGCTTCTGAAAATATATCTTTATATATTTATAATGAAGCATTTAAGAGCCATAGGATGGGATATGCTTCGGCTCTAGCTGTTATACTTACCATTATTATGACCATAATCGCTGGCCTTCAGATGAAACTGACAAGGGAGGACGCGGGATGAAAAAAGAAAGAAAAGTTAATATGCTTCTTGCCATTGTTCTTTGGCTAATATGTGTTGCCATGTTTTTTCCAATGGTATTTGTAATTATTAATTCCTTTAAAACTTTTGGGCAGGTAGTCATGGAACCTCTTGCATTGCCGGCAGAGTGGAATCTTGATAATTTTAAGGAAGTCATGAGAACCGGAAATTATCTTAAAGTATTTGGAAATACGATTTATTTTGCAGTTGTAAGTGGAGTTATTGTTATTACACTGGGTGCTATGGCAGGGTACAAGCTGGATAGAATGAATAATCGTATTGGTGAAATGACATCCATTGTTTTTATGATTGCAATGATGCTTCCGTTTCCGGTTATTATGATACCACTGGCGGTTGTTGCATCAGATCTTCATATTACTAATAATTTGACTTTGGTGTCGGTATTGAATGCAGGTTTTTCTTGCTCGTTGGCAGTAATTATGTATAAGCAGGCGGTAAATTCTATTCCGAAAGAACTGGATGAGTGTGCATATATGGATGGAGCAAGTGGATATAGTTTCTTTTTCCGGATAATTTTTCCATTGTTAAAACCGATTACAGGAACTGTCGCTGTATTATATTTTATTCGGTATTGGAATGATTTGATGCTTCCTATGATTCTTATTTCCAAAAAGGAGTTATATACTATACCGTTGTCACAATTATCTTTTTATAACCAGTTTACGCAAAACAGATGGAATCTGCTGTTAGCCTCAGGTCTTATGGCAATTATCCCTGTTGTGATTCTTTACTTATTTGCACAGAGAACCATTATCAGTGGTGTAGCAGCAGGTGCAGTGAAAGGATAGAAAAATGTATAAAGAAACTAGGATGTCAGAAGTAAAAATAACAGATGGCTTAATATATAAAAAGCGTAATATAGTTAAAGAAAAAACAATCCCTTATATCCGAAAGGCATTAAATAATGAACTGGATGGTGTTGAACCAAGTGGAGCATTTGAAAACTTCCGGATTGCAGCAGGAGAATCGGATCGCAATTTTTATGGTCTAGTGTCACAGGACAGCGACGTGTTTAAGTGGATGGAAGCAGTTTCTTTGAGCTTACAATATGAAAATAAGGAAATGCAAGCGTATTTGGATGAGGCAATTGATTTATTGGGACGGGCGCAACAGAAAAATGGATATCTGAATACTTACTATATTATTCATGGCTTGCAGGATCGGTGGCATTATCTTAAAGAGTCTTGTCAGTTATATTGTGCAGGACATCTTATTGAAGCAGCAGTATCGGCCTATCAGACGATCCAGAATACAAAGCTGCTTGAAATAGCAAGAGCATATGCTGATTACATTGACTATAGTTTTGGATTAGAAGAGGGAAAGATTCATGGATATGATGGGCATGCGGAAATCGAGCTGTCACTTTATCGGTTATATGAGGAAACTGATGAAGAAAGATATAAAATATTAGCAGATTATTTTGTTGAGGAGCGAGGGAAAAAACCATATTTCTTTTCGAAAGAGAGTAGAAATCAGATGGTACGGAATAATCTGGTCTATGAACTTGAGGAGAATAATTATCAGCATTCGCAGTCCCATCTGCCTATCAGGGAACAAACCGAGCCAGTAGGACATGCAGTTAAAGCAATGTACTATTATACGGCAGCCGTTGATAAAGCGAGACTGAATGACGATAAGGAATTGTTTGTACATATGTGTGATCTATGGCAAAGTGTTGTGTCTCAGAAAATGTATCTAACAGGTGCGATTGGAGCATGTGCATATGGAGAAAGCTTTTCTTATCCATATGATCTTCCGACAGATCTGATGTATGGAGAGACTTGCGCTGCAATTGGTCTCTTTCTTTTATCTTATCATATGCTACTGGTAGAAACAGACAGTAGATACGGTGATATTATGGAGAGAACCTTATATAATGCGATTTTGGTTGGAATGTCGGAGAGTGGAACGGAGTTTTTTTATACAAATGCTTTGGAAATTGATCCAAAGAAATGTGAAAAGCGACAGGATTATTCACATCTGAAGTCAAAACGGCAGACATGGTTTGATTGTCCGTGTTGTCCTCCCAATATTGCACGGTTACTTATGGGAATGAACAAATATATATATACCGGTGATAGAAATGAACTAAATGTTCATTTATTTATTGGAAGCAGTATTCAGAAGGACGGTTGGGAGGTACAGCAGGAAACTGTGTATCCGGATAATGGGAAGGTGAGATTTCGTGTGAAAAGAGATGATTCTGAAAAAGGTGTTTTCAGAGTAAGGATTCCAGATTGGTGTAATCATTACAATGTTTCGATGGACGGTGAACAGTTGAATGTGACAATACGGAAAGGTTATTTGGAAATTGCGAAAGAAGAATGGAGTAAAGAGAGTATACTGGAAATCAATTTTGACATGCAACCTCAAAAAGTTTATGGAAGTCTGAAAGTAAGTTCCTTGACAGGAAAGACAGCCGTTGCGTACGGTCCACTTGTGTATTGTGCAGAAGAAGCAGATAATCAGGATCTTCATACTTTGTATATAAAAAGAGATGGCAAGATGCGATATGAGGGCGGAAGGTTAATTGTTGATGGATATCGTGCAATAGAACGGAATGACGGTCTGTATGGGGTGAAGGCTCCGGATTATGAAGAAGCCAGACTCTGTCTGGTGCCGTATTATTCGTGGGGAAACAGAAGTAAAGGAGCTATGACAGTATTTTTGAAGGAGAGGTGATCATATAATGAAGCATTCACAAATGCAGATTGAGGACTGTTTTTGGAGTCCAATTATATCAAAAATGTGTAATGATATTATACCTTATCAATATGAGGTTTTAAATGATGAAATAGAAGGGATTCCGAGAAGCCATGCAATAGAAAACTTTCGTATTGCGTCCGGACAAAAAAAAGGTAAATATGTTGGCATGCTGTTTCAGGATAGCGATGTCGCAAAATGGATAGAAGCAGCAGCCTATTCTTTAAAAGTGAATAATAATGCTGAAATTAGGGAGAAAATTGAAAGTGTGATTGATCTCATAGAACAGACGCAGCAGGAAGATGGTTATCTGGATACCTATTATATCTGTGAAAAACCGGATCAAAAGCTAAAAAATATTGCACATGGACATGAAATGTATTGTGCAGGACATTTACTGGAAGCAGCGGTTGGATATGCGGAGGTTACTGGGGAAGAACGTTTCTTGCATATTATGGAGCGATATATAAAATGGTTTATGGATCGAATAGGACCAAATAAAAATCAATTGCATATTTATCCAGGACATCCGGAACTGGAACTTGCTTTATATAAGTTATATCAGTATACTGGAAATAATCAGTATTTGGAATTTATGAAATATATCCTGATGGAGAGAGGAAAGCAGCCTTCTTTTCTATTAAAAGACACTGGTTACGGAGAACAGTATCACGATAAATGGTTTGCACTAGAATATCATCAGGCACATAAGCCTATTCTTGAACAGACGGAAGCAGTAGGACATGCAGTCCGGGCAATGTATCTCTATTCTGGTATGGCAGATCTGGCGAAAACACTTGATGATGAGACACTGTTTAAGACGTTAAAAGTGCTCTGGGCAGATGTAACTACTAAAAAAATGTACATTACAGGAGCGATTGGCTCTGATGAACATGGCGAAGGTTTTTCAATAGCTTATGATCTGCCAAATGATCGAGCTTATGCAGAAACCTGTGCTTCTATTGGATTATTTATGTGGGCACGTAGAATGCTTAAGTTGGAGTTGAACAGCGACTATGCAGATGTAATGGAACTAGCACTTTACAATGGAATATCAAGTGGAATGTCCGAAGATGGAAAACAGTATTTTTATGTAAATCCTCTTGAAGTAAACCCGGCTAAAGTTCATCAGAGATATGATTTGAAACATGTGCGGTCGAGTAGAGTGACTTGGTTTGGATGCGCATGCTGTCCTCCGAATGTGGCACGTATTTTGACTTCGTTAGAGAAATATAGTTATGATATATCGGATGATTCCAATAGTATAGCCATCCATTTGTATCTATGTGGGCAGATTATTATGTCGGATGATAGCGTATGGAATATCACAGGAAAATATCTCACGGATGGAAAAATTGAAATTACATATTCAGGTGAAGAAAAGGATTTTACATTAAGGTTAAGAAATCCAGGATGGAGTACAGCATGTGAGATCAGAATTAATGGTCTACGGATTAAGGCAGAGAGTGAGCAGGGTTATTTTTACATTTTGAGGAAATGGAAAAATGGAGATACTGTTCAACTGAAGTTTGGAATTACAGCACAATTGGTATATGCCAATACCTATGTGGAGGACGATGCAGGGAAGGTTGCTGTAATGAGAGGACCGGTAGTTTTTTGCCTAGAAGAAGCAGATAATGGTAAGAACTTATCGGAATTGATGATTGGAACAATTGAAAGTCATTGTGAGAACAGTGTAATACTAAATGGTTACCGTGAGCATACGATGGATTCTATAGCATTATATTCTACAAATCCGCCAAGTATCGAAGAAACAACCATAAAAGCAATTCCTTATTCCCACTGGGGGAATACAGGGGAAGGAGAGATGAAAGTGTGGGTAAGAAAGGTTTAAATTTAAAAGCTATGACACAAGAGAAAAGAAATGCCATATCCGGCTTGACAACGCAAAAAAATGAGATATATAATAGCGGTATATCAAAAATGCATTGACGAAGAGAGTAACTTTTCCGCAGAAAGGCAAAGCGAGCCGGTGATGGTGAGAGACCGGTGCGAGTAGGGAAAAAGTGAAAATCACTTCTGAGCTGTCAGAACAAAAGCCCAGGTCAGTAGTTCTGAACGGAATCCCGCCGTTACCGGGAAGCATATCACTCCTGTGAGATTACACATGTGGAATCGTATGGGAAGTATGTTGTAAGAGGTGGTTAACGAATGCATGAGCTTCGTCCTGTTACGGGACGGAGCTTTTTTCATCCTCAGTTTCAGAAAAGAAAGGAAGCACAGTATGTACAAGCAGGTACCCACAAGCCTGAATTTTGTAGACCGCGAGAAAGCAGTCGAGAAATTCTGGGAAGACAACGACATTTTCAAAAAAAGTATGGAGCATCGTAAGGAAGGCGAAACCTATACCTTCTACGACGGACCGCCTACCGCTAACGGTAAGCCTCACATCGGTCATGTAGAGACCCGTACCATCAAGGATATGATCCCCAGATACCGTACCATGAAGGGATATATGGTTCCCCGTAAAGCCGGCTGGGATACTCACGGACTTCCCGTAGAACTGGAAGTCGAGAAGATGCTGGGTCTGGACGGCAAGGAGCAGATCGAGGAATACGGTCTGGCACCTTTCATTGACAAATGTAAAGAGAGCGTCTGGAAATATAAGGGAATGTGGGAAGATTTCTCCCGTACCGTTGGTTTCTGGGCGGACATGGATAACCCTTATGTTACCTATGATGACAACTTCATCGAGTCCGAGTGGTGGGCTTTGAAGACCATCTGGGATAAGGGACTTCTGTACAAGGGCTTCAAGATCGTTCCCTACTGCCCTCGCTGCGGAACCCCGCTGTCCAGTCACGAAGTGGCACAGGGCTATAAGGCAGTCAAAGAGCGCTCCGCTATCGTACGTTTCAAGGTAAAGGGCGAGGATGCATATTTCCTGGCATGGACCACCACTCCCTGGACCCTTCCTTCCAACGTTGCACTGTGCGTGAATCCGGAGGAGACCTACCTGAAGGTGAAGGCTGCTGACGGTTATACCTATTATATTGCAAAGGCATTGGCAGACAAGGTACTGGGCGGCCTGGCAGAAGAAGGTAAAGCAGTTTACGAAGTACTGGAGACTTATGTTGGTAAAGATCTGGAGTACAAGGAGTATGAGCCTCTGTACAAGTGTGCGGGAGATGCCGCTGAGAAGCAGAAGAAAAAGGCACATTTCGTGACCTGCGATGATTATGTAACCATGACCGATGGTACCGGTATCGTTCATATCGCTCCTGCTTTCGGTGAAGACGACAGCCGTATCGGACGTAACTATGAGCTGCCTTTCGTACAGTTTGTAGACGGCAAGGGTGACCTGACCGCAGAGACTCCTTATGCCGGTAAATTTGTAAAGGATGCAGATCCTCTGGTATTAAAGGATCTGGACGCAGAGGGCAAGCTGTTCGATGCACCGAAGTTCGAGCATGATTATCCTTTCTGCTGGAGATGTGATACTCCGCTGATCTACTATGCAAGAGAGTCCTGGTTCATCAAGATGACCGCTGTGAAGGATGATCTGGTACGTAATAATAAGACCATCAACTGGATCCCCGCTTCCATCGGTGAGGGACGTTTCGGCAACTGGCTGGAGAATATTCAGGACTGGGGTGTATCCCGTAACCGTTACTGGGGTACTCCGTTAAATATCTGGGAGTGCGAATGCGGACACCAGCATTCCATCGGCAGCCGTGAAGAGCTGTACAAGATGAGCGGCAATGAGAAGGCGAAGACTGTAGAATTCCATCGTCCTTACATTGACGAGATCACTATCACCTGCCCCGAGTGCGGCAGGCAGATGAAGCGTGTTCCCGAGGTGATCGACTGCTGGTTCGATTCCGGAGCAATGCCTTTCGCACAGCATCATTACCCGTTTGAGAATAAGGAGCTGTTCGAGCAGCAGTTCCCTGCCAACTTTATCTCCGAGGCAGTGGATCAGACCCGTGGATGGTTCTATTCACTGTTGGCAGAGTCCACCCTGCTCTTCAACAAGGCTCCTTACAAGAACGTTATCGTTATGGGCCACGTACAGGATGAGAACGGCCAGAAGATGAGTAAGAGTAAGGGCAATGCGGTAGATCCTTTCAACGCATTGGAGACCTACGGTGCAGATGCCATCCGTTGGTATTTCTACACCAGTTCCGCACCCTGGCTGCCGAAGAGATTCTCCGGCAAGGCCGTACAGGAAGGACAGCGTAAGTTCATGGGTACTCTGTGGAACACCTACGCATTCTTCGTACTGTATGCGAATATTGATAATTTTGACGCTTCCAAATATACACTGGAATACGACAAACTGCCCGTAATGGATAAGTGGCTGCTGTCCAAGCTGAACTCTACCGTTGCAGAAGTAGACAGCAATCTGGACCAGTACCGTATCCCCGAGGCTGCCAAGGCTCTGCAGGACTTCGTCGATGAGATGAGTAACTGGTATGTAAGACGCAGCCGTGAGCGTTTCTGGGCAAAGGGCATGGAGCAGGATAAGATCAATGCCTACATGACGCTGTACACCGCACTGGTGACCATCTGTAAGGCAGCCGCACCCATGATCCCCTTCATGACAGAGGATATTTACCAGAACCTGGTAAGAAGCAACGATGCAAATGCACCCGAGAGTATCCATCTGTGTGACTTCCCGGTAGTGAACAAGGATCACATCGACAAGAAGCTGGAAGAGGATATGGAAGATGTACTGGATGCTGTAGTTATGGGGCGTGCATGCCGTAACGAGGCTGCCATCAAGAATCGTCAGCCTATCAGCAGAATGTATATCAAGTCAGACTTCACCTTAAGTGAGTTCTACCAGGAGATCATCGAGGATGAGTTGAACGTCAAGGAAGTCGTATTTACCGATGACGTACGTGACTTTACCTCTTACACCTTCAAACCCCAGCTGCGTACCGTAGGACCCAAGTATGGCAAACAGTTGGGCGGCATCCAGAAGCACCTTGCAGCACTGGATGGCAATGCAGCAATGGATGAACTGAATGCAGACGGCGCATTAAAGTTCGATGTAGACGGTGTGGCTGTGGAACTGACCAAGGACGATCTGCTGATCGACATGGCACAGAAGGAAGGCTATGTATCTCAGGAGGACAATCGGATGACCGTTGTCCTGGATACCAACCTGACACCGGAACTGGTAGAGGAAGGCTTCGTATACGAGATCATCAGCAAGATCCAGACCATGCGTAAGGAGAGCGGCTTCGAAGTGACTGATCACATCCGCGTATCCATCAACGGCAACGACAGGCTGTCCGAGATCGCCCGGAAGAACAAAGACGCCATCAGCGGAAAGGTTCTGGCAGACGAACTGACAAGCGGTGCGGAATATGCCGTATCCAAGGAATGGAACATCAATGGCGAGAACGCAGTGATCGCTGTGGAGAGAGTATAAAAGTTCTGCAATAAAATGCCGGAATAAAGAGATTCTGTGGTTTTCCCAACGGGGAGGACCGCGGAATCTTTTTTGTTTCGCAAAAACATTTACGAAACTTACGAAAACCGGCGAAAACAGTTGGAATGCGCATGGAAGTTTGTTATAATATTACCTGTATTTGGTTAAGAATATGGATGAAATCATAACGCTATCCGGTGCGGAATATCTTGAGAAGAGTACAGTACCGGAGAGGTAATGGAGAGGAGAACATAGGTGAAAAAATCAGTAGCAGCCAGCGAGAAGCCGGTAAAGGCAAAAGAGTTCGACAAGGAGCTCTTCAAGAGAAGTGTGGAATATAATGTGCGCACCCTGTATCGTAAGAATCTGGAAGAAGCAGATGCACAGCAGATCTTCCAGGCAGTATCTTATGCGATCAAGGATCGTATCGTAGAGAACTGGATGGAGACCCAGAAGGCATATGAGAAGGAAGATCCCAAGATGGTCTACTACATGTCCATGGAGTTCCTGATGGGAAGAGCACTGGGTAATAACCTGATCAACTTAAAGGCATATAAGCCCGTAGCAGAAGCTTTGGAAGAACTGGGACTGGATCTGAACCTGATCGAAGACCAGGAGCCGGATGCAGCACTGGGTAACGGTGGTCTGGGACGTCTGGCAGCATGTTTCCTGGATTCCCTGGCAACGCTGGGATATCCCGCATACGGCTGCGGTATCCGTTATCGTTATGGCATGTTCAAGCAGGAAATCCGCGACGGTTATCAGGTAGAGGTTCCCGATAACTGGCTGATGAACGGCAATCCTTTTGAATTGCGCAGACCCGAATACGCCAAGATCGTAAAGTTCGGCGGTTATGTCAGCGTACACACCGATGAGAATGGCAGAAATGTATTTACCCAGGAAGGTTATCAGTCTGTTAAGGCAATTCCGTTTGATTTCCCCATCGTGGGTTATGGCAATGGCATTGTAAACACCCTGCGTATCTGGGATGCGGAGCCTGTAGAGTGCTTCCAGCTGGATTCTTTTGACAAGGGTGACTACCAGAAGGCGGTAGAGCAGGAGAACCTGGCACGTAATATCGTAGAGGTTCTGTATCCCAACGACAATCACTATGCAGGTAAGGAGCTGCGTCTGAAGCAGCAGTACTTCTTCATCTCTGCATCCGTACAGGAAGCTGTAGAGAAGTACATGAGAAAGCATGACGATATCCATAAATTCCATGAGAAGGTTACGTTCCAGCTGAACGATACCCATCCTACTGTAGCAATCGCAGAGCTGATGCGTGTGCTGATGGATGACTATTATCTGACCTGGGAAGAAGCATGGGAGATCACCACAAAGACCTGCGCTTACACCAACCATACCATTATGGCGGAAGCGTTGGAGAAATGGCCCATCGAACTGTTCTCCAGACTGCTTCCCAGAATCTACCAGATCGTAGAGGAGATCAACCGCAGATTCGTTCTGGATATCCAGCAGAAGTACAGCAATGTACCCGGCGTGGATGTACAGGAGAAGATCCGTAAGATGGCGATCATCTACGACGGACAGGTGAAGATGGCAAATATGGCAATCGTCTCCGGCTACTCTGTCAACGGTGTGGCAAGACTGCATACCGAGATCCTGGAGAAGCAGGAGCTGAAGGACTTCTACGAGATGTTCCCGGAGCGCTTCAACAATAAGACCAACGGTATCACCCAGAGACGTTTCCTGTTGCATGCGAACCCGCTGTTAGCTGACTGGGTAACGGCTCACGTAGGTGACGACTGGATCACCGATCTGCCTCAGATTTCCCGCCTGAAGGTATATGCGGATGACAAAAAGGCACAGCAGGAGTTCATGAACATCAAGTACCAGAATAAAGTACGTCTGGCAAAATACATTTTAGAGCACAACGGTATCGAAGTAGATCCCAGATCCATCTTCGATGTACAGGTAAAGCGTCTGCATGAGTACAAGAGACAGCTGCTCAATATTCTGCATGTAATGCACCTGTATAACGAACTGAAGGAGCATCCGGAACTGGATTTCTACCCCAGAACCTTTATCTTCGGCGCGAAGGCAGCAGCCGGTTACCGTAACGCAAAGCTGACCATCAAGCTGATCAACTCCGTAGCGGATGTGGTGAACAACGATCCCGCCATCAATGGCAAGATCAAGGTTGTATTTATCGAGAACTACAACGTATCCAACGCAGAGATCATCTTTGCGGCAGCAGATGTCTCCGAGCAGATTTCTACCGCAAGTAAGGAAGCGTCCGGTACCGGTAACATGAAGTTCATGCTGAACGGTGCCCTGACTCTGGGAACCATGGACGGTGCCAATGTGGAGATTGTAGAAGAAGTGGGCGAGGAGAATGCATTCATCTTCGGTCTGTCCGCACAGGAAGTTATCAACTATGAGAATCATGGCGGATATGATCCCATGGAGATATTCAACAACGATCAGGATGTCCGCAAGGTACTGATGCAGCTGATCAACGGAACCTTTGCACCGGGAGATCCCGAACTGTTCCGTCCGCTGTACAACTCTCTGCTGAATACCCAGTGCACCGCCAAGGCAGACACCTACTTCATCCTCAAGGACTTCAAGTCCTACGCAGAGGCACAGAAGAGAGTAGAAGCCGCTTACCGCGACGAAGACAACTGGGCTAAGAGCGCTATCCTCAATGTGGCATGCTCTGGCAAGTTCACCTCCGACAGAACCATCCAGCAGTATGTGGATGAGATCTGGCATCTGGATAAAGTGGTACTGAAGTAAATGGAAAGTTAGTAAAGAAATGCTATCAAATCCCCGTAGCCCTTGGCAAGGT
>ENA-UOJR01001788-UOJR01001788.1-human-gut-metagenome-genome-assembly--contig:-C115P-NODE-1788-length-17012-cov-14.076723_pt1 | contig 17012 bp, 17 predicted proteins | sample MGYA00242354_ERZ723901 | MGnify/ENA metagenome assembly ERZ723901
AAAACAACGAAAACAGGGCGCATAAAATAACGGCGCAACAACTTCAAAAAAATCCTTAACGATGGGCTACAAAAAGGGAGCATAAAACACCCCCGCCGTAACTGTAAAGTTCCGGCGGCTGTGCGCTTGGGAAAAAGAGGAAAGAGAGGAGAATACGTCTTACTTGCCCAGGCGGCGGACCAGCTCCTTGGAGCAGAAGGTGGCCACGTCGTCGGCGTAGGTGCCCGCTCCGAAGCCGGCGTCATAGCCCAGCTCCTTGGCCAGGGCGTGGGTGATGCGGGCGCCGCCGCAGCAGAAGATATACTTGTCGCGGACACCCTCGGCCTCGGCCAGCTCGATGAGCTCGGTCAGGTTCTGGATGTGCACGTCCTTCTGGGTGACGGTCTGGGAGACCAGCAGCACGTCGGCGTTGACCTCGGCGGCTTTGCGCAGGAACTCCTCGTTGGGCACCTGGGAGCCCAGGTTGTACGCCTCGATCATGTCGTAGCGCTCCAGGCCGTAGTGGCCGGCGAAGCCCTTGCGGTTCATGATAGCGTCGATGCCTACGGTGTGGGCGTCGGTGCCGGTGGAGGCGCCGATGACCACCATCTTGCGGCCCAGGCGCTCCTTGAGGAACTCGTCGTTCTCGTGCATGTCCATGGTCTCGTCGGTGACGGTCTGCACCACGATCTCATTGTAGTTGATGGAGTGGGTCAGGGAGCCGTAGACCACGTAGAAGGTGAAGTTCTCGTCCAGCTTCTGGCGCAGGGCCACGTTGGGGTCGGCCAGGCCCATCTTCTGGGCCAGCATGACGGCCGCGGCTGCGCCCTTGTCGTCGTCCTTCACCGGCAGGGTGAAGGAGGTCTGGACCTTGCCGTCGTTCATGGTGTCGCCATAGGGCTTCAGGCGGGTCAGGTCCAGGGTTGTGTCGAGGTTTTTATCGCGAATCTGATACAGTCCGGAGCTCATTTGCCGGCACCCCCTTTCATCATGGGCTCAAGGAAGGGGTTGAAGTACCCAGCAGCCTTGTTGACAACGCCATCCAGGCCCTTGCCGCCGTCGCGGGGGCGCTTGATGTCGGCAAAGATGCCCCGCTCCAGGGTCTCGAAGATGCCGAGCTGCTCGATCTGGGCCAGCAGATCGGTGGCCTTCTTCAGAACGTCGGCGGCGCGGTTCTGCATGATGCCGCCGTCCTTGAAGACAATTTCGCTGCCCAGGTCGTGCATGGTGCGGAAGATGTACTGGGCGTTCTGGATGGCCAGGAAGCGGTCGGACAGGAAGGGGGTGTGGATGGCCTCGGTCATCATGCCCAGCAGGTGGATCTTCTGGCCGGTCAGGATGGTCACCATGTTAAACAGTGCGTCCTGCACCTGGCCGCGGAAGATATTGCCGGTCATAAACTTGGTGGGAGGCATGTATTTGAGGGGGGCCTTGGGGAAGATCTCGCGGGCCATTTCGGCCTGCGCCAGCTCGTACAGGAAGCCGTTCTCCACATCGGGGTCAATCTCGAAGGCGTGGCCCAGACCCTGCTGCTCCTCGGGCAGGCCGGCCCGCAGGGCAAAGGCCTCGTTGAGGAACTGGGAGGCCAGCACGGTGTGGGCCTCCTCCACCGCGTCGGCGGTGGTCAGGTAGTTGTCCTCGCCGGTGTTGATGACCACGCCCGCATAGGCGTTGATGGCGCGGGAGAAGGACTGGTCCACCAGGGTGCGCTGCATGTTGATGTCGCGGAACAGGATGCCGTACAGGGCATCGTTCAGCATGACGTCCAGACGCTCCAGAGCGCCCATAGCGGCGATCTCGGGCATGCACAGGCCGGAGCAGTAGTTGCACAGCCGGATATAGCGGTGCTGCTCCTCGCCCACCTCGTCCAGAGCCGCGCGCATCAGGCGGAAGTTCTCCTGGGTGGCGTAGGTGCCGCCGAAGCCCTCGGTGGTGGCGCCGTAAGGCACATAGTCCAGCAGGGACTGGCCGGTGGTACGGATGACGGCGATGATGTCGGCGCCCTGCTTGGCGCCGGCCTTGGCCTGGATAATATCCTCATAGATATTGCCGGTGGCCACGATGATATACAGGTAGGGGCCTTCCTTGTCGCCCCATTCCTTCAGATAGGAATTGCGCTTGGCAACGTTCTTGTTGATGCGCTCCACGGTGGCGTTGACCACGGGAGTGATGGCGGCGCGGATCTCCTCGTCGGAGTGGGCGGGAACCTTGGACAGGTCCAGCTCACCCTTGTCGATGGCCTCAGCCACGGCCTGGGGATCCTTGCCGGTTTCGAGCATGGCGTTGCCGATGGCCCACGCCGCGCCCATAGGCAGGAAGGACGTTGCCATCATGTGGTCCACCACCACGTTGGGCAGGGGGACGTCCATCTCGTTGACGCCGTCGATGCCCAGCAGGCGGCAAACCGCGCGCTCCACGGTGACCGTGGTGTGCTGGTCAATGAACCGCTGGGTGTCGTCTGCCACATGGGCGGCGGACTGGCGGGCCTGGTTGACCAGCTCTAAGTTCAAGCCGAGTTTGCTTTCCATAGTTTTACCTCTTATTTCTTCACGTGACGCTCGTTGCGCAGCAGCTTGGTGGGCTCCAGATAGCGCTGCTTGGTGCCCTCAGCGACCCAGGCCACGCCGGTCTTCTCCGCCTTCTTCTTGCCGGTACAGACGTCGCAGTGGCAGTTCTGGACATAGTGCTCAGGCTGAGTATAGGAGGTGATGACGCCCTCGAAGTTGCGCAGGATGACCTTGCGGGGGGTCTCGGAGATCAGGTAGTTGGGCATAACGGGGGTCTTGCCGCCGCCGCCGGGGGCGTCCACCACGAAGGTGGGGATGCAGTAGCCGGAGGTGTGGCCGCGCAGGGCTTCCATGATCTCGATGCCCTTGGACACGGGGGTGCGGAAGTGGCTCAGGCCCAGGGAGGGATCGCAGGCATAGATGTAGTAAGGACGCACGCGCATCTTCACCAGGCCATGGACCAGCTCCATCATCACGTGGGAGCAGTCGTTGACGCCGGCCAGCAGCACGGACTGGTTGCCCAGGGGGATACCGGCATCAGCCAGCATGGCGCAGGCCTTGGCGGCTTCGGGAGTGAACTCCTTGGGGGTGTTGAAGTGGGTGTTCAGCCACACGGGGTGATACTTCTTCAGCATAGCGCACAGCTCGGGGGTGATACGCTGGGGGCACACAACGGGCGTACGGGAGCCCAGACGCACGATCTCCACATGGGGGATGGCGCGCACGCGCTTGATGATGTACTCCAGGGTGTCGTCCTCGACCATCAGGGAGTCACCGCCGGACAGCAGCACGTCGCGGACCTCGGGGTGGGCGGCCACATAATCGATGCACTTGTCGATCTGCTGCATAGGCACTTCGCAGTCGTTCTGACCGGCAAAACGACGACGGGTACAGTGACGGCAGTACATGGAACACTGGTCGGTGATCAGCAGCAGCACGCGGTCAGGATAGCGGTGGGTCAGGCCGGGGGTGGGGGAGTCGGTATCCTCGTGCAGGGGATCGGCGTCCTCATAGTCGGCATACTCCAGCTCCTCGGCCCGGGGGATGGCCATCTTGCGGATGGGATCAAAGGGATCGTCCAGGTCGATCAGGGACAGATAGTAGGGGGTCACGGCCATGCGCAGCTTGCCCAGGGTCTTGCGGACACCCTCCTCCTCGTCGGGGGTCAGGTTCATGTACTTCTTCAGATCCTCAACCGTCTCGGCGCGGTTGGCAACCTGCCAATGCCAGTCATTCCACAGATTTTCGGGGACATCGGCGAACAGACCATTGCGAGTCTTCATATTTAAGTCTCCTTAATAAAAATGGATTCCAAAAGATGGATAGGGCGAGGGCAGGGAGGCCAGAGACCCGGCCGCCCTGCACTCGCGTAACTTCGTTTAGCAGTACTTCTCGTCGAACAGCTTGCGCAGCTTGGGGTTCTCACGCAGCACGTCCAGGGTGATCTGGGCATGGTTCTTGGTGTAGCCATTGCCGATGATCATGGTGACGTCCTTGCCGATACCCTCGGCGCCCAGGGCAGCCTTGGTGAAGGAGGTAGCCATGGAGAAGAAGTACACCAGACCGTCATCGTGGACGGGCAGGATGGCGGACATCTCGCAGGACTCAATGTTCACGCAGCAGATGGACAGATCGTACTCCTTGCCGTCGTTGGCAGCCAGAGCAGCCTCCATAACCTCAACGGGCTTGGTGCAGTCGGCCACGATCACGTCGGTGTAAACGCCCAGCTCCAGCAGACCGGGAACCTGCTTGGGATTGCGGACGACGCCCACGACCTTGCCGTTGGGGCCGACCTTCTTCATAGCTTCCCAGCCGCACAGAACGCCGGACTTGCCGTTGGCGCCCAGGATCAGGACGCTGTCGCCCTCCTTGGGCAGCTTGCGGGCCTGAGCGGGAGCGCCGGCCACGTCCAGAGCAGCCAGAGCCAGAGGCTCGGACATATCATCGGGCATCTTGGCATACAGAGCGGACTCGAACAGGATGGCCTTGCCGACGATGTCAACGCGGTCGATATCCTTGTGGATGGCCAGGATCTTGTCGATCTTCAGCGGGGTCATGGACAGGGAGACCAGAGAGACGATCTTGTCGCCTTCCTTCAGGTCGAAGCCGGGCTTGTTCTTCAGGTCCTCGCCGATGTGAGCGACGACGCCCTTGAACATACCGCCGGAACCGGTGACGGGATTCTGCTGCTTGCCGCGCTCAGCGACGATGCCCAGGATCATTTCGCCGATCTTCTTCTCGTCGCCGCCGCAGGCGTCGGAGATCTGGGTGAAAGAAGCGGAGTCGATGTTCAGGGAGGTGACGTCGCAGACGATCTCGTTGGAATAGACCTTGGACATGTCGTTGTCGACCTTCCAAGCAGCCTGGGTCAGAACGCCCTTGGGCTCGATAACGCGATGGGTACCGTACTTGTTGCCTTTCAGTTCAGCCATTGTAAAAATCCTCCTAATATATTTCTCTTAATTGTTTGTCGGGTTACTGCAGGGGCTTGAGGCTCAGGATCTCGCGGGCCTCGGCGGGGTTGGCGATCTCGCGGCCCAGCTCCTTGGCGATGCGGACCACCTTGGCCACCAGCTCGCCGTTGGACGCGGCCTTCTGGCCCTTGCCCAGATAGATGTTGTCCTCGAAGCCCACACGGACGTTGCCGCCCATAGCGATAGCGGCAGCGGCCATGGTCCAGGCAGCGCGGCCCACGCCGGACACGGTCCAGGTAGCGTTGGCCGGGATCTTGCTGGCGAAGAACGCCAGGTTCTCCACAGTGGCGGGGGTGCAGCCGTGCACGCCCAGCACGAAGTTGAACTGCATGGGATCGCCGGGGACCTCGCCCTTCTTGGCCATGCCCAGAACGGTGTCGATGTGGCCCAGCTCGAAGCACTCGTACTCGGGCTTGATGCCGTTCTCGATCATACGCTTGCCGAAGGCGCGCATGGTGGGCATAGTGTTATCGAAGATCTCATCGCCGAAGTTGCAGGTACCGCAGTCCAGGGTGGCCATCTCGGGGAACAGCTCAGTGGGCTGCAGACGCTCCTCGGGGCTCATGCCGGTGGCGCCGCCGGTGGAGGGGATCATGATGACGTCAGGCAGCTCCTTGCGGATGGCGTCCATGACGACCTTGAAACGCTCGCGGCCCTGGGTGGGAGTACCGTCATCCTCACGGACGTGGATGTGCAGGATCGCCGCACCGGCCTCGTACGCGGACTTAGCCTCGCGGACCATCTCCTCGACGGTATAGGGAACAGCCTCGTTCTGGGCCTTAGTGACCTCAGCGCCGCAGATAGCAGCGGTAATGATAAGCTTCTCCATTGTTTCCGCTCCTTACTTCTCGATGGGCAGACGCTGGCAGTCCTTGGGGGTGACGCAGGTGCCGTGGGCACGGCAGACCACCACGGGCTCAGCCAGAACGTCAGCGGCAGAAGCGCTGATGTCGGGGCGGGAGACGATGACCTTGCGGGCCTCGAACTTCATGGTACGGGAGGTGTTGCCGATCTTCTCGATCTCGCCGTAGGCCTCGATGTAGTCGCCGGCGTAGACGGGCGCCAGGAACTCCACGTTATCGTACGCGCAGAACAGGCCCTCATCGCCGTCGCACTTGATCAGCAGCTCGGTGGCCACATCGCCGAACAGGTGCACCATGTGTGCGCCGTCCACCAGGTTGCCGCCGTAGTGGGCGTCCTTCGCGCTCATACGCAGACGAAGCAGAGATGTCATCTTTTCCATAAGTTTTTCCTCCTTCAAATTTTTGGACGTGCATTTCCAATACCAGAGCTGGCCTCGGCACTTCTTTTGGGTATGAAAAAAGCGCTATCGGTCAAGGTCGTTGACCAATAGCGCTCCATGTATCACTACATGACAGCAGCGCCGCTTACACCGCGCTGCCAGGAACCGTACGCACAGACCCGTCCGGCCCCTTCGGCGGAAGACCCCTTCCTGCAAATTTACCGGGTGCCTGTCCCCAAATATGCAGTACCCTGTCCTCCGCGCCTCTATTGACTGATATTATGAAATTTCTATCTATAAATTATACCTTTTTCAGCGGTCTTGTCAAGTGACATTGTGACAGAAAAGACAATAATTTTTTTGTGCGATACGAATAAATTTCAGCCTTGTATTTCGGCATTTCCCCGAGAAAGTACCCCTCCCTCCATGCCCGCACCCCGCACAGAAAAAAAGCGCCCCGCAGGGCGCTTTTTTAGTAGCTTTCCTCCACCATTTTCAGTATCTCCGGCTTCAGGGACAGCATCCGGCAGATATTCAGCGCGTCCCGCGGGCAGTCGGACTTTCCCTCCACCCGATACAGGCCGTAGTTCATGTGCCGCGCGATGACCGCCACGCCGTCCTCGCTGGTCACGGCCAGCTCCCGGCGGATGGCCTCCGGGTCGATATCCCGCAGGCCGATGATCTGATAGTGGGTCCGGGCGTACTCCGCCACCTTGTCATAGTGGGTGGTCAGCAGTGAGATGGCGTCCACACCGTTGAGATACCGCGTCACCGCCTGCACGATCACCGCGCCCTCGTCCGGGTTGGTGCCCCGTGCGAACTCATCCAGCAGGAACAGCGAATAGCCCTGCTCCACCTCTGAGAGCGCCTTCTGGAACTGTACGATCTCCGAACCGAAGCCGGACAGGCCGGACTGGATGGACTGCAAATCGTCAAAGAGCATCTTCACGCTGTGGAACAGCGGCATACGGGCTTTTTTGGCGCACACCAGGAAGCCCGCCTGCAGCAGCAGCACGTTCAGCGCCACCGTCTTCATGTCCACGGATTTGCCGCCCATGTTGGCGCCGGTGATGACCGTGGCCCCGGGCGTCAGGGAGATGGACACCGGCACGAAGCGGCGGCCCTGCTGCTCCAGCAGATCGCAGATCTCCGGATTGATCATATCCTCCAGCTCCAGGTCCTTCTCCGTCAGCTCCGGCTTCACACCGCCGTAGCGCACGGCAAACAGTGCCTTTTGGATAATAAAGTCCAGACGCCCCGCCGTCTCCGCATCGGAGAGCAGATCGTCCACCATAGGGGCCAGTGCCGCACCCATGGCCTTGCGGACGTGCATCTCCTCCGCGTCCTCCTCGCCGCACAGCCGGGTGCGCTTCAGGCGCAGATCGTCCTTTTCCGCATCGGTCTGGGCGTGGAACAGCCGTTCCTCCACCTCTTTCTTGGCGCTGCGGATCTCCTTCAGTTTTGCCGTGGCGCTGTCCGGGATATAGAAGCCCCGGCTCCCGGTACCATCCGGGTCCAGCACCGCCAATGCGTCCTTCACCTCGTGGAAGGTCATGCCCTTGAAGTGCGTCACCGCGTTGATCTGCTCAAACAGCGGGCGCATACCGTCCAGCCGCTGCAAATAGCCCTTGATCTCAAACAGCTCCACATGGTCCGGCGTCTCCCCCGCCGCGCAGCGGCGCAGGGAGTTGCGGATATCCTTCATCTGGCACAGGCCGGTCATCAGCTTGTTGTACACGTCCTTCAGCTCACCGGCGGCGTTGGCCGCCTGCTCCACGTTGTACAGCTCCTCCTCCAGTGCAGCGCGTTCCTCCGGCGCATAAAACCGCAGCCGCCGGATGCGTTCCTGCCCGAAGGGCGAGCAGCCGTGCAGTGTTTCCAGCGCGTATTGCAGACCGATCTTCTCTTTTTCCTCAAACTTGACCGCGATCATGCCAGTTCCTCCTTCACATTGATGACCGGTACGTCCACCGCCTCTTTCATACGGAACAGGAATTCATCCTTGTCGAATTTCCATCCGTAGGCGGACACCGGGTTCACGGTGACGCACAGCGTCTTCGCCGCGTCCTCCGTCTCCAGCGCCACCTCACGCACCGCCAGCTTATCCAGCGTATCGGCGCTGAGCAGCACCTTGCTGGGGTCCTTGACCACCAGGCGGCACTTCCGCAGCACGCCGCTTCGCAGCAGCGGCACCACCATCGTATCCGTCAGTGCGCCGGTCACCAGCGCTGCGCCGTACTCCCTGACGCAGGCCTCCAGCCCGTCGGGGCACTCCGGCGGCAGTGTCTCGGCCTTGGGCAGGTTCATCAGCCGGTAGATGTGCACCGTGTCGGCGATGACCTTCTCCATGCTGGCGTTGTAGCTGGCGCCGGTACACAGGATAACGCCCTCCGCCACCGCCCGGGCGCCCAGGCTCTTGCGCCCCAGCGCACCGTCGATGACGGACTTCTCAGCCCCCAAGGCAAAAAAGCTCTCAGACACCGACCGCAGCTGCGTGGTGATAGAGGGACCCGCCAGCTGTACATAGCCGGCGCTGCGGGCGCGCATGATGACCACCTCGCCCAGCGGGGTAGGGATGCCGGTGGTCATCAAAATCTCCTTTGTCACGTCGCCCAGCCGCAGCATATCCTTGGCCGTAGCGATCAGTGTACCCTCACGGACAAAGATACCCGGTTTTTCCGTGCCGGTGACCACATCGGTGGACTCGCCGTCCCGCCCGATGGAGGTCAGCCCCAGCGTGCCCCGCAGATGGCCCGCCGTCAGCAGCCAGTTGAGCATGGTGGTCTTGCCCGCGTTCTTGCACATACCCACGATGGACATGGTCTTTGTTTCGTTGAGCCGGCGTATCAGCTCCTCGTGCATGGTCTACACGCCCTTTCTCTGTTCAGTCAATTTTTAATTGTAGCATACCGCAGCAGAAAAAGAAAGGGGAGAAACGGATTTTATCCGTTTCTCCCCGATCTATCTTATTCCACAGTGACGCTCTTTGCCAGATTACGCGGCTTATCAATGTCGCAGCCGCGCTCCAGCGCTGTGTAGTAGGACAGCAGCTGCAGCGGAATCACGCCCAGCTGCGGCAGGAGCATAGCCTCCGCCTCCGGCACGGTCAACACCGTATCCACCCGCTTGTGCAGGGCCTCGGCCCCGGCCTCGGTGGTCAGGGCCAGCACCCGCGCGCCGCGGGCCTGTACCTCCACCACATTGCTGACCGCCTTATCCAGCAGCGGCAGATAGGCAGCCACAGCGATCACCGGCGTTCCCTGGCGGATCAGGGAGATGGTGCCGTGCTTCAGCTCACCGGAGGCGTAGGCCTCCGAGTGGATGTAGCTGATCTCCTTGAGCTTCAGGCTCCCCTCCAGGGACAATGCGTAGTCCAGATTCCGGCCGATGAAGAACACGTCCTCCTCCTGCGCCAGCCATTTGGCGGCCGCGCGGATATCCTCCGTATGGGAGAGAACCTGCTCCATCTGTCCCGGCAGGGCCTCCAGCCCCCGTACCATAGCGCTGTATGTCTCATAATCCACGGTGCCCAGCACATCGCCGAAATACAGCCCCAGCAGGTGCAGCACCGCCATCTGGGTGCTGTATGCCTTTGTGGTGGCCACGGCGATCTCCGGTCCGGCCCAGGTGTAGAGCACGTCGTCGCTCTCCCGGGCGATGGACGAGCCCACCACGTTCACGATGGACAGCACCCGGGCGCCGCGCTTTTTGGCCTCGCGCAGGGCGGCCATGGAGTCCAGCGTCTCGCCGGACTGGCTGATGACGATGACCAGATCGCCCTCGCCCACCAGGGGGTCGCTGTACCGGAACTCCGACGCCAGGCAGACCTCTACCGGCCGGCGTAGCAACCGTTCCAGGGTGTATTTGCCCACCATGCCCACATGGTAGCTGGACCCGCAGGCCACGATACAGATGCGGCCGATATCACGGATCTCTCTGTCCGTCATAGTCAGGTCGCTGAGCACCACACGGCCGTCCCGGATGCGTCCGGTGATGGCGCGGCGCACCGCCGCCGGCTGCTCATAGATCTCCTTGAGCATGAAGTGGTCGTAACCGCCCTTTTCCGCGGCGTCCACATCCCAGTCGATGTGACGGTGCTCCTTGTCGATGGGCCGGCGGCGCTCGTCGTAGATACGGATACCCTCCGCCGTGATGACAGCCAGCTCGCCGTCATCCATATATACCACGTCACGGGTGTGCCGCAGCAGCGCCGTCACGTCCGAGGCCAGGAAGTTCTCCCCCCGACCGCAGCCCAGCCTCAGCGGCGCGTCCTTTCGTGCGGCGATGATCCGGTCCGGCGTGTCGGCGCACAGGATACCCAGCGCATAGGATCCCTCCACCCGGGAGAGCATCTGGTTCACCGCCTCGAACACATCGCCGCACTGGCTGTAATACCAGGCCAACAGCTGGGCCACCACCTCCGTATCCGTCTCGGACACGAACGTGCAGCCCTTCTGGATCAGTTCCTGCTTCAGCCGGGCGAAATTCTCGATAATGCCGTTGTGCACCACGGCGAACTTTCCGTCGCCGCTGACCTGCGGATGGGCGTTCACCTGATTGGGCTCGCCGTGAGTAGCCCACCGGGTGTGGCCGATGCCCACTGTCCCCGGCAGATCCGCCCCGCCGTGGGTCAGCGTCTCCAGCGCCGCAAGACGCCCCGGCGTCTTGCGTACCTGGAGGGCGTCTCCGCTGCAGACCGCGATACCGGCGGAGTCATAGCCCCGGTACTCCAGGCGGCACAATCCATCCAGCAGCAGCGGCGCAGCCTGCTGCTGTCCAACGTATCCTACGATACCACACATATAAGCAAAATCCTCCGATCAATATGATAGGTCGGAAGCACAAACGCGCAGATCATTTGTCTTCACATCCGGTCACAGCCTCTCTGTTTTGCGGTCGCCCGCATATTTGCTGACTGTGTACGCACCCGGACGGCACGGGAGAGCATCCGCCGAATACTTCGATCACTCTCCGCCTCGTCGTCTCATGTTCGCCGCCGCCTTCAAAAAGAGCAGCGACAAGCCGGCGGGAAACATCCGTCGGCTGTATGAGCGCTGGCGCTTATGTCGGCCTGTGCCGAGATCCTCCTTTCCGTTCTGCGAGCCATATACAAAGCGGCTTTGCCGCTGTATACCAACATAATTTGCCCCGCCGCGGGGCATACTGCTCCGGAATACAACTTCCGAAGGGGTGTACGATCATGGCGACTGCCTTTTTCCGCACGGTCATTCTCTATCTGCTGCTGATCGCGGGCCTGCGCCTCAGCGGCAAGCGGCAGATCGGCGAGCTGGAGCCCATCGAGCTGGTGCTGACGCTGCTGATCTCCGATCTGGCCTCCGTACCCATGCAGGACTTCGCCCTGCCGCTGTTCAACGGCGTCATTCCCATCATCACGCTGATCGCCCTGTCCACACTGTTCAGCGCCATCAGCCTGCGGAACGTACGCTTCCGGGACCTGGTCTGCGGCCAGCCGGCCCTGGTGATCGTGGACGGCAAGCTGCGGCAGGAGACCATGCGCCGCAACCGACTGACCCTGGACGAGCTGTTCGAACAGCTGCGGGGCCAGGGGATCACCGACCTGAGCGATGTGAAGTACGCTGTGCTGGAGACGAACGGCCGGCTGTCTGTGCTGCCCCGCAGTCCCCTCCAGCCGGTCACGCCGGAGCATCTGGGGCTGGACGTACAGGACAACGTATTCCTGCCCATCATCCTCATCAACGACGGCCGGGTGCTGACGGATAACCTCCGGCAGGCGGGCCGCGATGACCGCTGGCTGGCACAGGAGCTTCGCCGGCAGGGCATCGCCCGCAGTCAGGACGTGTTTTTGCTGTCCGTGGACCAACAGGGCACCGTGGTGTGCCTGCGGAAGGAGGCTGCGCGATGAGGGCCGTCCGCATCCCCCTGTTCGTACTGCTGGCCGTGCTGTTCTTCATCCTGTGGAACGCCGCTTGGGTCACGGACCGCTGCGGCGAGTGGACTGCCGCGGTGGACACAGTCACCGCCGACCTGGATGCCGGCGGCGACGGCGGGGCGGCGCTGGGCACCTTGGACGACCTGTGGCAGGACGTTCAAGGCTATATGCACATCATCGTCTCCCATGAGGACCTGGACGAGGCCGAGGCCCTGATGGCCCAGGCCAAGGCCCTGTCTGCCCAGGGCAGCACCGAAGATCTGTACCCCGTGTTGGCCCAGCTGCGCCACCAGTTCCGGCTCATCGCCGAAACGCAGCAGCTCAGTCCCAAAAATATCTTCTGACGGTCACTTCTCGCTCAGCAGCTTATTCAGCTCGGACATGAACGTGTTGATATCCTTGAACTGCCGGTACACGGAGGCAAAGCGGACGTAGGCCACCTCATCGGCCTTTTTCAGCTTCTCCATGACCTTCTCGCCGATGACATCGGTGCTGACCTCGCGCTCCAGGGAGTTTTGCAGCTCCTGCTCGATCTCCAGCGCCATGCGCTCCATATCCGCCACGGGCACCGGCCGCTTCTCGCAGGAGCGCTGGATGCCCCGCAGCACCTTGCTTCTGTCAAAGCTCTGGCGGGAACCGTCCTTCTTAATGACCACCATCGGCAGGCTCTCCACCGTCTCATAGGTAGTGAAGCGCTTTTCGCACTGCAAACACTCCCGGCGGCGGCGGATACTGCTGCCCTCGTCGGCGGGGCGGGAATCCACCACCTTGCTCTCTTTATAACCGCAATAGGGGCATCTCATCTCTCTTGCTCCTCCTTATCTCTACGGCAGATGCCGTATAGTCAGAGACAGTATAGCATATATCCACAACATATGGTAGTCTTTTTTCAAATTTTCGCCGTTATTTCGGCATAATGGGCCGGCCCTCGCCATCAAAGAGGTACGTCACCCGTCCCTGCCCCACGCTTGCAAAGCAGAACAGCTCCGGGATCGGGAAGGGCTCCCCCTCCCGCCACGGGACCAGCGCCCGCACACAGCGCCCCTGCCGCGCCGTCCGCGCCATCTCCGGCAGTCGGGAGAGAAACCCACGCCGTTCCGGCGCTTCGCCGCCGCACGGCCGCAGCACACCGCGGCGCAATTCCCCGGCGGGAGCCAGCAGTTCCCGGGAAAAGCAGCGCCGCAGCCCGCCGTCCTCGGTGACGCCCAGCAGCACCTCGCCCCTGTTGCCCTGCACGCACAGCCTGTACAGTCCCTTCTCCGTTCCCCGGCACACCGCCCGCAGCTCCGTCTCCTCTCCCCGCGGACACACGTACAGCGTCCCCACGCAGCTATCCGCCAGACAGACCGGATATTCCACGGCGCACCGCCCCCTTTCACAAAAAACAGGCCTGTGCCATACTATGCACAGGCCTGTTTTCTCATGTCATCGCCGCCGTTCACACCAGATGGCTCCCCGTCAGCCCGAAGCTGACGGCAATGGCGGCATCCACCTTTTCCATCACCGCGCTGTCCACACGGCCCATGCGCTCCCGCAGGCGCTTTTTATCCAGCGTCCGTATCTGCTCCAGCAGGATGACGGAATCCCGCGGCAGTCCGCTGCCCTGGGCCGCCAGCGCGATATGGGTAGGCAGCTTTGCCTTCCCCAACTGCGACGTGATGGCGGCGGCGATGACGGTGGGACTGTGCCGGTTGCCGGTATCGTTCTGTACGATCAGCACCGGGCGCACGCCCCCCTGCTCGCTGCCCACCACGGGGCTGAGGTCCGCATAGTAAATGTCGCCGCGTCTGACAGTCGTATCCACACAGTTCACACTCCGAGGCAAGAAGTACCGGAGGGAGATATGTCCCCAGGTCACTTCCATTGTCCCACGCAGCCGCCGGATTTATACGCCGCAGCGCCGTAAATTCCGTTTTGTCCCGCCCGGTCTATCCTATGCGCGCCGCGGCGCCGATGTGAAGCCTCAGAACCGCAGCAGCAGCTCCTTTTCCACTTCCCGTCCGTCCTTATAATACACCCGTGGTACCCGCCGGCTGACGGCGCAGGTCAGCTCATAGGGGATGGTCCCGGCGGCAGCCGCCAGCACGTCCACCCGCTGCCGCTTGCCGAACACCTCCACCTCGTCGCCCACCTGCACGCCGGGCAGGTCCGTCAGGTCGATCATGCTCATGTCCATGCAGATCCGCCCCCGCTGAGGCGCCATACCCTCCGCGGTCATAAAGCCGCACCGGTCCGACAGGCACCGATGGAAGCCGTCCGCGTAGCCGTAGGGCACCACGCCCATCCGCGTGACGCGCTCTGTGGTGAACCGCCGCCCGTAGCTGACGTCCGTGCCCGGCTCATAGGTCTTGATGGTGCTCACTGTGGTCTTGAGCGCCATCACCGGGTGCAGCCCCAGCTTCTCCGCCAGGTCGCCGCAGCCGTACAGCAAAATGCCGGGACGCACCATGTCCATATATGTCTCCGGGTACGACGCCACGCCGCCGGAGTTGGCACAGTGGCGTATGGCGAACCGCTGGCCGCGCTTTGCTTCCACCACGTCGATGACCCTGCGGAACAGCGCCAGCTGCTTTTCCGTATAGGCGCAGCTGTCCGCATCCGGCTCGTCCGACACGGCGAAATGGGTGAAGATGCCCTCCGCCCGCAGACCCGGCAGGGCGCAGGCCGCGCAGATATCCGCCGTGCCGGTGTCGAAATGCCTGCCGGAAACCAGATATCCCAACCGCGACATACCGGTGTCCACCTTGATGTGCACCGTCAGCTCACCGCCGCAGCGCACGGCCTCCTCGCTGTACTCCAGCGCCTTGGCCTGGCAGGACACCGCCTGGGTAATGTGCAGGTCGATGAGCCGTCCCACCTGCTCACGGGGCGTGTGGCCCAGGATCAGGATGGGCATGGTGATGCCGTTGCACCGCAGCTCCGTCGCCTCGTCTATACTGGACACCGCCAGGTAGTCCGCGCCCAGCGTCTGCAGGGTCCGGCTCACCTGCACGGCCCCGTGGCCGTAGGCATCCGCCTTTACCACGCCCAGAAACTTCACCTCCGGGCCCACCCGGTCACGCAGCGTCCGATAGTTGTGCGCCAGCGCGTCCAGGTCGATCTCCGCCCATGTTCTCCTCAGTGTCGATTCCATTGTTACGCCTCCGTATCTCCCGTGGTGCAGGCAAAGGATATCATTCGCACCGTCAGCACCACATTTCCGTTCTGTGAAAACTCCGCATACCGCGGGATCAGGCTGCTCTCGTCCAGCCACACGCTGCATAGCACCGCCGCGCCGCTTTGCCCGGTGGTCTCCAGCGTCAGGCGCAGGCATGGCGTGTCCTCCAACGGCTCCGTGCCCTGCTCCTTCAGATAGCCCTCCGCCAGTGTTCGCAGCAGCTCTGGCAGACAGTTGGCCGGGCAGATATCCGTGGCATCCCCTGCCGGCAGCAGCTGGTCACGGCTCTTCAGCGACAGCTGTCCGTCCGCCAGCACGGCGGTCAGGCCCTTCAGCGCCTCCGGCGCCGTTACCGTGGTGACAGACTGCCCCGCCCGGTCATACCGGCACGTCAGGGTGAAGGTGCGGTCGTCGCTGGCCGTACGGCTGACCACCTCCGCCTCCATGTCCGCCGATACCACCGTCCGGTACTGGTCCTGCACCGTCAGACTCTTCTCACCGCCGCAGCCGCACAGCAGCACCGCACACAGCAACAGCGGCAGCACACATTTTCGCATGGTCCGTCCCTCCTTTTTTCAGAAGGGCTTTCCGGTCATTCCACCTCTTTCAGCGCATAGGGCAGCTTCTCTATTATATCCGCCGGGGTCATGCCCCGCCGTCCCTTTTCCTCCGCCGCCATATCCCCGGCACGGCCGTGGATCCACACCGCCGCGCAGCAGGCGTCAAATGGTTCCATGCCCTGGGCCAGCAGTCCGGTCAAAAGGCCCGTCAGCACATCGCCGCTGCCGCCCTTGGCCATACCGTCATTCCCGGTGGTGTTCACCGCCAGACGGCCGTCCGGCGCGGCTGCCACAGTCCGATGGCCCTTGCGGATCAGGTACACGCCGTGATCGGCGGCAAAGGTGGCGGCCGCCGCCTCACGGGGCGCGGTCATGTCGCCGCCGATGCGGGCCAGTTCCCCGTCGTGGGGCGTCAGCACCGTCACACAGCCCCGGCGGCAGGACAATGTATCTATATGCCCCTCCAGCGCGTTTATGCCGTCGGCGTCCAGCACCAACGGCTTTTCCAGCGTCAGCAGCGCGCGCACCAGCACGTCACTGCCCTCGCTCCGCCCCAGGCCGCAGCCCACGGCCACGGCATCGCAGACGGCGGCACGGTGGCGTATCTCCGTCTCCGCGGCCGCGGAGAGCCTTCCGTCCTGCTCCGCCAGCGGATGAGGCATAGCGCACAGGCATCTGGCCGCCGCGATGGGCCACACCGTCTCCGGCACGCCCAGGAACACCAGCCCGCAGCCGCTGTGTACCGCCCCGCCGGCACACAGCACCGGCGCGCCGGTGTACCCCACGCTGCCGCCCAGTAGATAGACCTTGCCGAAGGTCCCTTTGTGTCCGCCCTGGTCCCGGGCGGGCATAAGGCCCTGCACAAATGCCCTGTCGATGACCTGCATAGCGCACCTCCCCGTGCCTTTTTGTACAGTATAGCACATATGTCAATTACAAAACCTGCTTTTTTCGTATCGCGCCGCGAAAAAAGTGCTTGCAAGTTTCCTTTTGTTGTGGTATAAGTTATCCATCAAGCAAAAAAGCTGTGAACGGGAAGATCTGCGCCCACGCATCCGGCAGAGAGAGTCGGCCACCGGCTGCAAGCCGACTTGGGATGTACCGCAGTGTTCGCCCGGGAGCTGCGGCGAGGAAATGCGCGGCCGGGCCCCGCCGTTAGCGGGCAATGAGTGCGCTGACAA
>ENA-UOJR01001806-UOJR01001806.1-human-gut-metagenome-genome-assembly--contig:-C115P-NODE-1806-length-16873-cov-8.096325_pt1 | contig 16873 bp, 9 predicted proteins | sample MGYA00242354_ERZ723901 | MGnify/ENA metagenome assembly ERZ723901
CAACCTTAACGACAGTTGGGTGCAGATTATAGCAAACATCAGTGACGCGGGCGTGGGGGACCTTATCACTGATTTCATCAAGTCTACCTCCAGTGGGCTGGAATCGCTTAACAAGGGGTTTGAGTCCGGCGAAGCCGTAGAATACTTGGGCGACATCAAGACGATTCTGCTTACGCTGATCGGACTCTATGGAGGATTCAAGCTTGTAAGCTCTGACACGGCAAAGGCAATCGGCCGCACTTTCAAACAGCTTTACGCGACAAAAGAAGTTTTGATGATTGGGCACAAGGCGGATCTTGCGGAAGCTCAGGGAGCGCTTGAACGGTTTGTTGCTCAGAAAAATAAGACATTCAACGGCAACGCATTTCAAAAAGTCTCCCCAACTGTCCTCTCCGGATGGAAGAAAGAAATGGGGGGATGGGAAGAAAAAGCCGGGAAAGCGAGTAAAGCTCTTACCGACCTTCCGACAAAACCCACGCTAATTGTTGCTGCTTCAGAGGCAGGAACAAGGGCTCTTTCTGGACTTTCTGGGGGAGCTAAAAGCCTTGTGGCTTTCTTGGGCGGGCCATGGGGGATTGCTTTTACTGTAGCAACTGCGGGTATCACTTATCTCTTGTCCCGCCAAGATGAAGGCGTGACCATTGGAAAGCGATATGAAAAGGTTTCTTCCTCAATTGAGGAGGCATTGAAAAAACAGGCTTCCGCCGCGCAAGGCGCGAGTGAGAAAACAAAAGACCTTTCTACGGCACAGCAGAAGCTTGCCGCTTCCCAAGCTTTCGAGGATCAGGCCACCGCATTACAGGCGATCCAATCCCTTTCGACAGATAGGGGGTGGCTCGAAAGACTTGGGGTTGAAAGCGCTGCACCCGGTATTGATGCGATACGCGAAAAAGCACTGGAGTTGCTGACCGCGATCCGTACTGGGACTGGAGATGTCACAAAAATCGCCAAAGAGATCGACAAGCTTGGCACATCTTCCGACGAAGCTGCCACGCTGGCATCTTCCATCCTGAAATGGCTTTTTGAAGCTGAAAAAGCCGGAAAAATGGCATCAGGACAGTTTCAGGATACGGAGAAATCCGTATGGAGCCTACAAGACGCCGCAAAAAACGCCAAGTCCGAACTCGCATCTGGCTGGATAGTAGACTTGTCCAGCGTCGACAAAGGAATCAACCAAATCGAAAAAAAGATCCGCTTAATGAAAGCGGAAACGCTCGGTGGCAAGGCTTTTGCGAGCGTTGCTTCTTTTCTTCCTAAAGACATGCCTCTTGAAAAGGCTAAGCAGGTTTTCGATTCTTATAAGAGCGGACCAAAACTGGAAGAATGGCAGCGTGTAGGTCAAATGTCCGCTGTATTCGGCGTTGAAGCCGCAAAGTCGATGGATCAGCTTTTTACACTTGGAATCGTGGAAGAACAGACAGAGAAAAAGCTTGATGCCTACCGTAAAAGCCGACGCGAGGCGACCAAAGACCACTCTTCCGAGATCAAGTCCGCGACGGAGCGCATACAGCAATACCGAGAAGAGATTTCACGGCTGAATGGAACGGATACCAGCTCCACCACTTCTCTTGCCAAGACTATGCGCGAAATCGCGGAACAGGGCGACAAGGCGAAGATGTCTGCGAACGACATCAAGTCACTACAGGAGCAATACAAGAGTGCGTTCCGTGCTGATACCATACGAGACTTTAACAAAGAGTTATTGACGGCCCAAGGTCGAGCCTCTGAAATCAGAAAAATCGAAATCGACGAGACGGTCAATCAGTGGAAACAACAGTTCATCGCATCCGGGGACCCTGCTGAAATCGCAGCGGTGAAAGTTGCGGAACTCAGAGCTGAGCTTGAAAAAGCGTCGACCATCAAAGACCTCCAGACCGCCGCCGACTTCTACCAGAAACTCGCCGACCTTTCCGGGAACTACAACGCAACCACTGAGTACCAGAACCAGCTTCTCGAAGCACAGGCCCGCATCTACGCGGAATCCCTCGGCCCCGGACATGAGAAGTATATTGAGCAGTGGAAGGAGCTGATGCAGCTCCAGAATAGCCGGGACTACGCGGACGGCATCACGCGTGGGCTGAAGAAGTGGACTGGGGAGTACACGAACATGGCCATGCAGATGGAGGGTTTCACGACGTCGACGCTGGACGCCATGACGGAGGGGCTTCTCGACTTCACCAGCCGGACGTCGGCGTCGTTTTCGGACATGACGCGGTCCATCCTTCAGGATTTGGCGAGGATCACGGCGCGCATGGCGATGGCGGGTCTGATCAAGACCGCCGTGGGCTTTTTTTCCGCACCGAGCGGGGGCACGGCATCGGTTTCGGGCAACCCCATTTCCGGGGCGTGGGCTGAGGGCTTCATGTCCCGTGGGAGTTCTTATGCCGCCATCGTCAAGCACGGCGGCGGGATGGCGTTGGAGCCTTCGCCCACGCGCAGGGTTCCGGCCTCCTTTTTTGAGGGCGCGCCGCGTTATCATACCGGCTTCATCAATCCCGCCTATGAAAGGGCGGCGATCATCCGCACTGACGAGAGCGTGCTGACGCCGGGGCAGATGAAGGCCATCGCCGGGGCGGGCGGCGCGTCTGTGGTCAACAACATCGCCATTGTGCCGCCGGATGGCTACGAGGGGAAGGAGGCGCGGACGGCGAACGCCACGGGCGGCGAGGACATCCGGGTGACGTTCGGCAGGATTGCGGCGCAACAGGCGAACACCTACGGGAGCGAGCTGAACGTTGCCCTTCGCCGTCAGGGTACGCGGATGCCCGTCATGCGGAGCGGGGGCTGATATGGCGATGGCATGGCCCCCGGATCTGCCGCGCCTCGTGCTGGCGGGCAATTATTCCGAGTCGGCGGGTTCGCGCCTTTCGCGCAGCCAGCCCGCGTCCGGCCCCGCGCTGGTTCGCCGGAAGGCGGGGAAGCGTCCCGACGTGACCACGGGCACGCTCCTGTTCGACAGCTACGCCGAGGCGGAGGCGTTCGGGGCGTGGGTCAATGACGTCGAAAGCGGGCTTGCCGGGGGCATCCGGGCGTTCGACTGGACGCACCCGATCACCTCCCGGCAGTTCAGAATGCGGATTGTGCCCGAATCCGACGACATCCTTTTCACGATCCGGCCCTACGGCCAGACGCTGGCATGGGAAGTATCCCTGACGCTGGAGGTGCTGCCGTGAGCAGACGGGCCACAATGACGGCCGATGCGGTGAAGTCCGCGCTGGAGCGCGAGGCCGCGGACGATTTCGTCTCGCTCATCGAGGTGACGTTTCCCGATACGGACACGCTGCGCTACTGCAATCAGGCGGTGGAGCACATGCTGGACGCGGACGGTTTCGCGGTTGAGGACGAGCACGGCGTGCCCGTGTACGGGATGTACCACAAGGGCCGTTTCTACCAGTTCCTCCCGTTCGAGCTGCCGAACCCGGAAGACGCGAGCGGCAAGGCCCCGTCGTCGGCCATTACGATCTCGGGCATGAGTTCCGTCCTGATTTCGCTGTTGCGGACGGCCAGCGGGCGGGCGTCCGTGCGGCTGCTGCAAGTCCACACCTCGGACCCGGACGTGGTGCAGACGGAGTGCGACGGCTTCACGCTCGGGGACATTTCCGGTTCGCAGGACAGCGACACACTGACCGCGCCGCTGGCGCAGGACATGCTGACGGAGGTGGGATACCCTTGCGATTCCTACACGCCGGATCGCTTTCCGGGGATGTTTTGATGAAACGGCTTGTCTTTCGGCTGTTGGGGCGGTGGCTGCGCCGCATGGATCGGGAATGGGGGGGATGGCTGTGAACGCATGGTGGAATGACTATATCGGGGTGCCGTTCCGTGACGGCGGCTGCGGGCGATCCGGGGCCGACTGCTGGGGGCTGGTGCGTCTGGTCTACCGCGAGCGGTTCGGCATCGCCCTGCCGGGCCCGGTCGTTGACGTGTCCGCCCTTGAGCGGGCCTCCATCGAGCCCGCGCTTGATCTGACGCGGGAGGCGTTCTGGGAGCCGACGGGCGATCCCCGCCCCGGCGACGTGGTGAGCCTGCGGATCGAGGGGGTGGAGTCCCATGTGGGGCTCGTGACCACCCCGGGCCGGATGCTGCATGTGCTTGAGGGCGGGCACGCCGTCATCGAGACATACACGTCCCGGCGCTGGAAAGAACGTGTTTGCGGGGTGTACCGTTATGCCGGGGAGCGGCTGACGGCGGGACGCGGCGTCGCGGAGGGCATACGGGTGATCGGCAGGCCCTCGCCCCTGAAGCCGCGCGTGGATTGTGTGGTGGCGGGGGGACAACCGCTTGCGGCGATCATCGGGGAACAGTGCGACGCCATGCGGATTCCGGCAAGGATGCGCGGGCGCGGGCACGCCTACCTCAACATGCGCTATGTGCCGTATGAGGCATGGGGGACCACGTTCCCCCGCCCCGGCGACGTGGTGACGTTCGCTGTGCTGCCCGGCAAGGGCGGCAAGGCCATCCTCGGCATGGTCGCCATCGTCGCGGCCGCCGCGCTGACGTGGTGGGCGGGCGGCTCGGGCGGGGCGGCCGTGGCCGGGCTTCTGGGCGTGTCGTCTTCCGTGGGGTCGGGCCTGCTGTTCGCCGCGAGCCTCGGCCTGTCCATGCTCGGGAGCGCGCTGCTGGCGACCTCGGCGAAAATGCCGGGGCTGGACATGGGCGGGGCGGGCTCCAAGGTCAATTTTTTGTCCGGCAGCCAAAACAGCCTGCGCACGTTTCAGGTCATCCCGCAGGTGCTCGGCATCGGGCGCATGACGCTGGACTACCTCGGCAAGCCGTACACCGAGCGGGCCACGGAAAAGCTCAACTACCTGCGCGCCGCGTACACCGCCGGGTACGGCCCGGTGGAAATCTCCGACATCCGCAACGGGGATACGCCGCTTGGGAAATACCAGCATATGGAGTTCAACGTGTACCGGGGCGACGGCGGCGATCAGTCCCCGAAGCTGTACACGCGCGACGCCGACGAAAAGCAGCTCGGCATCACGCTGAAACGCGGCGCCCGCAACACCTTCCAGACGGGCGACGACGTCGATCAGGCGCAGCTCATGTTCTACTGGCCTTCCGGCCTGTGGGGGCGTTCGTCCGCCGGGAAGAAGATGGACACCACGACCACGTTTCAGGTGCGCTACCGCCTGCTGCCCAACGGGAACTTCACCGAAGCCCACAAGCGCGTCAACGCGGCCACATTCACGCTGGAGCCCTGTTCCCCGGCCATCGACGCCTCGCTGGTCTATGACGAGGACGGCAACCTCGACCCCGAAGACTGGTGGCTGGCCACCTACGGCGTGCCGAAGAAGCTGCGGGCCGAAACCGTGGAGATCGAGCTGTACCGCTGGTACACGTTTTCGCTCGACCGGACCTGCCGCATCGTCAAGCGGGCGGGCACGGCCACGGACCGCAAGGCCGGGGAGCCGACCGAGCGGCTGCTGGCGCTCATGCGCCGGAACAAGTGGCGGTGGGACAACATATCGTATGTCGGGCGGCTGGCCCCCATCGGGGAGAACGAGGAGCTGCTCGCCTACGTCTGCGTGAAGGGGGACGCCATCGTCGAGGTGCAGGACAGGCGCGACACGGTGAGCGTCGAGGGCTGCGCGCCGTCCGGATCCGGGCTGTCCGTGGCCTTCACGCCGGGCACGCGCCTGAGCGCCGGGGCCGAGACGTTTTCCTTGACCCGCAACAATACCCGCTCGGCCTTCACGCGGCAGCTCACCTTCAACCTGCCCCGCGGCCAGTACGAGTTCGAGGTGCGCCTGACGTCGAGCGACGATGACGACGCGGCGGGCTGGAAGAGCACGCGCGGCCTGACCTGCATCTGGCAGGGGGTGCGGACGTACACGTGGGGCAGGCCCTTCAACCCCCGGAAGCCGCTGGCATGGCTGGAACTGCGGGTGCAGGCCACGGATCAGCTCAACGGGACGATGGACGACGTCAACGCCACGGTCAAAAGCGTGGTGCCGGACTACGACCGCAAGACAAGGGCATGGGTGGCGCGCGTCTCGAACAATCCCGCGTCGCTGTTCCGCCACGTATTGCAAGGCCCGGCCATGCCGCAGGCCCACCGCGTGCCCGACGCGCGGCTGGACATCGCCAAACTGGAGCGGTGGCACAACTACTGCCGGGCGCAGGGCTTCACCTATTTTAAGGTCGTGGGCGGCGATTCGGCCATGAGCGTCTACGACCTGCTGACGGAAATCTGCGCGGCGGGGCGGGCAAAGCCGATCCTGTCCGACGGGTTGTGGAGCGTGCTTATCGACGAGCCGCGCACCGAGGTCGTGGACAGCTTTTCGGAGCACAACGCATGGTCCTTCGAGTGGAGCAAGACGCTGCCGAACGTCCCGCACGCGGTGCGGGCCACGTTCATAAACAAGGAGAAGGGGTTCGAGCAGGACACCCTTACCGTCTACGCCGACGGCTACGGCGCGGCCAACGCGACCCGCTACGAGAACTGGGGGACGGAGTATTTCGAGGGCGTCACCGAGCCGCAAAACGTGCGGCGCGCCGTCCGGTGGGCCTTGGCATGGGCTGTCCTGCGCGGGGAGCGGCTCTCGTTCACGGCCAGCATGGAGCACCTGATCGTCACCTACGGGGATCTCGTCCGCGTGACCAACTCGTTTGTGAAATGGGGCCTCGGCTCCGGGTGGGTCGCCGGGCTGGTCAAGGACGGCGGGAAGCTGGCCGGGGTGCGTCTCTCCGAAACCGTGACGCTCACGGCGGGGCAGGAGTACAGCATACGGTTCCGGCTGGCGTCCCGGCGCGGGCAGACGCTCAAGGCCGACATCGCTCCCGTTGCGGAATCCGTGGAGACTGACTCGGTGACGTTCGCCGTGCCGCTTTCGGGCGTCCTGCCCGCCGTGGACGATCTGTACCAGTTCGGCTACCGGGATCGGGAAAGCCATGAATGCCTCGTCGAGGGCATCGTGCCGGAGGCCGGGGGCACGGCGAAGATCACGGTCTGCGACTACAGCCCGGAAATCTATGACGTGGACGACGGGGCGATCCCGGCCTACGACTCGGACATTTCCGAGCCGCAGCTTTTGCCGTCCGTGGTCATCGCGTCCGTGCCGCTCGGAAACGTTTACTCCGACGAGCGCGCCCTCGCGTGGGACAACGGCTCCCTGCGCCCGCGCATCGGCGTGGGCTGGAAGAACCCGGACGGCCTTGAACGTCAGGTCGAGTACGTCCAGTTCCGCATCATCCACCTCGGCGCGGACGATGACGAGCCGCGCCTGTCCGATTCGGTACCCATCGGCAGCGGTGACGTGTACTTCGACAACGTGGCCGAGGGCGATGTGTACAAGGTGCAGGGCCGTTACCTGACGGGGTTGGGCGTCACGGGGCAATGGGCGACGCTGGACGCCTCGCACAAGGTCATCGGGCGCACCCTCCCGCCGCCTGACGTTGCCAACGTGAGGCTGTCCATCGCCTCCCCCCTCGGTGTCCTCGTGTCGTGGGACGCCGTGGATACGCTGGACGTGTCGCATTATGTCGTGTCCGGGGATCTGTCCGGGCGCACGTCCGGCACGTCGCTGGCCATCCCGCCCTACAACATTACCGGAGCCGTCCACGCTTCCGTGGTGGCCGTGGACACCCTCGGGCTCGTCTCCGAGACGCCGACGCAGGGAAGCGTCACGATCAACGGCCCGGCGCGCCCCGCCATCACGTCCGCGTCCCTGCAAACCGAAGGCATCGCCGTCTCGTGGCGGGACGCGGCCCGGACGTGGCCCGTGGCGCGGTATATCGTCACCCTCGGCGGCGTCACCGTCATCTCCCAGACGGCCACAGCGATCATCCCCGTGCCCCAATCGTTCGCGGCGGGCGACGCCGTGACCGTACAGGCCGTGGACATCTTCAACAACGCCGGGGAAGTGTCCGAAACCGTGGAAGTAGCCATCACTCCGCCGAAGACGCCTGAAATCAAGCTCGCGCTCAACGCCGGGGACGGCACGGTCACGGTGGTCTGGCAGGACTGCGCCACCGTCTGCCCCATCCGGCATTATGTGATCAGCGGGGCTATGAGCGGCACGAGCACGGGCACGTCCGCCAGCCTCCCCGCGCCGAAGGCGGCGGGCGGCGTCACCGTGCAGGTGGTCGCCGTGGACGTGTACGGCATCGAGTCCGGCACCGGGCAGGCCACCTTGTCCGTAACGGCCCCGGAGAACCCGGTCATCAAGGCCGAAGTCCGCACGGACGGCCTGTACCTCGCGTGGCAGGACTGCGCGGCGTCGTGGCCCGTCCGTCACTATGTGATCACCGACCCGTGGGCCGGGGAGACGTACACGTCCCTCGTCACCTCGCAGGCCGTGCCGCCCCGCCCGGCGGGAACGTACCTGTTCGGCGTGCGGGCCGTGGATACCGTGGGGCTTGCGTCCAGCACGATCTACGCTTCCGTCGAGCTTGGCGGCGTGGGCAGGGCCGCGCCTTCCATCAGGGTCGACGGGGCCGACCTCGTGATCTCATGGCCGCTGGTCGCGTCGTCATTCCCCATCGACCGCTACGAGATCGTGACCGTGCAGGGCGAGCGGGTCGGCTCCGCAAAGACCACATATTATCGTTTCCCCTGCCCGGCGGCGGGGACGCACGGCTACCGTGTCCGCGCCGTGGACGCGGCGGGGAACCTCGGGGAATGGGGGGAAGCCTCCATCTCCGTGGACAGGCCCGAACCGCCGCAGGTGACGGCGGCGCTGGACGGGGCCGGGATTACCGTGCGCTGGACCGCGACGGGGCACCAGCTCCCCATCGTGGCGTGGGACTTGGTGCGCCAGTGGGAAGAGGCCCGGGATGACGGGGTCATCGAGACGCATGAGGAGGACTATGGGCGGCTGGACGTCGACTGCCTGACGGTTCCCGCCGTCTCCACGGGCGTCCATTATTTCATGGTCCGGGCCGTGGACAGCGCGGGCAATGTCTCGGGCTGGGGCGACTGCGACTTCACCGTTGTCGCGCCGGGCAAGGTGGCGTTCGTGAACTGCGCCACCGTGGACAACAACGTCATGCTGTACTGGACCGCGCCGGACACGGTCTTTTTCCCTATCCGCGAGTATGTCTTCTCCGAAATCGACGGGGACGGCTACGAGATGGAGATAGGCCGGATCGACGCGCAGTTCGCCTCGTCCTTTGAAACGGTGTCCGGGGAATATGTCTATGGCGTCACCCCCGTGGACGCGGGAGGGAACCGGGGCGCGTTGTCCACCATCAAGATGGCCGTCAGCCAGCCGCCGGACTTCGTGTTCTACCACAACAAGGATTCGCTCTTTAACGGCGTCAAGGCCAACTTCGTGCTGGATGGGCGCGGCAGTATGATCGGCCCCGTGCCCGACGAGACATGGACCGAAAACGTCGCCCGGGCCGGGCTGCTCGCCGGCAGGGCCGTGGAATCGTGGCAGGACAAGAATGCCGCAAAATACCTGACATGGCTGGAACCCGCGTTCGGGCTGCCGCTGGCGTCCTATGACGGCGCGCTCTGGGGCCGCATCTATTATCAGGATGTGGGCGCGGACGGCATGACGCTGTTTCCGGACAAGGAGCGGGCATGGAAGTATGCCAACGCCGACGGCACGCTGGCCTCGCAGCTCTGGATGCTCAGAGATGCCGGAGAATCGTTCCGGCAGGCGGACGGGACATTCGAGTTCCTCATGTTCCAGTCCGACGCCACCGGGCCGATGGGCGGCAATGCATCGGTCTATACGCGCTGGAAGCAGACGGACAATCCGGCCACGGCGTACTACGGCAATGTGGGTACTGCGACCGACGCCGTGGACGGATTCGAGGCCGTGGCCAAGGTTGGGACCTCATATCCGTATGGGCTGGCGATCTCGTCGTCTTCCTACACACTCTTGGACGGACAGCCCAAACATTCAAACTGGTACGGGGCCGTGGGGCTGGTGTCAAAATACAGCACGGGGGCCATCCCCGCGCTCACAGTGCAGCGCTACTCGCAGCTTTGGGTCAGGATGCCCGCGTCTTTGCTGGCCGGCGGCATCGGGCAGTATGTCGAAACCGTGGACGTGGGCAAGCTCGTGCCCTCCACCAAGATTACGGTCACCATCTCCTCCCGCACGTTGAGCGGCAATCCAGCCTTTGCCTGCAAGATCGAGGTGAGCCAGGACAACGCCACATGGCGGACCATTTCGGACAACGCCACGGTCGTCTTCGCCACGCAGTTCCGCTATGTCCGGTACACCATCACGGCCACGGGCGGCATGGCGGCGATCTCGAACATCAACTACTCGCTGGACGTGAAACGGAAATCGGACTTCGGGCGGGTCGAGGTCAAGGCCACGGACAACGGGGCCGGATGGACCTCCGAATCGGCAACGCCCATGCTCACGGGCAAATGGGTGCCTTTCAACGTGGGCTTCGTCGACGTCGAAAGCCTGCCCAAGCCCAATGTGGTCAATGACCAGAACCTCACCGCCTACACGGTATTTGAAGACGTGGATTCCCCCAAGGGCTTCCGCATCTTCGTCAAGGACAAGAACGGCAACCGCGCCGCCGGTACGGTGGATTGGGCCGCATACGGCGTATAAACAAGGAGAAGGCTCATGGCTATTTCATGGAGCGGAGCGGTCGCGCTCGCCAACAAGATCGCCAGCGACGTGCCCGCCATCAAAACGATGCTCGACGCGCTGGCGAAGATGGACTTCACCGGGATCACCGGCATCCCCGCCAACGTGAAGCGCATCGCATCCGTAACGGGCGGCGTGCAGATACAGAAATACGCCTCGAATGCGTGGGCAACGGTGGGCAAGCTCATGCACGACGTGGATACCGTGGACGGAAAACACGCGGCGACCGGGACCACCGCGAACACCATCCCCGTGCGCGACGCCAGCGGAAAACTCCCCGGCGACATCACGGGCAACGCGGCCACGGCCTCCAAAGCGTCCGCTCTCGCAGACGGCTATACCGTCCCGCTTGCCAAGGGCGGCACGGGCGCGACCACGGCGGCGGCCGCCCGCGCCAACCTCGGCGCGGACAACGCGGCCAATATCACCAAAGGCACGCTTTCAACGGCGCGCGGCGGCACCGGGCGCACGGACGGGTTCGTCACCGACGTCATCATCGACGCTTCCGGCACCAAGGCCAGTGAGGTGGGACAGCTCGGAAGGGCAAAAAGCCTGACCTCCGTGGACGCGAACACGATCCTCAAGCAGGGGCGCTACAACGTTTACAAGGCGACGACCGCCCTGAACTTCCCCATTGCCGGGGATATGCTGTTGGACGTCATCTATTGGGGAGACAACAACATCACGCAGCGGTGCTCTTCAGCGGGCAACTCATATAAATTTGAGATGTCCCGTTCAAGTTACGATAACGGTGCGACATGGGGTGGATGGCTTCCCGTCTCCGGTTTTTTGAACAGCGACGTGCATATTTATGTTGCCAAGAACGGTTCGGATACAAACAGCGGGTATACCTCCGATAAGCCTGTGCTGACCCTTGGTATGGCCATTTACAAAATGCTCATGATGAAGCCGGGAGTGGGGAGGAATATCGTCCTGCATTTTGGACCCGGAGACTGGGGAGATTTCACGCTGCACAAATTCTACTCTTCCGGTGCGGCAGTCGTCATGACCACCCTTGCAGGGGCAAACGCAACGTCCGCCCCCCCAGACATGCCGAAATTCGGGACAATCACAGCGGAAAACAGCGCTGTAGCATATTTACGAAATATAGAGGTGGATCGTGTCGTCTGCTCGTATCAGTCGAGGTTCCACGCACAATACTATAACAAAATCGGAGCGGTAAGCGTTAGCGACAGTGGAAGATTCCGTTTTGACGCTATTGCTATCACTGCAGTCAAAACGCAAACGAAACAGAGTGTTGGCTTCGCCTACGCCTATCGAAAAGGCTTTCTGGATATCCTCAGCGGTGCGACATTCGATATCACAGAAGCAGTTTCCTATTCACAGGGCTTTATTTTTGCTGAAGGTTTTAGCGAAATCATTTTTGGTTCAGGTATCGCTGCAAGCGCTTTTCTTAATGCCTCACGTTGTGAAGGAAAAAAATTTCTGTTCAGGCAGTCGATAATATATGATCCGGGTAACCGCAGGAACGTTCTTCCCGGAACGCTGAATGGAGTCTACAGCTACGGGAACATCATCAATGGCTATACGACAGATTTGGCCATCGGCGGCGACACGGGGGATCTGGCCTCGAAACGGGGGCAGAACGGTGATGCTGTAATTGTTGGAACAGTAGATTTTAATACACTCGTCAAACAAGGTGTGTACAGCCCGGAGGCGAATAGTACAAACGGCCCTAATTTTACAAGTCAACAGATCCTTGCTGTTTACCAAAGAAATGTATCCAATAAAGGGAGAAGAGTTGTTCAGCTTGCGTTCAATACGTCATCCCCTGCTGCGGCTATCCGAACTGGACTTTTCACGACGGGGACCGAAGAAACGCCTACATCGTGGTCGGATTGGGTCAGATTAATCACTACGGCAACACTCGGAGACGGCCTCCAGATCTCAAGCGACGGCATCGTATCCGTCGAACGCCGCGTCGAAATCCCTTCCGGGACCCGGATGCTTTTCCAGCAAACGAACGCACCCACAGGATGGACGAAAATCACCGCGGCGGAGTATAACAACGCCGCCTTGCGGCTCGTGACCGGAAACGTCACGAACTATACGGCGGGGCTGGCTTTCTCCACGGCTTTCGCTACGGGCAGGGCCACGACCACCACGGCGGGGGGCGGAAATGTCGGTTCCACCACCCTGACCGCGGCGCAAATGCCGAAACACAAGCACTCGGTGACGCACTACATCCGGCGTGAATCCGGCGGGGATTTCAGTTCGCTCCTGTACGCGGGGACGGGGCCGAATCGCGGTACAATGACATGCGCGGAAGCGGGAGGGAGCGGTGCGCACACGCACAGCTTCTCCGGCACTTCGCATTCCCATGCTCTGAATCTCAACGTCAAATACATCGACTTCATCGTCGCGCAAAAGGCATAGGAGGAAACATGGCCGGATGCCCGTACAGGAATTTTGAGGACTGCCCGCAACACAACAAGAAAGGCGGGTGCGAACTGTGGATGAGCTACAGCGGCAAAGGCGGCGTGACGGATGCCAATATGGAGGGATGCGCCCTTGTGCTGACGCCCATGCTCCTGCTTGAAAACGCCAATGCCCTTGGCCTCGTGGCCGGAGAAGTGAACAAGGTGGGCGCCGAGGTTTCGGCGGGCCGCGTTGAAAACCTCCGGGAATGCGAAGCCACCCGCAGGCAGCTCATCGGGCTGGCGCACGGCGATCCCGCATTGATCCAGCCTGAGCATACCGCCGCCATACAGCCCGTGGAGGCAAGCCATGCCTGAATCCGTATCCATCATTGTGGCTGACGGGCTTGTCATCGTGGACGGCGAAGCGCTGGAGGCCGCATACGCATATCCCCACGCCGTGCGCGCCGTTCAGTGGCGGAACGGCGTGGGGCATGTGGAGTTCGACGACGGCCGCCCCAACCTTGAATTTATGGCGGAGGGCGACGACGTGGGCGATACGTACCGGGAGTATGTGCTTCCCGGCATCCGGGCTTTCGAGCGTGAACGGAAACGCCTTGATGCAGAAGCCGAAGCAGCCGAAGCGGTCCGGCTTGCCGAGTACAATGGCACGGAGGCCCGCTCCGAACGTGTGCGCGCCGAACGGGACGCAAGGTTGGCGGCCTGTGCATGGCTCGTCGAACGCCACCGCGACCAGCTCGCCAGCGGCGGGGAAACGACGCTCACGGACGCCGGATATCTGAACTGGCTGGCGTACAGGCAGGCGCTCCGCGATTTGCCGCAACAGCCGGGCTTCCCATGGGAGGGGCCGGACGATCCCGTTTGCCCGTGGCCTGCGGAACCGGCCAACGTATGCGCCCCCGTACCGCATAGTTACGATGCCGAGGGAGCGTTGCAAACGCAGGTATCAGAGTGAGAGGACGGGGAGGCAGTCGCCGCCGGAGTTGAGGAGGCAGGAATGAGCAGGATTGGGGAATGCGAATCAGGCAGGACGTGGAATGGATTCCGCGTTGAAGGGGGGAAGGCAGGCGAGGGTGTGAAGTTCGAGCGTATCCGGCGCATCACCGGGTACCTTGTCGGCACGGTTGAGCGTTTCAACGACGCGAAGCGAGCTGAGGCCATGGATCGAGTGAAGCACACCGTCTAAACAAAAAAATTTCCCTACCGGTGGTGTGCTCTGATAGAGGCATATCACGGCGCGAACCGAGAGGGGGAGTTTCGCATTCACACAGCATACCGATGCTCACTTTTTTGAGGCGTTGGGAAGACGCTTTTTGCCGTCTGCACCAAGCTGTTTGGTGCAGGATATTCGTTACATGTTAAAATAATTAGATAGTATCACTTCACCGAAGGAAGATAGCCCCTCTTGCCGAAAAAGCACGGACGGTATCAAGGCAAAAAGCGGTTCCACACGCGGCGCAGCCGGATGCGAAACCGTTTTTTCGCGCGGAATGCACAAGAAGCCACTCCAACGGACGGCATTCGTTCCCAGGCCAGCATGGAAGGCAATCTGTGCCGGAAAAGCCTGCGAGCACAGATTCGATAACGTCGAAAGTCTTTGGAAAGGGAGGGACGCCAGCCGCGCTGACAGTTTTGGGGAAAGGGACTTTGCTGAAGAAAGCCCCCTTTCCCGGTGTCTCTAACTTTTCAAGTGTATCCGCTCTAGTTCGCGGCTGCGGGAGCGATGGCAAAGCCCTTGGTGGTCCCGCCGGTCGAAGACGGCGTACCGGCGATCTTGGAGAGGAAGGTATCACCGAGGGTTTCGATGTGATCGCTGATGTTATCGAAATAATTCAAGTGAATCTGCTCTTCGCCGATGATCGTTTCAAACAGTTTGGCGGTCAGGATATCGCCGTTGTCCACACAGACTTTGCGAAGCTCGTTGTACACGAAGATGGTGTCGTCTTCACTGTCGCTGTCGCTGCTGTAAATCGCTTTGACTTCCTGCCCCTTGACCACCTTCCCGGCAACTTCGGAAGTAGGCTCGCCGCCGAGTTCTTTGATGCGCTCGGCGAACATTTCGCAGTGGCGCATTTCATCGATGGCGATGAGTTTCATATTCGCGGCCAGTTCGCCATAGTCCATGTCGTCCAGGTTGTAATGCTGGTTCATGTATTGATGAATCGCATGTAGTTCCATGCTCCGCGCCTTGTTCAGCGCTTCAACGACGTTGGCCTTGCGGGTTTCACGATCAGACATGGCAAATCTCTCCTTACAAAGGTTTGTGCCAATATACGTCACCCGGAAACGCCTGTCTATATAACATGGGGAATACAGGAAACACCGCTCCGGCTGAAACGGGTATTGTATGCGCACGCGGCAAGCGGCACAGTGAACCCCGCCTCACAGCACCCGGCACCCCGTGTGACCGGGCCGCAACGGTTAGGCAAACCGGAGGCCGCGTCCTGGACGAAAGCGCTACGGGCGTGCTACAGGTAGGAAGTACTCATTTTCCCCCGGAGAAGCATATGTTGGATTATCCCGAATATACTCTAGGCATTCAAGCCCGTTACGGCGAAGCGGGGACCGACGGCAAGATACGTCTCGGCGCGTTGGCGAACTGGTTTCAGGAGGCGGCCGGACACAACGCCTCGGCCCTCGGTTTCGGCGACGAGCGGCTTTTCGCGGAAGGGAAGGCGTGGATACTCACCCGCATGGCCTTTCGTATCAAGGATCTGCCCTCGCCCGGCGACAAGGTGAACATCCGCACGTGGCCCGCGAAGCTCGAACATCTGGGGCACAGAGGGTATGAAGTATACAACGCTTCCGACGAGCTGATCGTCGCCGCCGTGAGCGCGTGGACGGTACTGGATCTCTCCACCCGCCGCCTGACGGCCCTGCCCGAAGAGCTTGCCGCCGTCTATCCTGTGAACACGATTCCTTGCATCCCCTTCCCGTCCCGTACCATCCCACGGTTGCGCGAGGGGATAGGCAGCGCCGACGTGCTGGTACGGCGCGACGACCTCGACATCAACGGACATGTCAACAACTCAAAGTACCTTGGGTGGTTGCTTGAGTGCCTGCCGTGGTCCCCCGGTGAAAGCCTCATCCCGTCCCTGCTCGACGTGACATTCCGCGCCGAATGCTTCCCCGGCGATGCGCTCACCTCACAATGCGTCCCCCTGCCCGACGAAGCAGACGCCACCGCGCCTGACGGGTTCCCGCAAGCGCCGCACGGCCTGCTGCATGTGATTCGCCGCACCGACTCGGGCGATGACGTCTGCCGCGCCGTGACGCGCTGGACGCAAAAAGTCCGGCTGCCTTAATGATGTGTCCCAGCATGGCCGCCCCGATAACCTGACCAACTCCAAAAGGCCGTTTCAGACGGCCTTTTTACTGCCCTTTGAAGTGGAATTCCGGTTCTCAAGCATATTTCACATGAAACGGCTTAGAGCCTTTCGAAATGAGAATCCTCTGACCCGAACGCAATTCTTTGACTGTGTTACATATCATAAATTATAAATAAAAATCTATCATTCGGCTGGACGATTCTTGGAATGGTCTATCATTCAAAAGGGATCCGCTCCAGTCCCCATTCGGCCCCTTCCGCAACCGCAAGCAAGGAATCGTTTCCGTTCCGTACCAATACCGACCCAATGCCGACCATTTACCGCTTGCACAAAACCGACCAATTCCGCACTGTAGGGAAATGTACGGGCATACAGTGGCATCCGAGACATTTTTTCGCATCCAGCATGGGCTCCATACAGTGCCTTTCAGCATATACCGCGCACAGTGCCATGATCCATCCGTTTTCACCCAATATGAACTTAATGACCCGTTGTGAAAAAAGAATATCAGTCCATCATAAAGCGCAACACATTTTTTGCTTGCACACTCGATTCCGAGCGGATACCTCTCAATAAGTTG
>ENA-UOJR01001812-UOJR01001812.1-human-gut-metagenome-genome-assembly--contig:-C115P-NODE-1812-length-16812-cov-9.688190_pt1 | contig 16812 bp, 10 predicted proteins | sample MGYA00242354_ERZ723901 | MGnify/ENA metagenome assembly ERZ723901
TTTGTATTATACAGTCCGGTGGCTCCCTCTACCGCAATACGGCGTAAGCCGGCATAATATCCGATTCCGTTAATCAAGTCGACAGCCGAAATAACTGCTCCTTTCTTTACTTGCGGAAAAGTTTCGGAGAAAGCAGGCATCTGCGGACGATAGCCGGGACTCCATGGCCAGATGCTGTTTGCAGGGTCCTTGCCTTCCGACATCCGTTTCAGATTCAACGGATGGTTCTTCAGCAGTTCCTGTGATTTAAGAATAAGATCATTGATAAGGTCCGCCGTTTCCTGCGCTTCCGGCACTAAGGGTTTCACCATTAACGGGCGGAAAGGTTTCAACGGGACATCGTGCGGAGGGGTGCAATCCAGTTCTTTATTCCCCCCCTTGATAACAAGCAGATGACGATACTGAACTCCTGTATGGAAACGTACGCGGTCATTCCCCAGCTTCTCTTGCAGATACTGGATCAGTACATCCGCTTCTTCCGTAGATATATGTCCGGAAGAGTGATTCTTCAGAATCTCTCCTTCCACACAAATCAGATTACAACGCATCGCCATTTCTCCCGGTTTCAGGTCCACACCGATACTGGCTGCTTCGAGCGGCCCGCGTCCTTCGTACACTTTCGGAAGATTATATCCCAACACGGACATGTTGGCAACCTCACTACCCGGATGGAAACCTTCGGCAACAGTTATCAAACGTCCATTGCGTCCCATGCGGGCTAACTTATCCATATAAGGCGTCTTCGCATATTGCAGGAGCGTCTTGTCCCCCAATGACTTCACTGGCCAGTCGGCCATTCCGTCTCCCAGTATAATAATATGCTTCATTTTAATAGCCCTTATTTAAACGTTTGCGATACTCATGATATCAGCGAATACTCCCGCAGCCGTTACTCCGGCACCGGCACCGTATCCTTGAATCATCATCGGATATTCTTTATAGCGTTCCGTAGTCAGCAAGATGATGTTGTTGCTGCCTTCCAGTCCGTAGAACGGATGGTTGGCACCCACTTCCTGCAGGCCGACAGAGGCTTTTCCGTCTTCCAGTTTGGCAACAAAGCGCCAATGTTTATGTTCTTTCTCCAATACCTGACGACGGGCTTCGAAGTCTGCGTCGAGGCTCGGCACTCGTTTCCAGAAGTCGTCCAGCGAACCTTCGAAGAAGTCGTTCGGGACAAAGAGATTCTTTTCTACGTCTTCCTGCTCGATGCGGTATCCGGCTTCACGTGCCAGAATCACCAGTTTGCGGATCACGTCTTTTCCGCTCAGGTCGATACGCGGGTCCGGTTCGGAATAGCGTTCTTCCTGTGCCATTTTGATCGTGCGGCTGAAAGGAATGTCAGCGCTGATCTTATTAAAGATATAGTTCAATGTACCCGAAAGTACAGCTTCAATCTTCAGTATCTTGTCACCACTGTGAATCAGGTCGTTGATGGTATTGATAATCGGCAGTCCCGCACCTACGTTTGTTTCAAACAAGTACTTCACACCCCGTTGACGGGCAATCGTTTTCAGTTCGCGATAGTTCTCGTAAGCCGAAGATGCAGCGATCTTATTGGCTGCCACTACGGAAACGTTGTGCTGCAGAAGGTCTTTGTAAAGTGATGCAATGTCGGGGCTTGCCGTACAATCCACGAATACGGAGTTGAAGATATTCATTCCGACTATTTCGTCACGGATCGTCTGCAAGTTACTATCCTTGCCTTTCTCCTGCAACTCCTCACGGAAATTGGCAAGGTCAAATCCCTCACGACTGAACATGGCTTTCGCAGCATCGATGATACCTACGACGTGCAACTTCAATCCGTTCTCCATCATCAGCTTCTGTTGCTGGCAACGAATCTGTTCTACCAGACTACCGCCAACCGTACCGATACCGCAGATAAAGAGATTCAAGACCTGATATTCGGACAGGAAGAAGGAGTCATGGATAACGTTCAGAGATTTACGCAATGACTTGGAATCGACAACAAAAGAAATGTTGGTTTCCGAAGCTCCCTGCGCGCAAGCGATTACATTGATACCATTACGTCCCAATGTACCGAAGAGCTTACCTGCTATACCCGGTGTATGCTTCATATTCTCGCCAACGATTGCCACCGTAGCCAGATTTCTCTCTGCAAGGATCGGAGAAATCTCTCCCATCTCGATCTCTTTCGCAAATTCTTCATTCAGCACTTCACAAGCCAGATCGGCATCAGCATTCCGAACACCGATAGAGGTACTGTTCTCTGATGAAGCCTGCGAAACAAGGAATACACTGATTCCATTCTTTGCCAAAGCCTTGAAGATGCGGTAGTTTACACCGATCACACCTACCATACCCAGCCCCTGAACAGTGATCAGACTCGTATCATTGATAGAGGAAATACCTTTAATGGCCTTACTCTGCGGATTGGAAGTCTCTTGCTTGATAACTGTTCCCACTCCGTCAGGATTGAACGTGTTCTTTATTATAATAGGAATATTCTTATGACATACCGGATAGATCGTCGGTGGATAAACAACTTTCGCACCGAAGTTACAAAGTTCGGTTGCTTCCACATAGCTCAGTTCGGAAATAGTATAAGCTGTTGAGATCACGCGAGGATCGGCAGTCATAAAGCCGTCTACATCGGTCCATATCTCCAGACTGCCGGCATCGAGCGCTGCGGCAATAATGGCAGCCGTATAATCCGAACCACCACGACCGAGATTCGTCACGTCTCCCGACACCTTATCCGAAGAAATAAATCCGGGAACCAACGATACTTTCGGAATGGAATGGAAAGCCTCTTTTACTAACTGATTAGTCAGATCGGCATCAATCGTATGTTTATTATGCTTCTTTTCAGTCTTGATAAAAGTACGCGAATCAAACCATTTTGCCTCATCGATCAGTTCGGCAACGATGATGGACGAAAGACGTTCGCCATAGCTGACAATGGTATCCGATGTTTTCGGGGAAAGGTCTCTGATCAGATAGATACCCTGGAAAATGTCTTTCAACTCATTCAGCAATTCGCCAATCTGACGTTGCAATGCCACTTGCCCTGCTCCGGCAGGAATCACTTCTTTAATCATCTCCACATGACGATAGACGATTTCGCGGAATTCTCCTTCGTAGGCCGAATCTCCGGCTGCCGCCATCTTCGATGTATTAATCAATTTGTCAGTGATGCCCCCTAACGCGGAAACAACTACAATTACCGGCTCACTGGCCGACTCTACAATTCTCTTTACACTTAAAATGCTGTTCACGGAACCTACGGACGTTCCGCCGAATTTCATTACTTTCATGAAGATACATATTTAAATACAATCCCCTCGAGTATAGTTATTACAGGGTGATTGGTTGTTTACGAAAAAATTAAAATTGAGTTTTGCCTACTTACACAGGCGTGAATCACGTAGATACACAAATACTATCCATTAACCCCAAAGGGTCATGGTACACATGGATGTGACTGTATGTGGATAGTACTTCATCATAGTCTCTGTTTCTACCATTGTTTTTGATAAGTGTCGCAAAAGTAATAATAAAAACGTTCAATCTATCACTTTTTTCGGTTTTTTTCTGATAAAAAGAACATCCCGTCTCTTTTCCCTCCCATAAAAGCCCTGCACTTTTATGACATTTTGCTATTTATATATCGTTTATATTATTATATTTGCAAAAACAACAGCATAAAACCTGCATATGACCCCGTTAAATACTTTCGTATTGTTAATATACACCGGTGGGACAATTGGAATGATTGAAAACACCGCAACAGGCGCATTGGAGAACTTCAACTTCGAGCAACTCCAGAGGCATATCCCCGAATTGCAAAAATTCAACTTCCCGATTGATACTTATCAGTTTGACCCTCCGATGGACTCTTCGGACATGGAACCCGATATGTGGAGAAAGCTGGTACACATTATTCATGAGAACTATGATCTCTATCATGGCTTCGTCATTTTGCACGGAACGGATACGATGGCTTATACAGCCTCCGCCCTGAGTTTTATGCTGGAAGGACTGGACAAACCTGTGATCCTTACGGGCTCCCAACTCCCGATAGGGGTGCTCCGCACGGACGGAAAGGAAAACCTGATGACAAGTATCGAAATTGCCGCCGCACAGGATAAGGAGGGGAAAGCACTCGTTCCGGAAGTCTGCATCTTCTTTGAGAATCATCTGATGAGGGGAAACCGTACGACAAAGATGAACGCGGAAAACTTCAACGCATTCCGCTCATTCAATTACCCGGTATTGGCGGAAGCAGGTATTCACATTAAATATAATCAGGCACAGATTCATGTCAACAAAAGCAAGCAGGAGTTAGTGCCACATTATTTATTGGATACGAACATCGTGGTTCTCAAGTTATTCCCCGGCATTCAGGAGAATGTAATAGCTACGATGTTAGGGACCAAAGGATTAAAAGCGGTCGTACTCGAAACGTATGGTTCCGGCAATGCTCCCCGAAAGGAATGGTTTATCCGCAGGCTTTGTCAGGCCAGTGCGCAGGGGATTGTCATTGTCAATGTAACCCAGTGCAATGCCGGAATGGTGGAGATGGAACGTTACGAAACGGGGTACCAGCTACTACAGGCAGGAGTGGTCTCCGGATATGACAGTACGACAGAATCGGCTGTGACTAAATTGATGTTCTTATTGGGACACGGATATACTCCGGATGAGGTTCGTGATCGTATGAATCGGTCGATAGCTGGTGAGATCACTCTATAAGGACCTTTTGTTTAATGCGTTGAACAGATTTTATCCGAATTTGTTTTGCGCGTTGAACAAATTATGCCTATTTTTGTATTCCATAGAAAACAAATAAGGATATGGATACACTAATCAGAAGATATAAAAGGTTACTAACAGCCACTTCCACTACTTATATCAGGAGCTTAATGGATACAATCAATTGGGATAACCGACTGATTGCCATCCGCGGAGCACGTGGAGTCGGAAAAACGACTTTAATGCTTCAATACCTGAAACTTCATTATGCAAACGATAGTCAGAGCGCCTTATACACAAGTCTGGATAGTCTGTATTTCACTCAACATACGCTTAGCGAATTGGCTGAACAGTTTTATCTGAAAGGAGGAAAATGTCTCTTTCTGGATGAAGTACATAAATATCCATCCTGGAGCAAGGAGATTAAAAATATATATGACGAGTTTCCCGAACTGAAAATAGTATTCACAGGCTCCTCCTTACTTCAACTTCTGAATGCAGAAGCAGATTTGTCACGCCGATGCATATCATACAATATGCAAGGACTCTCTTACCGTGAATATCTGAAGTTATTTCATCAGATTCATATCCGCCCCTATACATTGGAAGAGATCTTGGAGAGCAGTGACGGAATTTGCAATGAGGTCAACTCTCAATGCAGACCACTGGCTCATTTTGAGGATTATCTGAAACATGGGTATTATCCTTTTTATCTGGAAGGAAATGCAGAGTATTATACACGAATCGAGAATATAACGAATTTGATACTTGAGATTGAACTTCCCCAACAATGTGGAGTAGATATCAGTAATGTACGGAAATTGAAAAGCCTGTTAGGTATCCTTTCCTCCGAAGTTCCGTTTATGGTGGATATCACTAAGCTCTCTGCCCTGGCAGAACTCTCGCGTACCACCATTCTGGCCTATCTGCAATATTTGGACAGAGCCAAGTTAATTCATCTTCTTTATTCGGACAACGACTCTATCAAAAAGCTACAAAAACCGGATAAGATATACATGGAAAATACCAATTTACTTTATGCGCTGACTTTCAAGGATGTGAACAAGGGCACATTGAGAGAAGTATTTATGGTGAACCAACTTTCTTATCTGCATAGAGTAGAATACTGTACACGTAGTGCAGACTACACGATAGACAGCAAATACACAATAGAAGTTGGCGGAAAAAGTAAGGACGGAAAACAGATAGCTGGCAGCAAAAAGGCATTTATAGCCGCAGATGATATAGAATATTCAGCAGGAAACAAAATTCCGTTATGGGCATTCGGGTTCTTATATTAAAGGAAAAAGAAAATGGCAAAAGAAAAAACCGTATATGTATGCAGTAACTGCGGACAGGAATCACCGAAATGGGTGGGCAAGTGTCCGTCGTGCGGAGAATGGAATACGTATGTAGAAGAGATCGTACGGAAAGAAACGACTAACCGCCGTCCGGTATCGGGCATCGAGACGCAGAAAGCGAAACCTGTTATCCTCAGCGAAATAGAAGCCGATGATGAGCCGCGCATCAATATGCACGACGACGAACTGAATCGTGTATTGGGCGGAGGACTTGTGCCCGGCTCTCTGGTTTTGATCGGCGGCGAACCAGGAATCGGAAAATCGACACTCGTCATGCAGACTATCTTGCGTATGCCGGACAAGAAGATTCTCTATGTATCCGGTGAAGAAAGCGCACGACAGCTGAAACTACGCGCCGACCGCCTTTCGGAAGTCTCCAGCGACTGTCTGATCGTTTGTGAAACTTCACTTGAACAGATTTACGTGCATATCAAGAACACCAGTCCCGACCTGGTCATTATCGACTCCATACAGACTATTTCCACGGAAAATATTGAATCATCTCCCGGAAGCATTGCCCAGGTAAGGGAATGTTCGGCATCGATTCTCCGTTTTGCCAAAGAAACGCATACACCCGTCCTGCTGATCGGACATATAAATAAAGAAGGCAGTATTGCAGGGCCAAAGGTACTGGAGCATATTGTAGATACAGTTCTCCAGTTTGAAGGAGACCAGCATTATATGTACCGTATTCTGCGAAGCATCAAGAATCGATTCGGAAGCACTGCCGAACTAGGTATTTACGAAATGCGTCAGGACGGATTACGTCAGGTCAGCAATCCTTCGGAGTTATTGTTAAGTCAGGATCATGAAGGGATGAGCGGAGTAGCGATTGCTTCTGCTATCGAGGGAGTACGCCCGTTCCTGATTGAGACACAGGCTTTGGTGAGTTCTGCCGTCTATGGAAATCCTCAACGGTCGGCAACCGGCTTCGATATACGGAGAATGAATATGCTTCTGGCTGTCCTCGAAAAGCGCGTAGGCTTCAAGCTTGCGCAGAAAGATGTGTTTCTGAATATTGCCGGAGGATTGAAGGTGAATGATCCGGCTATTGACCTGGCAGTGATCAGTGCCATCCTTTCTTCCAATATGGATGCGGCTGTCGAACCGGAAGTCTGTATGGCAGGAGAAATCGGTCTGTCGGGAGAGATACGCCCCGTAAATCGAATAGAGCAGCGAATCGGAGAAGCGGAAAAGTTAGGATTCAAACGGTTCCTGCTTCCGAAATATAATCTGCAAGGGATTGATACCCAAAAACTAAAAATAGAATTAGTACCTGTAAGAAAGGTGGAAGAGGCATTCAGAGCACTCTTCGGATAAGTTTAAATTAATATAAATCCATGACACAAGAATACCAACTCCGCATCCTTCCCGAAATCGCAGCAAACGAACAGCGACTGAAAGAATATATATCTAAAGAAAAAGGCATTAACCTGCGTAATATCACTGCTACCCGAATACTGAAACGGAGCATCGATGCACGTCAACGGACTATCTTTGTCAACCTGAAAGTACGGGCATACATTAATGAGATGCCCAAGGAGGATGAATTCGAACGCACTATATATAATAATGTGGAAGGCAAGCCACAGGTTATCATAGTAGGTGCCGGTCCCGGCGGACTGTTTGCCGCCTTACGCCTCATCGAACTCGGACTACGTCCGGTTATCGTAGAAAGAGGAAAAGATGTGCGCGAACGGAAAAAAGATCTGGCACAAATCAGCAGAGAACATACCGTAGATCCGGAATCGAACTATAGTTTTGGCGAAGGAGGCGCAGGAGCCTATTCGGATGGAAAACTTTACACCCGTAGCAAGAAAAGAGGAAATATAGACAAGATACTGAATGTATTCTGTCAGCACGGAGCTTCTGCGGCTATACTGGCCGATGCCCATCCTCACATTGGGACAGACAAACTCCCGCGTGTCATTGAGAATATGCGGAATACGATTATCGAGTGTGGTGGAGAGGTGCATTTTCAGACCAGAATGGATGCACTGATTATTGAGAACAACGAAATCAAAGGTATTGAAACCAACACAGGAAAGACTTTTCTCGGTCCTGTGATACTGGCAACCGGACATTCCGCAAGGGATGTATATCGCTGGCTGGCTGCAAACGGTATTACGATAGAAGCCAAAGGAATCGCTGTCGGTGTCCGGCTGGAACATCCGGCTATGCTGATCGACCAGATACAATACCACAATAAGAACGGGCGGGGGAAATACCTTCCTGCTGCCGAATACAGCTTCGTGACACAAGCTGAAGGCAGAGGAGTTTATAGCTTCTGTATGTGTCCCGGCGGTTTCATTGTTCCTGCCGCCAGCGGACCGGAACAAGTTGTAGTAAACGGAATGTCTCCTTCTAACCGCGGATCGCGTTGGAGTAACTCAGGAATGGTGGTAGAGATTCAACCGGAAGATTTTATAAGTGGAGAGTTGAAAATGGAGAGTGGAGAGTTGGCTGCGCAACAAAATGCGCAGTTATTAGCCATTAATCCATTGCTGAGCAATTCTCAGCTCTCAACTCTCAAGACTCAACTTACTCCCCTTCACTTTCAGGAGGAGTTGGAACGTCAATGCTGGTTGCAGGGTGGCAGGCGCCAAACGGCACCGGCGCAACGTATGCTGGACTTTACTCGCAAGAAATTAAGTTTTGATTTACCGGAATCTTCCTACAGTCCGGGGCTGATTTCTTCTCCGCTTCATTTTTGGATGCCGGATTTTATCAGCAAAAGATTATCTCTCGGTTTTCAGCAGTTTGGGCGTACCAGTCATGGTTTCCTTACGAATGAAGCGGTGATGATTGGTGTGGAAACCCGCACTTCTTCGCCAGTCCGCATCGTACGGGATAAGGAGACGTTACAGCACGTCACTGTTCGCGGACTATTTCCCTGCGGAGAAGGTGCAGGGTATGCAGGTGGAATTGTTTCGGCAGGAGTCGATGGAGAACGGTGTGCGGAAGCGGTAGCTAATTATATCAATCATTAATAAATATTCTACGGTCAAATGAACTACAAACCTGAAATAGCCATTATCGAGTCCAATACCCTCACTTGTCTCGGACTGAAAAGTATATTGGAAGAAATTATTCCAATGGCAACTATCCGTACTTTCCATAGTTTCAGTGAACTAATGGATGATACCCCGGACATGTATGCCCATTACTTCATCTCGGCGCAAATCTATGTTGAACACAATGCCTTCTTCCTCCCCCGAAAGCGGAAAACAATTGTGCTGGCCAGTGACAGCCCGCAATTCCAACTGTCGGGTGTGGCTGTACTCAATATCTACGAACCCGAAGAGAAACTGGTGAAAAGTCTTTTGAAGCTTCATCAACATGCACACCACAACGGCTATCCTGTAAAAGATATGCCCCCGATTGCCATGCCGGAGGTACATCAGGAAATCTTATCTGCCCGTGAGATAGAAGTACTGGTTCTGATTACCAAAGGATTAATCAACAAAGAAATTGCCGACAAACTGAATATCAGTCTGACTACCGTCATCACCCACAGGAAAAACATCACGGAAAAACTTGGAATCAAGTCTGTATCAGGATTAACCATCTATGCCGTAATGAACGGATACATAGAGGCGGACCGAATCTGATTTCTTAAAATATGAGGCATAATCCTAATAAATGAGGATTGCCTACCTTATATATTTGCCGTTACTTTGCACCAGACAAATTAACTGCGAATGAAAACAAAGAATATTATGATTGCCCTCACACTCCTGACGACAGGAACAACATGGGCTGAAGATTTCCCTAAAGATTCTCTTAAAGTAGTAGACATCGAAGAAGTGGTAGTGATCGCCACTCCGAAAGAAAACCGGAAACTACGTGAGCTGCCAGCAGCTACAACTGTATTGTCACAGAAAGACATGCAGGCTAACCAAGTGAACTCCGTGAAAAGATTATCCGGACTCATTCCGAATATTTTCATTCCGGAGTATGGATCAAAGCTGACTACTTCTATCTATATTCGGGGGATTGGTTCACGTATCAACACACCGGCTATCGGACTCTACGTAGACAACATCCCCTATATTGATAAATCAGCTTTCGATTTCAACTACTCCGACATAGAACGTATTGATGTACTCCGCGGTCCGCAAGGAACTTTGTATGGACGTAATACAATGGGCGGGCTGATCAAGGTACACACCAAGTCACCTTTCACATATCAAGGTACAGATATCCGTATGGGAGCAGCAACTTATAATGACTACAATGTATCGTTAACACATTACCACCGTATATCCGACCAATTCGCCTTTTCTACCGGAGGATTCTACGAACATACCGGAGGATTCTATCAAAACTCTGCACGCAATAATGAACGGGTAGACAAAGGCAATGCAGGAGGTGGACGGTTCAGAGGTATTTATCTGCCGAAAGATAACCTTAAACTAGACTTGAATGTCAGCTACGAATATAGTGACCAAGGAGGATATCCTTACTTTTACACAGGCATCACCCAGGAAGGCGTCAACAAGGGAAAGACTGAAGAACGGGAAGAAATGATCGGAAAGATTGCATATAATGATAGAAGCAACTACTACCGTAACCTGCTGAATGCAGGATTTAATGTCGAATATCAAGCCAAGAATTTCATCCTAAGCGCTGTTACCGGTTATCAGCATCTGAAAGACCGAATGTTTCTCGACCAGGACTTTACTGAAAAGAACATATTCAATCTTACCCAGAAGCAGAAACTAAATACTATTTCAGAAGAAATTGTGCTTAAATCGAAGCCCAACCGTAAGTGGGAATGGACAACAGGTATCTTTGGATTCTATCAGACATTGAATACAGACGGTCCGGTTACCTTCAAAGAAGACGGGGTAAAAGAAACTATTGAAGGAAATACCAACAGCATCTTTGAAAATTTAGGGAATAAAGCACCTAAGATGAGCATGAGTGTTCTTAACCCTACGTTAAGAGTCAGTGGCAACTTTGATACTCCAATATGGAACGGAGCCATTTTTCATCAATCAACCTTCAATAACCTTTTTACCAAAGGACTATCCTTCACTGTAGGTCTTCGTCTGGACTACGAAAAGATGAGTATGAAGTACAATTCGGCAAGCGACCCACTCAACTTCGACTTCAACTTTGCCATGGGCCCTATGGTTATTACCGCCAAAGACCTGATAGCAGATGCTGCCTACAATGGTAAACTATCTGAAGATTATGTCCAATTATTACCCAAGTTTGCCTTACAATACGAATGGAGAAAAGGCAATAACGTTTACGCTACAGTATCCAAGGGTTACCGTTCGGGAGGCTATAACGTCCAAATGTTTTCTGATATAATCACCGGGCAACAGGCGCACTCGATGGTAGAAGCCATTAAAAAAAGCGCGGAGTTCGAAAAATACAGCACATTGATTGAAGGAATGATAGGAGACAAAATGCCTGCTATACCCGAAGTAAAAGATGCAACCACCTATAAACCGGAATATTCATGGAATTATGAGGTGGGTACTCATCTCACTTTGTGGGAAGGAAAACTCTGGGCCGACCTTGCAGCTTTCTATATGGATACCCGTGACCAGCAACTCTCTCAATTTATCGGCAGCGGTCTTGGACGTACCACAATCAATGCAGGCAAAAGCAACAGCTACGGTGCAGAAGCATCCCTCCGCGCCAGCCTGACCAACGAACTAAGTCTGAACGCAAGTTACGGATATACGTACGCCACCTTTACCGACTATATTATAAATGAAGCAGACAAAGATGGCAACCTAACAGTAAAAGCTGACTACAACGGCAAATATGTTCCCTTCGTCCCCAAGCATACGCTTAATATCGGAGGAGAATACGCCATCACCTGTAGCTCCCGTTCCATCTTCGACCGTGTTGTATTCCAAGCAAACTACAATGCTGCCGGACGCATCTACTGGACGGAACTGAATGATGTTAGCCAATCTTTTTACGGCACACTGAACTGGCGTGCAAATCTTGAAAAAGGGAATGCAATGATCAGCTTCTGGGCACGTAACTTCCTGGACAAAGACTATGCAGCCTTCTACTTTGAAACAATGAACAAAGGATTTATGCAGAAAGGACGTCCCGTACAATTCGGAATAGACCTCCGCTGCCGATTCTAAGAAATAACAGATCAACTGTTCATATAGTCCTTTGGAGACATACCAGCACAGCGCTTAAAGAACTTCCCGAAGAATGATTGATTCGAGAAGTTCAGCTGTTCGCTGATCTGCTGAATGGTCAGCTGACTATCATTTAGCTCAAAACCGTACGGGCATGAACATGAGCTCTATAACATTGCCAACAGAACTCTATATAGCTAGATCTCAACAACTTATAGTTTCCTATCATTTCCTGCAATGGAAACTGTCGTTTCCCGGTGAGGGAACGGCCGTTCCTTTTAATGGAAACGACCGTTCCTTTTAAAGGGAACTGGCGTTTCCTCCGAGGAAACCAACGCTTGCTCCATATAATACTGATGCTTGATCTATATGGACTAACAACTTATCTATGAACAGACTGCATGAGAAAGGTAGCGCACAATTAAAGTATTCTTTGATAAGCAATGCGCTCTGTCCCGTTCTTGACATAGATGATGCCACAGCGCTGAAAGCCGTATTTCGCCAGAATATGCTGCATAACTTTGTTATCCCGATGTGTATCCACACGGATATTCTCAAAATGTTCAAAGCACCAGTTCAGACAGGCTTCCGATACGCCTTTCCTTTTACCGCTGGTAGCCATCCGGTGGATGACACCGTAAGGTTCGTCATTAAGCCATGCACCTTCATAAATATTCAGATAAGTAGGATCTTCGCCTAATATAAAGCAGAAAGTTCCCAATATTTCCCCTTGTTCGTCCGTACAGACAAAGCTATGACCGTCTTCTATCTCCTGACGGATAAATGATTCGGACGGATAGCCGTCAATCCATTGGGTTGCATTCCCATTGGCACGCATAAAAGCACGGGCATAATCATAAATCTCCATCACCAAAGGGAGATCTTTCAATTCGGTAGGTCTGATTTCCATCATTCAGAAGTATGATTTGAATATAAAAACAAGATATAAAAGATTATTCATTAATCGCTCCGCAATGGGGGCAAATACCTTTCTCCTTCAACTTCTCCCCACAATGTCCGCAACGATACTTATAGCTGATATTCCGATGCACCTTCTTCGCAAAAACCCAGATAAAGAATGCAAGGAACAAATAACCGATATAAATATGTGTCATCAGGATAAAGAAGAAATAGCAGAAAATACAACTGGACATCAGTCCCAGCAGATAAAAGACCGCAGCGGCGGGAGTCAACTGCCGGAACAGGTCATCAAGCACCGCCAAAGCGACAATCAGAAACAACCAGATGCTCAACAAAAAGACTGAAAGTATAAAAGGCACTTTAAAAGGCGATAAGGTGGGATTGAAATAGAAATGTTCCCACGTATCCGGCACAAAGACCTGCATTGATTCGTAAACCGTCGCACTGAAAGCCATCAACAGGCAAAGAAACAACGGATAGACACTGTCAATATCATTAAAATAGACCAGCTGCAACTGCTTCCGGCGGAAAGCGCGAAACAGATAGACTCCAACAAACAACGCGAAGATAATCATGAAATAAGAAGCATGCGTATCACTGAAAAAATGGATAGCCTGCGAAATACTGTCCGTCGGCACAAACGATTCTTTCAATTCTGTTTCACGTATCCACCCCTGCTCCTCTTGTGTATGCGCCAGCTTTACCCAGACACTGTCCACACTATCGGCAGGGTGAATGGCAAACTCGGCAACAACCACCCGATCTCCTTTATACAATGCAATGTAGGTGTCCTTGATGGGCAGGCACTCCATTGTTACCGAGTCGGTGGTTACTTCCAGATTCGTATTCCAGGTATAATGCCGGTCATAAAGATAGTTCAGAGAATCTCTTGTCTTCTCCGACAGTTCCTCGGAAGTAAGATCGGGACGCGTATAGTGACAGGATGAAAGGAACAGCAGAGTCAGCAACATCCCCACGACAGAACAGCACAAAACCGTACGAAACTTATCTCTGCCGAGAACAAGCTCCGTTAAACTCCGCATATCTCTGCCGGGGAATCGTTTCATTGTGCCGCTTTTACTTTCATTTGACAGTTTTTGCAATCGAATTCAAGGCGGAAACGTTTTCCGTCATTCGATACCAGATAATAGGGCTCTTTATAAGGCGAGCGCACTCGCTGATGGATAGGGCACCAGCCCATGCTATAACGCAGGCAGTGTTTGCAGAACATCAGCACGGCATCTTCCACCCGTTCCTTTTCATAAGCCTCAGCCACTTGCTGCACTCCATGTTCCCGATAAAAAGAAGCTGCACGGGTGTTCATCACGTTTCCCAAATAAGTAAGTGCAGCCTGCGGATAATCATGTGAAGTCGGCTTCCAGACAGCCAGTTCCTGACGATAATTGATACGTCGGACAGCAATCAGCTTTTCTATCGCCTGGCGGCGGAAGTCCGCCAAAACAGAAGCCGGTAAGAACCAATTCTCCGAGAAGGAGATTTCGATCTTTTCCGCTTCGAAAGGCGTGTTTCCCAATTTAGCAAGCTGCGTCTTCAAGTTATCAGCCTGTGGAGTCCGAGCCGGCTCTTTCTCACGAGGCAGAGTGAGCGTAACGCTGTTATCGCCCTCATCCGTCAGTGTCAGAGAGAAACCGAAGTTGTTGTCTGCAAGCAGTATGTTAACGGCAATCTTCCGTTCGGCCGACTTGCGGGAAAGTATGCGTTCAAACTCCTGATCGAAGTTGCGATAGAGCTTGGTACGGGGCTTGATGCGGGGCATTTCCTGAGGATAAAGTTTGTTTCCATCCACCCGATTAATCCGGAATCCCTGCAAACGTCCCTGTTCATCAATATAGCAGACACCGTCTCCGTTATTAAATGATTTCAGTCCGGCAACGGTCAGAAAGTTGCCACGGGCTTCTTTCATTGTACCCATCTCCTCTCCCAATGATTTCGGAGTATCAAAAGAAAAAATATCCTCACTGCGTCCATGCAGGAAGTAATGAGTAAATCCACGACTGAAACTCTTGTCCAGCTGCGGTTTAAAATCGAAACGGCAAGTGCCGGAAGAAGCGCGCACATATTCCGGTCGGTGGGCAAAGATAGCATCTAGTTTCTGACGATAGGCAGCCGTTACATTCTTCACATAAGACACATCTTTCAGACGTCCTTCTATTTTGAATGAGGAAGCTCCGGCATCCAGCAACCGTTCCAGTTCATCACTCTGATTCATATCTTTCAAAGAGAGCAAGTGCTTGTCTTTCACAATCACTTTTCCTTCCGAATCGACAAGACTGAAAGGCAAGCGGCAAAACTGCGCACACTCTCCCCGATTCGCACTGCGCCCGAAACAAGCCTGACTAACGTAGCACTGACCGCTATAGCTTACGCAAAGCGCCCCGTGTACAAATACTTCCAGCGGAACTTCGGGACAAATTTCGTGTATCTTCCTTATTTCACGAATCGACAGTTCCCGTGCCAGAACAACCTGACGGAAACCCGCTTCCCAAAGGAACTTCACCTTTTCCGGTGTCCGATTGTCCATCTGCGTACTGGCATGAAGAGGTATCGGCGGAAGATTCAGTTTCGTGATTCCCATATCCTGCACAATCAGGGCATCCACGCCAACCCGATACAGGGCATGGATCATCTCCTCCGTCTCTTTCAACTCTTCTTCTTTCAGAATCGTATTGACTGTGACATAGATACGGGCATTATACAAGTGAGCATGTTTTACCAACGCTTCGATATCTTCCAAAGAATTCACAGCCGCTGCACGGGCGCCAAATTTAGGTGCACCGATATATACGGCATCTGCTCCGTGATTGATAGCTTCGATACCACATTCCAGATTCTTCGCCGGGGCGAGAAGTTCTATTTTACGCTGCTTGATCATTCAATATCATTAATGTTGTAAGGCGTTTCCTGATAAACAAAGTAGTTCAGCCAGTTGGAGAACAAAAGGTTGGCATGAGCGCGCCAACGGACCAACGGACCTTTGTCCGGATCATCATCTACGTAATAGTTACGGGGAATTTCGATCGGCAGTCCTTTACCCAGATCACGACGATATTCCGTATCCAAGGTATAGGGAGAGTATTCCGAGTGTCCGGTCACGAAGAACTCACGTCCGCCACGTGCCATAGCCATATAAACGCCCGCATCTTTCGATTCGGAAAGCAATGTCAGTTCCGGCACTTTGAGGATATCTTCCCTGCGTACTTCCGTATGGCGGCTATGCGGCACATAGAAGCAATCGTCAAATCCGCGGAAGATAGAATGGAAAGGTTCCAACACCCGATGTTCGAAGATACCGAACATTTTCTGGTCCAGTGAATACTTGGGAACTCCGTAGTGATGATACAGTCCGGCTTGCGCAGCCCAGCATATATATAAGGTAGACGTCACGTGCGTACGTGCCCAATCAAATATTTCGGTAATTTCCTCCCAATAAGTCACCTCCTCGAAGTCCATCTGTTCCACAGGAGCACCGGTGATGATCATGCCGTCGTATTTCTCGTTACGCATTTGCTCGAAGTCGGTATAGAACGTTTGCATATGTTCTATCGGCGTATTCTTGGATGTATGACTCTTGATCTTCATAAACGAGATTTCTACCTGGAGAGGCGTATTCGAGAGCAGCCGCACCAAGTCTGTTTCCGTTGTAATCTTCAACGGCATCAGGTTCAGAATCACAA
>ENA-UOJR01001813-UOJR01001813.1-human-gut-metagenome-genome-assembly--contig:-C115P-NODE-1813-length-16812-cov-5.828132_pt1 | contig 16812 bp, 10 predicted proteins | sample MGYA00242354_ERZ723901 | MGnify/ENA metagenome assembly ERZ723901
GAATGAACAGCACGCATACGGCCAGAATGGCGCCGAGCTGGATGACGACGAGGAACATGTTCCAGAATTCCTCGGTCACGTTCAGCTTGATGAACTCGTCAACCAAGATCATGTGACCGGTCGACGAGATGGGCAGCCACTCCGTAATGCCCTCGACCAGGCCGAGGAAGGCGGATTTGAGCAGTTCGATGATGTCCACACGGACCTCCCAGATGTAAAGTGCGGGCGTGGGCGCGGGCCCGGCTGCGATGCGGCGCGGACTCGGATGCGCGGGCGCGGGTCCGGCGGGTCCAGGCCGCGCGGGCACGTCGCGTACCGGTCCATTATCACCCCCGCCGGCGCGCTGCACCGAAAAAGCGCGCCGTTCGCGGCATATCCCGACGCGCGCCGTGGCATATGGGTATAACTGTGGCATGGTAAAGCACCAAACGGCGGACCGACAAGGGGCCGCCATCGGCCAAGGAGGCTACCATGCACGAGGGTTATTCCAAGGTTTTCGTCGCACTCGACGGCACCGAGCAGCAGGATTTCGTGCTCGCCCGCGCCATCAAGGTCGCTGCCAACAACGGCGCCGCGCTCGTGATCGGTCACGTCATCGACTCCACAGCGCTCGAATCGGCGGGTTCCTACCCGGCGGATCTGGTCCAAGGGCTGCAGGACGCGTTCACCAACTCCATAGCCGCGCAGGTCGAGGAGGCCAAGGCCAACGAGGCCATCCCCTCCGTCGAGGTCATGATCCGCGCCGGCCGCATCCGCGAGACGCTCAAGGATGAGATGCTCGACGTCGTCCAGCCCGACTTGGTGCTCTGCGGCGCGCGCGGGCTCTCCTCCATCAAGTACGCCCTGCTCGGCTCGATCTCCACGTTCCTGCTGCGCAACACCGACTGCGATATCCTGGTCGTGAAGTAGAACTCAACCACGCCGGCTTAAACCGGAAGCATCATGGCGACAAATGGAATGGTCACCACCGACGCGACGATCGAGAGAAAGGTCCCCTGCATCATCGATCGCGCGTCGGTGTCGTATTGAATCGCGTAAAGCGTGCCATTCGTCGCGACCGGCATGGCGCATCCAATCACCACCACCGAGATGATGAATGGCGGAACGTGCAGGATGCCGAGAACGGCCATCACCGCAAGGGGTACGAGCAGCAGGCGCCCAAAGGCCGCGATATAGGCGCGCGGGTTCCCAACCATCTCGGATATCCTGTGGTGCGCAATCGACGCGCCCATCAGCAGCAGCGCCGACGGCGTCGTCATCTGCCCCACCAGGCTGATGGATTCCCCCATAAACCCCCAATCGGTCCAGCCCGTCATCAGGCAAGCGAGGACCACGTAACTCGCGACCATCGTCGGCGACTTGCAGCAATCGATCAGGTCGCGCGCGATTTTGCCACACCCGCCATCCAGCCCCGTGAAGAGCATGCGCCCGATGGTGAACATGAAGAAGTTGATGGGAACGAGCGCAACCGCGGCGTAGACCAGCGCCCGCTCACCCAGCATCGCCATGATGACCGGAAAGCCGATAAAGCCCGCATTGCCAAAGATCACGGCGAAGCGGTACGAGGCCCGCTCGCCCCGCGAGGCGCGCATGAACCACGTCAGCCCGAACGCGAGGGCTATCGCGACAACATATGCAACCACGTTCGAGCCCATGAGGATGAGCGTCGAGGGCATATCGGGCAAATCGGCCCCGCCGAACACCGAGGAGACGATCAGACAGGGCATCGCGACATCAAGCAGCAGGGCGGAGAGCTCGCGCTCAAACGACCGGCTCAGCAAGCCGAGCCTCCCGATGCACCATCCCAACGCGATGGGAAGTGAAACCACGAGCATCTGGGCGACGATCTCTCCGAACCCCATGCCCTCCGCCTTTCTTTCCGCGATTACTCGTTATCGCCCGCCGTCATCTGCGTGGCGCTCAGGCCGCCCTCCATGTTGGCGGCGTCGGGCCACACCCACTCGGTGAAGGCGGGGTGATCGTAGCCCTCCTCGACGGCGAACTCGAACGCCTCGAGGCGGAATGCCTCCCAAGCCTCGATCTGCCCAGCATGCGCGGCGTCGCCACGAGCGGCATCGGCCAGGCGCAAGGCCTCGGCAGCGAGCGCCCAGCGATCCATGTTGTTCAAGCGCAGCATGTCGAACGGCGTGGTGGTGGAACCCTTCTCCTCATAACCGTGGACGCACCAGGCGTCGTGGCCGGGACGCGCCCACATCAGGCGACGTATCGTGCCCGCATAAGCGTGGAAGCAGAAGAGGACGGGCTTCTCGCCCGCGCCAAAGAACTCAGCGAAGCGCTCGTCGGAGATCGCCTGGTCGTTCTCACAGGCGTTCTGGATCTTGAGCAGGTCGACCACGTTCACGAACCATACCTTGACGTCATGACCGCGCAGCAGGTCCACGGCGGCAAGCGCCTCAAGGGTGGGAACGTCACCGCACGTCGCGATCACCAGATCGGCGTCCTCAAGGCTCGCGGCGGTACTCGCCCACTCCCATGCGGCCAGGCCCTCGGCGAGCTCGGCGCGGGCGTCGTCCACCGTCACGAACGTCGGCGCCGGCTGCTTGCCGCAGAAGATCGCGTTCACGCAGTCCGTGGACTGATACACGCGCTCCGCCACCGCGAGCGCCATGTTCGCGTCGCACGGGTAATACGCGTTCACGACATGCGTGTCGTTGGCCTTGTTGAGCAGGACGTCGATGAAACCCGGGTCCTGGTGGGAAAAGCCGTTGTGGTCCTGGCGCCACACGTGGCTGGAGAGCAGGATGTTCAAGCCGGAAATGGGGGCTCGCCACGGGATCTCGCGCTTAGTTGCCTCAAGCCACTTGCAGTGCTGGTTCACCATGGAGTCGACCACGTGCACGAAGCTCTCGTAGCTCGACCACACGCCATGACGGCCGGTGAGCACGTATGCCTCGAGGAAGCCCTCGCACTGGTGCTCGGAGAGCTGCTCGATCACACGGCCGCTCGGGGCGAGCAGGTCGTCGTTGTCGGCGTCGGCATAGTGCCCGGCGAGCCATTGCTTGCTCGTCGCGGCGTAGCAATCCTGCAGGCGGTTGGATGCGGTCTCGTCCGGTCCGAAGATGCGGAAATCGTCGTTTTTCGCCAGGACGTCGGCAGTGTAGGCGCCGAACACGCGCGCCGCCTCGGTGGCGCCCCACCCGTGGCCCTTCTCCGCCACGGGAATCTCGTGATCGTGGATATCCGGCAGCTTGAGCTCGCGGCGGACCTTGCCGCCGTTGGCGTTGGGGTTGGCGCCGATGCGCAGGTCGCCCGTGGGCATAAAGGCGGTCACATCCGCGCGGACCTTACCCTCCGGGGTGAAGAGCTCCTCGGGACCGTACGAGCGAAGCCATGAACGGAGCACGCGGAAATGCTCATGGGTGTCGCGCGCGTTGGCAAGCGGCACCTGATGCGCGCGCCAGGAGTCCTCGGTCTTCTTGCCGTCGATGTGCTTGGGGCACGTCCAGCCCTTGGGCGTGCGGAACACGATCATGGGATACACCGGGCGGGTCTCGTCGCCCATCTCGGCACGTGCCTTGATGTCGCAGATCTCGCCGAAGACCTCCTCGAGCTGCGCGGCGAAACGCGCGTGGATGGAGGCGTGCGATTCGTTGTCAAAGCCCGCCACGAAGAAGTGCGGCTTGTAACCCATGCCCTCGAAGAACTTGGTGAGCTCCTCGTCCGAGATGCGCGCCAGGATGGTGGGGTTCGCGATCTTGTAGCCGTTGAGGTGCAGGATCGGCAACACGATGCCGTCGGTCTTGGGGTTGACCAGCTTGTTGGACTGCCAGGAGGTGGCGAGCGCCGCGGTCTCCGCCTCTCCATCGCCCACCACGGCCACGGCCAGCAGGCTCGGGTTGTCCATAACGGCGCCGTACGCGTGGCTGAGGGTATAGCCCAGCTCGCCTCCCTCATGGATGGAGCCCGGCGTCTCGGGCGCGAAGTGGCTCGGGATGCCACCCGGGTAGGAGAACTGGCGGAAGAACTTCTCGAGGCCCGCCTCGTCGTCCGTGATGTCGGGGCGAATCTCGCGGTACGTACCGTCGAGCAGGGACTGGGCGGTGCCCGCGGGACCGCCGTGACCCGGGCCCATGAGGAAGATCGCATTCTGGCCATGATCGGCGATCAAGCGATTGACATGTCCGAACAAGAAGTTGATTCCCGGCGTGGTGCCCCAATGGCCCACCAGGCGGTGCTTGACGTCCACGCGGCCGAAGTCGCGCCGCTCGCCAGTCTTGGCATCAATCCAGTCTTCGCGCATGAGTGGGTTGGAGCGCAGATAGATCTGTCCGACGGACAGGTAATTGGCGCAACGCCAGTACTTGTCCACGCCGGCGAGCGCGTCTGCGCTCACCGAGGTCTCGAGCTTGGTCCACGGAGTGCCGATTACGGGCTGCGTCATGGCTTTCCCTTTCTACACGGGGACGGGACATTGCCTCCCAACCCCTTATCTCGTCGCCCCAAGTCTAAACGCTAAAACGTTTTATCGCTAATGATAAAACGTTTCTTCTAAAATTATTCAATTCTGTTTACTTCTGTTTATGCTGTTAAGTGAAATTGAGCTCTTCTAAACACAAGGCGCGGCACACGCAATCGGACAAAAAGCTTTGGCGTGCGTTTGGCCCATGCAGATCGAGTAATCTCAAACATGTGTGGGGTTTATCCGTAACGATCCAGCAATGCGGCTCATCCGAGCACAAAACCCCAGTTGGCATCCGGTCGAATCGACGCTCTACTCACCGTGCCACATTAAAGCCCACACATATTAATTACTAACACCCCGGCCAGTCGGCCGAACAGCCGCCCAGCCCACCGGCCATTCTCTTCCGGTGCCGTTGGCATGGATTTTGCCATCGGCGCCAGGAGCGAACGGCAGGAAGGGGCAGGCAGCCTGTGCGGAGAAGTTTCTCCTACGCGACTTGCAGGAGGGGCTCAGCGATCGAGCGGCGCAACACTTGCCTGGCACACCAGGCGCGGGGCCAAGACACGGTCCTCGAACTCGTGCCCGTCCTGCTCACCCACACGTTTGAGCAACAATTCCATTGCATTGTCCGCAAGCTTCGAGACGTTTTGCTCGATGGCGGTCAACGCGGGCTCGAACAGCGCGTCGGCAGCGGAGTTGTCGTAGCTCACAAGCGAATAGTCGCGCGGGACGCGCTTGCCGTGCGCGAAGAGACACTTGAGCGCCCCCAAGGCGATGTTATCGGAACTCGCAAAGATCGCGGTCGCATCGCTCTCGAGCACGCGCTCCGTGGCCGCGGCGCCATCAGCAATGTAATAGTCGCTCTCGAACACAAGGGCGTCATCGGCCGCGACCCCATGCGACTCGAGCGCCCGGCGATACCCCGTGAGGCGTGCGCGCCCGGTATGCGACGACGTGTTGACCAGGCACGCGATGCGCGTGTGCCCATGTTGCAGCAGGCAGTCCGTGGCCAAGAAACCGCCCAACTCGCTGTCGAAGCGCACGCGGTCGCACGCCACGCCGTCAATGAAACGGTCGACCATCACCAAGGGCACGGGCAACGTGGAGAGACTCTCGACAAGCTGCTCGTCGGCATCGAGTTCGTGCGCGGTCACCAAGATCAGGCCGTCCACGCCCCTGTTGACCAGAAGGCGCACAATCTCGTCCTCATGCTCGGAGGATACGTCGGAGTTCATGATGAACAAGGCATAGCCGCGCTCGCGACACCTGATCTCGAGATTACGCGCGAGCGATGAAAAGAAACGGCTCTCGATATTGGGGACGATCAACCCGAACGTGCGCGATTGCTGCATAACCAGGCTGCGCGCGATTTGGTTGGGCACGTAGCGCTTACGCGCCGCCACCTCCTTGATGCGCCGGCGGTTCTCCTCGGAGATGCGGCACGGCCGATCGTTGAGCACGAGCGACACGGCAGAAGGCGAAAGGCCGACTTCCTGGGCGATTTCCTTGAGCGTTACCTTAGGCGCCATGGCTTCCTCCCGAAAAAAAGACGGACGCGGGCACGTGCCTGCGTCCGTCGCAATGTTCCCCCACTTGGAACGTGAGGTCAACGCTTTTACCAGTGAACGGCGTCTCTTACGGCCTACGCGGTCGGCGTGAGCACCACCAGCGCATCGTGGCCGAAGGGATGCTGCTCCACGCGGGTTGTCCCCGCCTGGGCGTCAACGCGCATGGGCAAGTGCGCCAGGCGCTTGTCCTCCAGGTCGAAGGCGACGGCGCGCATGCCGTCGAGGTCGCCGCGCAGCTTGAGCGCGGTCACGCGCGGCAGGTACGCCACGATGCGCTCCCCTACACGCGCCACGCGAATGGCCTCGCGGACGTCGTCGAGCAGCTCCTGGGCGGGCTCGATTGCGAGCTTTCCGCCCTCGGTGAGGGCGTCGAGCACATGGGGCACCAAGCCGAAATCCCACACGCCGGGGAACTGCAGGCACTCCTGCCAGCGGAAGGGCATGTCGAAGCCCTCGCCGAGGACCGACCCCCTGCTCGAGGCGGTCTGCCAATTCCACACGCCATGGGCTCCGTAGGTGAGGCCGGCAGTGGCGCCCGAGAGGATGCCCGACCACGCGCTCGCGCGGCAGTCTTGGGCGCTGAAGCGCCAATACACGTTGCGGCTCGCGCCCATCTGCTCGTAGCAGGGCTCGGAGTTCAGCAGGGGCTTCTTGGGATACCGGGAGCAGAAGTCCTCGGGGAGCTTCCACGCCTCGTCCTGTCCCTCGTAGTTGTGACCCGGCTGATACATATAGAAGTTCACGCGGTCGACGAACTGTTCCGGAATCGAGCGGTTACCGCGGTTGATATGCACGCAGCGCAGGGAGTCGGGCGCCAGCTCGCAGATCGCGGAGAAGCCCTCCTCGTAATACCGGATGGCCTCGTCGGCCTTGAAATCGGTGTCGCCCGCGACCACGTAGACGGGGTCGAACTCGCCCAGGTGCTCCACCACGCGCTCGATATGCGGACGCACTTCCTCGAAGGGCAGCAGCGGCACGCCAAGCTTCTCGGAGATGTTGGAACCCCAGGTCCCGGGGATGTAGTTGCACCACAGCAGCACGAGCGCCGGACGGATGCCGCGCTCGACCGCCATGCGGCACATCTCGCGGGCGCGCTGCCAGTAGGCCTCATTGGGGGTAGACCAATCGAACACCGTGCCGTCCTCGCTGGCATACGGGTAGATGCCCAAGTCCGGTCGGCACCGATCCCACTGGGGCAGCGTGTTGATCTGCAGCACGTTGATGCCCTGCTCCGCACGGCGGGCGAGATAATAGTCCCAATCGGCGAGCTCGATACTCGTAAACGCGCTCCAGCACGTGTCCGCCAACCAGAACCAAGGCTTTCCGTCGAGCGTGAACCCATCGCGACGATCGTTGACGGCGAGCTTCCCAAGAGTCATGACGTTTCCTTTCTTTCCCATTCCCACCCATGATGATGCATCCGCGAATGGAGCACCTGGAGAAAAGGCCCCGCCGGACACAAGCCGTGCGGGGCCTTGGATCTGCGTAGGCGAGTCGTGGGGGTTTGGGCTCAACCTACAGAAATGGCACTCAATGTCGCATTACGCGAGGGCAGGAGCCTCTTCCTCCTCCATCTCGGCGAGCTCCTCCTTGGAGAAGCCGGTCATGTAGACCACGGCCGCTGCGATCACGAAGGAGATGGCCATGCCGATGACTGCGGCGATGGTGTTCCACTGGCCGCCCTGGAAGTAGTTCATGATGACCATGAAGTTGGCGGCACCGCCGGCGAGATAGTAGGTAACGCCCATGAGACCGGAGGCCACGGCACCGATGGCGCCACCGATGAACATGCCGAGCATGGTGCGACGGAAGCGCATGAGCACGCCGAAGAGCGCAGGCTCGGTCACGCCGCCGGCGATGGCGGAGATGACGTAGCCGAGAGCCATGCCCTTCTCATCCTTGTTCTTGAGCTTGAGGAAGGCACCGAACGCGCAGCCCCACACGGCGGTCATGGCGCAGTTGGTGGAAACGAAGACGAACGGGTCGAAGCCCATGGCGATAATCTGGACCTGAGCGAGCAGGATGACGGGCATGTGCATACCGGCAACGACGAAGAGCTGCCAGAAGGCACCGAGGATGGCCATGACCAGCAGGACACCAATCTGACCGGCGTCGGACACCGCGAACAGGGCGTTGGCGATGACGTTACCGAGCATGTTGCCAACAGGACCAAGGGCAATCAGGGCGATCGGCACGGTCACGATCATGGTGCAGAACGGAGTGAACACGGTGGAGAGCACATCGGGCATGATCTTCTTGAAGAACTTCTCCACGAAGTACAGCACGGGCACGCTCAGAATGATGGGCAGCACGGACTGCTGGTAATTGGCTGCGGCAATGTGGATACCGTAGACGCCGATGATTCCGCCGCCCTCCTGAGCCGCGGCAGCAACAATCGAAGGCGCCATGAAGACGCCACCGAGCAGCATGCCGAGGACTGGGGTGGCGCCGATCTTCTTAGCGGCGGCATAACCCAGGTAGATGGGCAGGAACGTGAAGGTCGCCTCATACAGCGTGGTGTAGAAGAACGTGTACGTCGGGTCGGTCTCGGGCACCAGGTTGAGCATCATGGGGCCGATGATGACCGCGAAAGTACGGAACAGACCGCCGGCCATGAGCAGCGGAATGAGCTGGGTCATAGAGCCGGACAGGTAGTCGAGGATGATGTTCGGAAGCTGCTTGAGCTCGAACTTCTGCTTGGGTGCATCGAGGTTCTCGTTCACCGCGGCACCCTGCTTGACACCGGAGATGGCAACGAACTCATCGAGCACCTTGGGCACATTCTGGCCGATGATGACCTGAAGCTGACTGCCGGAGAACTGGCAACCGAGCACACCCTTGACCTTCTTGATCTTCTCGACGTCGGCCTTGGCGTTGTCGACGAGCGTGAGACGCAGACGCGTCATGCAGTTGGTCGCGACCTGCACGTTCTCGGCTCCTCCAACGAGCGCGAGGACGTCGGTGGCAATCTGCTTATTGTCTGCCATGGGACCCCTCCCCTTAATCTCTGCGGCTTTCTTGCCGCACGTTCCCCCGCCTTATTTACGCCTTGCGGCACTGCGGGAACCCTACCTGAACAGCAAACGTCGGCGTATCCATAAGCACCCCTGCTTGGTTAAACGCTTTGTTTACTGAACGTTTACGTTTTCCATTATCCATATACCTAGCAGTTATCATCCTCTATACCGGGGAACGGTAGTAAACAGAGGGTGAACGTTATGCGATATTCATTGCATCATTTGCCGAATACCCTCTACTTAATGCCATTTACCTGCATTTTTTAATAGGCTGACTCTGCACCCCACATGTTTTTCAACCGTCAGACGAGAACTACCCATAAGGTTAGCTCGAGAATAATATACTAAACTTGTTTAGATACTGTCTATCGAGAAGAGGTTCCATGGCTTCCCATACGTATGCAACCGTGACGACCCTGGGCGACTTTGGCCCATGGATCTCGAAAATCGTGCTCGATCTTCCCCGCGAGGTGCGCAGCGCCGACATTGACCCTGCCGAATTCAGCGTCTTTTGCGCGCGGCGCAAGCACGACGGCAGCGTTCTCATGCGCAAGGAACGCGGCGCGAGCGAAGCGCTCCCCTCGCAGGGCTATATCTCCGTCGCCGCAGCCTATACCTGCGACGATCGTGGCAATCGCCTTTCCACGGGGACCCATGTCGCACTCGAGGTCGGCGAGGAACGCCTCACCAAACGCATCGAGGGCGGCGTCATGGGCTCTCAATATATCGACAACGACATCACGGTGACGCAGACGCGCGCGATCCCCGCGGCGACCGGAGCCGAGCCCCTCGCCGGCCTGGTATTCGACCAGCTGCGGGCAGCACTCTGTCCCGCGCTCGACCGGTGGCGCACCGCTGAGATGAACGCGCCGGTCGACGGCATCAGTCTCAAGTACGGCTATTTCGAACCCGACTTCGCGCCCGTCATGCCGCCTTTCACCAAACCCGACACTCCCCCCGTGGAGAAGCCCGAGAAGGCCGCCCTCATCGTCTACCTGCACGGCGCCGGCGAGGGCGTGGGCGAGGCGACTTGGGAGGGACCCGAGCGCGCCTACACCGGCAACCGTGTGACCGCCCTTTCCCAGAACCCCATCCAGGGCTACTTCGACGGCGCCGCCTGGGTGCTCGTGCCGCAGTGCCCCACGTTCTGGATGGATGACGGCGTGGAGCAGCTCGGTCATTCCAACAGGAGCATCTACACCGCGCCCCTCAAGGCGCTCATCGATGAGTTCATCGCCGAGCACGCAGACCGAATCGACACGAGCCGCATCATCATCGCCGGACTGTCCAACGGCGGCTTCATGACAGTGCGCATGTGCCTTGACTACCCCGACTTCTTCGCCGCGGGACTTCCCTGCTGCGCGCCGTTCTTCACCGAGAACCAGACGCCCGAGGCGATCGAGGCCCTCGGCCAAACGCCGCTGTGGTTCATCCACTCAAAGGGCGACGAGCTTGTCGACCCGCTTGACACCGCGCTGCCGCTCTACCACAAGCTCGTGAACGCCGGAGCTGAGGCGCACATGACGTACTTCGACCACGTGGAGGATCTCACCGGCCGGTATCGCGAGGCCGACGGAGCACCCAAGAAGACGTTCAACCACGGCGTGTGGATCCATCAGTTCAACGACTTCTGCCGCACCGATCTTGACGGCTGCAACGTGCTCGTCGACGGAGAGCCCGTGAGCTGCTGGGAATGGGCGGCGGCGCAGCGGCGCTAGCCCGAACCGACAGAACGGGAACAGGTCCTCGCAAGACGAAAGGAGCACCGTGCAAGCTAAGCCACGCGTCATCATCACGACGGACATGGAAGTCGACGATATGAACTCGACCATCCATCTCGCGCTGTACCTCAACCATATCGACCTCGAGGCGATCGTCTACACGGCCTCGCAGTACCACTTCCAGGGCGACGGCATCCACACGCTGGGCGAGGTCAATCCGCATTGGCGGACCAAGGGCAAGCGCTCTTACGAATGGAAGGCCGTGCCTCCCGAGCCCGACCCCGAGGCGGGCGATCTCACCGAGTACCGCCCGTTCCCCGGGCGTTGGATCGAAAGCCTCTGGGAGAACGAATACGCCGCCGCTTGGCCATCCCTGCAGGCGAACGCCCGGGCGGCAAGCGAGCCCGATTTCCCCTCACCTGAGGAACTCGTCGCGCGCACGTACGTGGGGAACATCGCCTTTGAGGGTGACGTCCGAAAAGACACGCCCGGATCCGACGTCATCAAACACGCGATCATGGACGACGACCCACGCACGCTGTGGCTGCTCAGCTGGGGCGGCATGAACACCATCGTGCGGGCGCTCATGAGCATCGCCGATGATTATGCCGCCTCACCCGATTGGGACGCCGTTCGCGAGCACGTCTACCGCAAGGTCCGCGTCATGGGCGTCGTGAACGGAGTGGGCCAGGACAACTCGTGGCTCGACCATGGCAGAAGCCTGTTCCCCGGCCTCACGTTCTGGAGGGCACCCTTCCCCTACGGCGGCTACGTCGACGCCAAGTGCGCGCAGCCCGACTCCATCGAGCTCTTTCGCGCACCATGGCCGGAGCAAAACCTGATCGAGGGCAACGGCCCCCTCATGGGGCGCTACATGCTCTACGGGGACGGCAAGGTCTACGAGAACGAACCCGAACGCTTCCAATTCGGCACGCACGCGGCCCTGGACTGGGGATGGCCCGGCATGGAGCCGCTGCACTTCGAGAGGGGCGACTTCATGGCCGAGGGCGACTCGATGACCTACATCCCGCTGCTCGACTTTGGCCTGCGCGGCGCCGATGACCCTTCGTTCGACACGCTCCTCGGGCCCATGTTCCACGATGGCGAGGTGCCCAGCGCGGGCGGTGCGGCGATGGAATTGAGTTCCCTGGGTAAACCGGCTGATCAAAACGTCAATCCGTTCCTCCGCGCCTATCAGGAGGATTTCGCCGCCCGGGCGCAATGGTGCGCAAGCGGGCCCGAGGAGTGCTCGCACCCCGTGCACATCGAGAACGTCACCGCGGACTGCGCAGCGCGCGCCGGAGCATGCGTCGAGCTCAAGGCGCAGGTAATCGATCCTGATGGCGCCGGCTTCGATGCGGAGTGGACCGTCTCGACCCACTCAGGCAGCTATCGGGGGACCGAAGACCTCGCCAGTTGGCGTGTTCGCAGGGTCCAGGGCACGTTCATCGTGCCCGCCGACGCCCAAGCGGGCGACCGGTTCGTCCTCACCCTCTCGGCAAGGACCTGCGGCAGGCGCCCCTGCACGCGCTACGCGCAGGTCGCCGTGATGGTTCGATAGGGGATGGCGCGAGCGCGTGGATAGGCCCGTCAAGATCGCGCATGCCGCCCGCGCCCGCACCCATCTTCGCAAAACCACCCTCATATACCCCACAATCGTCGGTTATATCGACGATTATGGGGTATAGTGTTGTTATCGTCGATATATGGAGGCGGTGCAATGCAGCTGATCGAGTCTGAGCACATCGAGATCAAACGAACGGCCACCGAGCGTATATGCAAAACAGTCATCGCGTTCGCGAACAGCTCCGGGGGATCCCTCTACATCGGAATCGACGATTTTAGCAACATCATCGGAGTCGATGACATCGACAACGAAATGCTACGTATCTCCAACATGCTGAACGATTCCATCGAACCCAGCGTGTCCGAGCTCGTGGAAATCGAGCCAGTGGAGCATGAGGGCAAGATGATCATCCTCGTCTCGGTGGAAGTCGGGGATGATCGCCCCTATTACCTCAAATCGAAGGGCCTTATTCCCGCCGGAGTGTTCACACGCCTCGGACCCGCAACCGTCCCAGTCGACCGCCGGGGCATCCGCAAGATGATCCGGCACGCCGACGGCATCTCCTTTGAGCGCGAGCATTGCAAGGAGCAGGAACTCACCTTCAAGGAAGCCCAGCAAGCCTTTGAAAGCCACGGCCTGTCATTTGATCGGATCACGCTCAAAAACCTCGGCATCATCGGCGTGGACGGCTTCTACACCAACTTGGGATTACTGATATCCGACCAAAACCCCTATTCGCTGCGATGCGCATCCTTCAATAACGATGCCATGACCGAATTGATCAATCGCCTCGATTGCACGGGCTCGGTCTTCAAGCAGGCCGAGGAGGCGGAGGCGTTTCTCGGCATCACGAACGCCCTGCGCTCCTATTTTGTTCCCGGCAAGCTCGATCGAATCGACAAATACGACTACCCGGTCCTCGCGATTCGAGAGGGCATCATGAATGCCATAATCCATCGCGATTACGATCTTCACGCCGAGACCGTCATCAAGATGAATCGCACGGAGATCATGTTCACGAATTACGGCGGGCTTCAGGGCATCAGCGTCGAAAGCGCCATCCAGGGATTGGCCGAAGTTCGCAATCCCCTGCTGCGCCAGCTGTTCTACCGCTTGGACATCGTAGAGGCCATCGGCACGGGCCTTAAACGCATATACGAGCTGTACGAAGAGGAAGAGCTCGCCCCTACCGTCAAATCGACGGGCAACTGGTTTTGCCTCTCGTTGCCCAACGTCAACACCACGCGCAACCCATACCTCTCGCTCAGACGCAATGATGGGCCGAACTTGAGGGGAGAATACCCAGACTACGAGCGGCTCGATGACGGCGGCATGCTTCCGCCCGAAGTGGCACGTGCGTTTGCACCCATACGCCTTGAACATGAGAAGGCCCTTGCCAAGATGGGCCTCTCACCAAACAGGAGCATGGCCGAGCAACAGCAAAAGGCGCTTGAGCCGACAATGGTCGTGAACGTCGGCCATCGATTGGCATGGGGGTCTTCCGAAGGAGGACTCGCACCCAGCGCGCGCACCGTTCTCATTGAGTTCGCCTCGTCAAACGGAGGAGTCTTTTCGCGTCAGGAAGCAGAAGCGGCCCTTGGAGTCAGCCGCGACGTGACCCTCAAGGTGATCAACGGCATGATTGAAGATGGCGAGGTCATCAAGGAGGGTAAGGCGCGTTCCACCCGCTATCGCGTGGCACGCGCCTAGGGCGAGCACGGACTTACTGTATGCTCGATGGTATGGCACTCAGCCGTATTCATGACGGGCTCTTTATTCGGGGCGGTCAGGCGCAGGTCAAACGTGATGACCGCCGCGCGCGACACACGGTCACGCGGTCGGGCTGCGCCTCCCTGCCCTACTCTCCAAGCCGATCCTGCAGATACTCCTTGAAGTACGGCAGCTCAAACCCAACTTTTCCCCGACCTCGTTCTCCGATGATTCCCTGCTCAATTAGACGAGCACGATACTGCGAGGCGTAATTGCTTTGCACGCCCATACGACTCGCAACATCAGAGATACGACTTTCAGTTTCATCCTCAAGCATCGCCATCAAGAAGGAAAGGTCGCCCTCTGAGAGCTCGCAGTACGTGGGAGCAAGGACCCGCTGATCCATGTCGCCATGCGCGAGGTCGATGCCCCTCACGGCATCCTCAATTGAAATCACGGGCGCGCCGGGAGCCACATCCCACACCCTAAAACCAACGAGCTGCATGAGGAACGGAAAGCCGCCGATTGCATCAACCATCCTGTGCAGGGCCTCGTCTTCAACAGACCTCCCACCCTCTTCAATCGTATCTCTCAATGCAGCGGATATTTCCCGGTCGCTGATGTTTCCAAGATGATGTTGAACCGAACGACGTAGAAAAGATACAGACTGATTCCTCAAAAGCGTCGAGACTTGATGGGGCAATCCCGCCATAAGCAATCCGACGCGTCTGCCCTCACGAACGAACAGCTGGAACGTCGACGCAAAGCTGATCATCTCATCAAAGGAAGCCGACACTTCATCGATCGTGAACAGCAGCCCGATCCCGTATGTGTCGAGGCCCTTGAGCAATCGAGTCATGCGCGTGCGCCAATTTGCGGACTGCCGATCTGCCGGCTCCCATTCGACGCTCAAAAGCTGGCCAATGCTGACACCCTTTAACTTTGGATTGACGCCACTATCCACATACTCGGCAGCAACCTCACGAGTTTGCTCGTAGATGTCCTCCAGCATTCCCGGGGCCGCGGCGACACTCACCGATATCCAGCCATGCTGTTGCGCTTCCGAGGCAAGATGGGATAACAGAGCCGTCTTGCCCGTTCCACGTGCGCCAATAAAAATTGTTGCCAAGTTTGGATCGCCGGGGCCACGGTCAAACGCGCGAAGAATGTCGTCGATCAGATACGTACGCCCTGCCATGATGGGAGGTACGGTGCCGAACGTCGGCGTAAATGGGTTGCTCAGCATATCCATGAGAATCCTCCGTTAATTCCCCGTTCCCCACTCCTTTCACTAGTTTTGCTTCTTTTAACTTCTTTTGCAAGTTTTAACTTCTTTTAACAAGCTTTCACTTCTTTTAATAAACGAGACGCCCTTGAGCTGTCCTAGCGCACGTACGCCATCGTCGCGCGCACGGCGTGGCGCCAACCGGCGATGCGAGCGGCACGGTCCTCTCCGTTCATCACGGGCCTCACCACGCCGCGGGCGCCGTAGGTGTTCACCACGTCGCGCCCGTACAGCCCCAGCGCGATTCCGCATGTCCACGCGGCGCCCAGGCCGCTCATCTCGTCATTGCTCGCAATGCGCACGGGCGCGTCGATCAAGTCGCTCTCGAACTGCATGAGGTAGGAATCGCGCGTGGGGCCGCCATCGACGCGCAACTCGGAGAGGGCCGCACCGCAGTCCTCGCTCATGGCGTCGATCACGTCGAAGATCTGGAAGGCGATCGACTCGTCGGCCGCTTTGACGAACTCGGCCCTGCCGGTGGTCCGCGTCATGCCGAACACACAGCCCTCCGCCTCGGCACACCAATGCGGCGCGCCCAGCCCCGTAAACGCGGGCACAAAGTACACGCGGCTCTCCGGATTCGCCGCAAGGCACAGCTCCGTGACCTCATCAGGGTTGGCGATGAGCTCCAGGTCGTCACGCAGCCACGTCTTCACGGCGCCGGCATAGGTCACGTTGCCCTCGAGCACATACTCGGCCACCCCGCCCATACGCCAGGCGAGCGAGCTCGACAGACCGTGCGAGCTCGCGACGAATCGCGTACCCACGTTCATCATCACCGAGGAGCCGGTGCCGAGCGTCGCCTTGGCCATGCCACGCTCGAAACAGCCCTGCGCGAACAGCGCCGCATGCGAGTCGCCCAACACACCGTGGATGGGCACGGGCGCTGGCAAAAAGCCACCCAGGTCGGTCACGCCAAAGCAGGCGTCGGAGTCCGTGACCTGGGGCAGCCAGGTGACGTCGATGCCGAACAGTTCGCACACGCGCGGATCCCAGGTAAGGTCCCGCAGGCTGAATAGCTGCGTGCGGCTCGCGTTCGAGTAGTCGCAGCGGAACTCCGCGCCCGCGGTGAGCGTCCAGACAACCCAAGAGTCGATGGTGCCCAGGCGCAGGTCGCCGCGCTCGGCTGCATCGCGCGCCGCCGGGACGTTCTCGATGATCCACGCCATCTTTGACGCGGGGTAATACGGGGAGAGCACCAGGCCCGTATGGTCGCGCACGAGCTCCGCAGCGCCTTCCACCTGCGACACGCGCTCGCACACGCCCTGCGCGCGTGCGCACTGCCACACCACGGCGTCGCACACGGGCTCGCCCGTGCGCGCATCCCACGCCACCGTGGTCTCGCGCTGATTTGAGATGCCGATGCCCGCGATATCGGCGGGGTCGACACCTGTCTCCTCCACCACGGCGCGGGCGACTGCAAGCACGTTCGCCGCGATCTCGGTGGGATCGTGGCTCACCCACCCCGCATCGCTCACGATCTGTTTGTGTGGACGGTCCGACCGGTGGATCAAGTGCCCG
>ENA-UOJR01001818-UOJR01001818.1-human-gut-metagenome-genome-assembly--contig:-C115P-NODE-1818-length-16778-cov-4.632064_pt1 | contig 16778 bp, 20 predicted proteins | sample MGYA00242354_ERZ723901 | MGnify/ENA metagenome assembly ERZ723901
TGGCCTCTCTTCCTGTGGTGATGGATTTTGTGGTTGATAATATGAAAGAGGGAGCACTTCCGGGCTTTATGGCTTTTGATGCAGGATCTGCTTTTGTGGGACTGCTGGTTGGCTGCCTGTTTGTATTTATTATCGATAATAACTGGAAAAATGCGGCAATTACCAATCTTACAGCTTTGGTTCTGACTTTGATTGGAATGATTCATTCTCCGGGAATTCTGGGAACGGAAACGTATGTATTGAACCTGGACTTTATTAAGGTTTACAGTATCCTGGCAGCAGCATTTCTGATTATGCACGCCATTGGCTTTAACAAAAAAACGGGAGGATTGAAACAGTGAAAACACTTGTGATTTTAGGAGCAGCCAGAAAAAATGGTCATACAAGAAAGATGGTGGATTTATTTCTGGAGCATTTAGATGGAGAAAAGGAAATTATTGATGCATACCGCACAGAGGTTTCTCCCTGTATGGACTGCCGTTACTGCTGGAAGCAGAAAGCCTGTGTCATTCAGGACGGAATGCAGGAGATTTACCAGAAGATGGAAGAGGCTGATAATATTGTTCTGGCAAGTCCGGTGTATTTCCACTCTGTAACCGGAAAAATGAAGGCCCTCATCGATCGTTTCCAGGTATACTGGGCAGGGCATGTGAGAAATGATATGCCGGAGCAGCCTCAGCACAAAGGGGCCATTCTTTTGGTGGGCGGCGCGCCTTCCTTTGAGAATCAGTTCTTGGGTGCTGAGATTGTGCTGAAAAATCTGCTGAACGATTTGAGCAGCGAGTGTCTCGGAGAGGTTTGCCTGCCGAACAGTGACAGAGACAGTCTAGAAACAAGACCGGACATTGCAGAACAGATAATTGCGCTTGCTGAGAAGATGAACCGGCAGTAGAGCGTAATCATAGAAAAAGAAAAATACAAGAAAGCAAAAACAGGAGGTAACGTTATGCAGGGTTATACTTACACAAAGGGAGAGCATTATCCGGTAGAGCATCTGGTATTTAAGGTAGCACCAGAGGATGTAGAACATTATCTGGCAGTGGATCACGAGATCTGGACATTAAAAGAGGCATTTGCGCCAGGCTTTGACCATATTCCGTTCCTTTACAAAGAGGTTTGGGTAAATGATAACAAACCGGGGGAGATTCACTTTATTTTTGTATGGGAGAGTCTGGAGTCCTGGAGAAAGATTGACGATAAGGAATATCAGGCAAAACTGATTAAGGAATTTGACGAAAAATTTGGAAGACCTTACGAGTTTATCCGCTGCGTTCAGAACGAGGAAAACTTTGGTGTTCATCGGGTAAGCCGTTTTGAGCGTATCTAATCAGAAAACAGTTACTTAAAAATGACAGAAGATAAGGAGATATCATCATGAAATTTGAAGATAAGGTTGTAATTATTTCTGGTGCAAGTTCAGGCATTGGAGAAGGAGTTGCAAAAAAGTTCCTGGAGGAAGGCGCTTTTGTAGTAGGCTGCGGCATTGAAAAAGAAATGAAAATTGAGAGCGACCGCGCAATCTATGTGCAGGCAGATCTGACCAATCCGGCACAGGCGCTCCATGTAGTAGATGAGGCTGTCCGTGTGTTTGGAAGAGTCAACAAGCTGGTGTGCTGTGCAGGCGTTACCTTTATCGGCTCTCTGGAAAACACAGATTATGATACCTTTATGCGGGAGCTTTCGATTAACCTGGGCGGCGTATTCAACCTGTGCCGCAGTGCAGTTCCGGAATTAAAGAAGCAGAAGGATTCTACAATTGTTACCGTTGGTTCTGACCTGGGAGTCCGCCCGATTCCGGAGCGGATTGGCTACTGTCCTTCTAAAGCCGGCGTGATTATGCTGACCAAATGCATTGCTCTGGAATATGCACCTTACATCCGTGCCAATGCAATTCTTCCGGGTCTGGTTCGCACACCGATGATTGAGCAGCGGTTCACAGAGGCAGAGGATCCGGCAGCTCTGGAGGAATCCTATGCAAGCCTGTATCCCCTTCACAAAATGGGTAAAATCGAAGATATGGCCAATGCCATTGCATTTTTATCCAGTGAGGAAAGCGGATTTATTACAGGTGAAATCATGCATGTCTGCGGCGGAAGCCTGATTTAAGGAGGATTTTATGGCAACCAGTTTATTTAAAATGCCTTTTGATGTTGAAAAAACGAAGGTACATCGGATTTACAAAAGCAAAGATCTGGACCAGGCACAGGTAGAGACCATTACCTGCCGGGAAATGGAAGAGATTTACGGGGAACTGAAATTCGAAAATCTTCATGAAGATCGTCCCTACACCTACACATCTCTGGTTACTTCCATTGATGGAAGAATCGCATTTACAGATGCTCCTCAGGGTCCGCTGATTGCAAAGCTGAACAAATATGATCCGGACGGAGCTGGCGCAGACTGGTGGATTCTGAATATGCTGCGTGCTTCCTGTGACGGAGATATTATCGGGGCAGGAACCATGAATGCAGAGAGCGACTACACAGCTCATGTATTTTCACAGGAGTTGGAGGATGCAAGAGTGGCAGCAGGCATGGCGCCGGTTCCATGGAACATTATTTCCTCTCTGGATGCAACCGATATTCCCTTTGACCATATTCTGTTCCGAACAAAAGAGGTTCCAGTGATGATCAGCACAAGCGCTGCCGGAATTCCTGTAATTGAGGAAAAGATGAAAGAGGATTATTATCTGGTAGGTCCTGTGGCCAGTGTTGAGGACGTAATTCCGGAAATGATAGAGGGGATGAAAGCAAACCAGAACAAGGTGCTGGTGATCGCAACAGGCGACAAAGCGCCGGATTCCAAAGTTGCTCTGTACATTATGAAAAAATTCGGTCTGGATAAGGTGCTGGTAGAAACACCGTCCTATATGCATTATCTGGTATCCCAGAAAATGATGGATGAGCTGTTTTTCAATTATTCCTGCATTTATGTAGGAGGACAGGCGCTGACAATCGGAAAATTCGGCAAGGAGTTTGGTTCTCAGGATCATCCTCATACAAAAGTGCTGAGTATCCATTCTCACAGCGATCATTTCTTCTACTTTAGACATAAGCTTATTTACGATTAAGGAGGAGAAAAACATGCCTTGTGTCCAGATTAAGACCAATGCTAAGACAACAGCACAGAGCGCAGAAGAAATAAAAAAAGTGCTTGGGCAGGCAATTTCATTCCTTCCGGGAAAAAGCGAAAGCTGGCTGATGGTTTCCATTGAGGATCAGTGTCGTATGTATTTTGGCGGCAGAGGCGATTTTCCGGCTGCCATGGTTGAGGTTAAGATCCTCGGAGATACCGTAGACAGAGAAGGCGCAGAAAAGATGACGGAAAAGATCACCCAGGTACTGGGCGAGGTTCTTGGAGTTGCACCAGATCATCTTTATATCAAATATGAGGCCTCACCTGACTGGGGCTGGAATGGAAAAAACTTTTAGAAAAAACCAGGCGGTTTGTGTTCTTGTTTTGAGGACACAAACCGCCTTTTTTGTGTCATAGGAAAGTGCGTCCTATGACATAAAAACGCTCCGCGAGGATCGCCATGCGTCGGAAGAGAATTTTGTCGCAGAAGCGACCCGCCGCAGGCGGAGAAGCTCGCAAGCGAGCTTCTTTTTTATCTCTCAACTTATCAGAGCCTGGTGGAGAGGGTTTCGAAAAATTCTTCGATGGCTTTTCTGGAGGCGCCCAGAATGGGAGCTTCCTTGCCAAGGGTGGAAATCAGAATTTCCTGTCCGTGGGTAATGGGAAGAATGGTTCGTTTGATTATTTCCGGCAGCAGGTAGGGAAGAGACTGGATGAGCCGGGAATTGAGAATAATCATTTCGCAGTTGATGAAGAAAATGATATTGGAAAGTCCGATGGCAAGGTTTTCAATGTATCGATCCAGAATTTCCAGGGCATCGGAATTCTGCTCTTTTACCAGGCGGATAAAGCTGTCAATATCGGAAATAGGAGTCTCCAGCCGGAGATTCATTTCGTCAATCAGACACTGCTCGGAGCAGTATTGCTCCCAGCACCCGTATTTTCCACAGCTGCACTGTCTCGTTTCCTCCATGTTGATGGTATGATGGCCTACGGCGTTGGCAAATCCCAGATATCCGCGAATCAGCTGGCCGTTGGTAATCATGCCGCAGGAGATTACGTCGGTAATGGAAAGAACCGTCAGCTCCCGGTACTGAGGGTGAAGACGGTACTCCATGGAAGCGGCCAGATTTCCGTCGTTATCGATAAATACAGGCACCTGATAACGCTGCTCCAAAAGTGATTTGAGATCAATGTTATGCCATTTCAGCTTGGGAATAAAACGGATAATTCCGTCCAGGTCAATGATTCCACGAACAGAAAGACTGATTCCGATGAGTCCGTAGGAGCTGGCGGGAATTTCCTGAATCAGCCGGTCAAGAGAGGTATAGAGCTGCCGGTACACATGGGAAAAATCCGGCGCTTCAATGGAAAAGCTGGATCGGCTGATGATATCATTATTTAAATCCGTTAGAAGCAGGCCAACCTGTCTGACACCGATATCCACGGCAATGCAGAAGCCGGCCCGGGCACACAGAGTGAGATTAATCGGGGGACGGCCGCCGCTGGAGTCGCCCATGGTCGTTTCCCTGACCAGATTCATGCTCATCCATTCTTTCACAATCGTGGAAACCGTAGCTTTGTTAAGGCCGGTTTCTTCGGAAATACGGGCTCTGGAGGTCTGGCGGTGATCCTGGATATATTTGATGATAGTCAGCCGGTTGGCGGAACGAATGTCTTTTGTCTGAGATATTTTCATAGTCAAAATCCTTGATTTTCTGTATTTTTATTCATTGTAGCACAGGAGACAGGGCGGTGCAAGCATCGGGGAAATTTCCTGTAAAACTGCCGGAGAAATCCGTTGACATTGTCCTCTTTTTTTTCGTATAATGAAAACGAAATCCCCGGTGAGGGGAGGTTCGCGTATGAAATCAGGCAGCCTGAGAGCGTGTATTTTGTCCGTGGAAGCTCCTGCAGAATGGCAGGGAAGGCGGAGAAAGGAGTAGGAATGCATTTGATTGGAAAAGAAGCAGAGGCGTTTAAGGTTCAGGCCTTCTGCAGAGGAAAATTTGAAGAAGTGACGAAGGAAAGCCTTCTGGGGCACTGGTCTGTGCTGTTTTTTTATCCGGCGGATTTTACATTTGTGTGTCCCACAGAGCTGGGAGATCTGCAGGATTATTATGAGGATTTCCAGGATGAGGGATGTGAAATTTATTCTGTTTCAGAGGATACCCATTTTGTACACAAGGCATGGGCAGATGCTTCTGAGACAATCCGGAAAATCCAGTATCCCATGCTGGGGGATCCGGCCGGTGTTCTTGCAAGACAGTTCGGTGTTTTGGAGGAAGAGGCAGGACAGGCTCTCAGGGCAACCTTTATTCTGAATCCGGAGGGAAAGATCCGGGCCTACGAGGTTCATGATATGGGAATCGGCCGGAATGCCCAGGAGCTTTTGAGGAAGGTACAGGCGGCAAAATACGTAGAGGAGCACGGAGATCAGGTGTGCCCGGCCAAATGGAAGCCGGGGGAGGAAACACTGATGCCAAGTCTTGATCTGGTTGGACTTTTATAGGGAGGTGACGGGGATGATAGACATTTCTCTGATTTCCGGAGAAAGTCCTCTTCTGGATGAGAAGACAGCAGAAACCATGAGAGGGATTTTTCAGAAGCTGGACAAGGCTGTGGTTCTGAAGGCAGCAGTTGATCCGGAGGAGGAGAAATCTGCGGAGATGGCTTCGTTTCTCAAAGGGATCGCCGGACTTTCTCCCATGATTTCTTTGGAGCTTTACAGCAGAAAGGAAGCTGATATTCTTGCACAGGAGACAAGAGAGCAGGGGGCGCAGATCGATATTTCTCATTTGCCTGTAACCGGTATTTTTGTGGAAGGGGTCTATCAGAGAGCAGCCTTTCACGGGGTGCCGGGAGGAAAGGAAATCAATTCCTTTGTTATTGGAATCTACAATGCGGCCGGACCGGGGCAGGAGATTTCCAAAGCTGCCATAAAAAAGATTGGAAGGCTGAAACGTCCTGCGGATGTGAAAATCTGTGTCTCTCTGGCCTGCCATCACTGTCCCGGTGTGGTGATTGCCAGCCAGCGGATTGCCATGTTAAGTCCTCTTGTTCAGGCTCAGATGTACGATGCTAATCTGTATCCGGATCTGGTGGAGAAGTATCAGATTGAACGGGTTCCTCTGGTGATTATTAATAACAGCCAGGTATATGCAGGCCCCAGAAGCATTGAGGATCTGACCCAGCTTTTGCTGGATGCCAGGTAAAAAACGAGTAATTCAACAAAAAAGCAGATTGTGTGCATTGTGATAAAAAAATAACGAATTATTTGTGCAATATACACAATTCAGATAAGAAGCGCTTCAGCATAATTCTTTAATAATCCTGAAAAAGTAAATTACTATTGAAAACAATATGTACAGTATGCTATATTAGAGACAGGAAAACAAATAACATGCTGAGAGAGTGAGAGCATAGCGTTACAACAGAAATGTTGTTTGAAGCTATGCTCTTTTTGTCATCTTTTGCAGAAAATGATACAGGGTTCTGCAGGAGGCAGCAGATGAATGCCACAGAGAAAAAGCAGCAGAAAGTAGAGGGTTCTGATAAATGGAACAGAGATTTTATGACATGGTAGAGGCAAATCCGGTGATTGCAGCAATTAAGGACACAGAAGGTCTGGAGCAGTGCTGCCGGGTACCGGATATTAAAGTGGTATTTATTCTGTACGGCGATATCTGCAATATTTCCGATATTGTCGGAACAATTAAAAAAGCAGGAAAGCTTGCGATTGTTCATGTGGATTTGATTGCAGGACTCAGCTGCAAGGAGGTCACTGTTGATTTTATCCGGCAGCATTCAGGGGCAGACGGAATTATTTCCACAAAGCCTTCCATGATACGAAGGGCTAAGGAACTGGGGCTTTATACCGTTATGCGCTTCTTTGTGCTTGATTCCCTGTCTTTTGAAAACATTGAAAAACAGCTGGTTTCTGTGAAACCGGACTTTATAGAGGTTCTTCCCGGCGTAATGCCGAAGATTATCCGGAAAGTCTGTAAAAGAGTCAGGACGCAGGTAATTGCAGGGGGCCTGATTTCAGACAAGGAAGATGTGATGGCAGCGCTGGATGCAGGCGCCATTGCTGTTTCGTCCACCAATCAGAAGGTGTGGCTGATGTAGATACTTTCTGCCGAAGGGGGTTCGGCAGTACGTATAGTTTCATTCTAAATTTTATTTATTCAGAGGAGGTATTTTATGGCAAAGTATGTAATGGCTCTCGATGCGGGCACCACCAGCAACCGGTGTATCCTTTTCAATGAAAAGGGCGAGATGTGCAGTGTGGCACAGAAAGAATTTACCCAGTATTTCCCGCATCCCGGCTGGGTAGAGCATGATGCCAACGAGATCTGGTCAACTCAGCTTGGTGTTGCAGTTGAGGCTATGTCCAAGATCGGGGCAACCGCAGAGGATATTGCGGCAATCGGTATCACCAACCAGCGTGAGACTACCATTGTGTGGGATAAGAATACCGGAGAGCCGGTATATCACGCAATCGTATGGCAGTGCCGCCGGACTTCCGAATACTGCGATACCTTAAAAGAAAAAGGTCTGACTGAAACCTTCCGTCAGAAAACAGGTCTGGTTATTGATGCTTACTTCTCCGGAACCAAATTAAAATGGATCCTGGACAATGTAGAAGGCGCACGGGAACGTGCAGAGAACGGCGAGCTCCTTTTCGGTACGGTAGAGACCTGGCTGATTTGGCGTCTGACAAAGGGAAAAGTTCATGTAACAGATTACAGTAATGCTTCCAGAACCCTGATGTTCAACATCAACACCCTGGAGTGGGATGATGAGATTCTGGCAGAATTAAATATTCCGAAATGCATGCTTCCGGAGGCAAAGCCGTCCAGCTGCGTATACGGCGAGGCAGATCCTTCCTTCTTAGGCGGACCGATTCCCATCGGCGGAGCAGCAGGAGATCAGCAGGCAGCTCTGTTCGGACAGACCTGTTTCCGTCCCGGTGAAGCAAAGAACACCTACGGAACAGGATGCTTCATGCTGATGAACACAGGCGATAAGCCGGTATTCTCCAAAAACGGTCTGGTTACCACAATTGCATGGGGCCTGGACGGAAAAGTAAAATATGCTCTTGAGGGTTCTATTTTCGTAGCCGGTGCAGCTGTACAGTGGCTCCGTGATGAGATGCGTCTGATTGACTCCTCACCGGATTCCGAATATATGGCAAGTAAGGTAAAGGATACCAACGGCTGCTACGTTGTTCCTGCATTTACCGGACTGGGTGCTCCTCACTGGGATCAGTATGCAAGAGGAACCATTGTAGGAATTACCCGTGGTGTAAATAAATATCATATTATCCGTGCAACCCTGGAATCCCTGGCTTATCAGACCAATGATGTTCTGCAGGCAATGAAGGCAGATTCCGGAATCGAACTGGCTGCTCTGAAGGTAGACGGCGGCGCAAGCGCCAATAATTTCCTGATGCAGACCCAGGCTGATATTATCAATGCTCCGGTTGAGCGCCCCAGATGTGTAGAGACAACCGCTATGGGTGCAGCTTACCTGGCAGGTCTTGCAGTTGGATACTGGTCCAGCAAGGAAGACGTTATTAACAACTGGGCAATTGATAAGGTATTTATGCCGGAGATTTCCGAAGAAGATCGGGCAAAGAAGGTTGCCGGCTGGAATAAGGCAGTGAAATACTCTTACGGTTGGGCGAAAGAGAACTAAAGAAAAAAGGGTAACAGCAAAAATTCATACTGTATGAAAGGGGAAAATGACTATGTTGCCATATATTTCGGAATTTCTTGGAACCATGCTTCTGATTCTTTTAGGTGATGGTGTAGTAGCGAACGTAACTTTGAATAAATCAGGAATGAAGGGCGCAGGCTCAATCCAGATTACCTTTGCATGGGGCCTTGCTGTTATGGTTCCGGCGTTTATTTTCGGCGCAGCATCCGGCGCACACTTTAACCCGGCTCTGACCATTGCTCTGGCAGTGGACGGCAGCTTTGCCTGGTCCATGGTTCCCGGATACATTGTTGCACAGTTTGCAGGCGCATTTGTAGGTGCATGCCTTGTATACATCCTGTTTAAGGATCAGTTTGATGCAACCGACAACCCAGGAACAAAGCTTGGCGTTTTCTCTACCGGCCCGTCCGTTCCCAATATGCCTCTGAATATTTTAAGTGAAGCAATCGGAACCTTCGTTCTGGTATTTGCAATCAAGGGTATCCCGGCAACCGCAGCTGCAGGCGTTGAGAAGTTTATGGTATTCGGAATTATTGTTTCCATCGGTATGTCCCTGGGCGGACTGACCGGATATGCAATCAACCCGGCTCGTGACCTTGGTCCCCGTCTGGCGCATACAATTCTTCCGATTAAAGGAAAAGGCGATTCCAACTGGGGTTATGCACCGGTTGTGCTGGTAGGTCCTCTGCTGGGCGCACTGGCAGCCGTACTTCTGTATGGAGCAATTCCGTGGTAGGAAGCCGGACACAGGAGCAAAAAAGGATTAGCAGGTTTCTGTAGAGACAAGACAGCCAGAGTACCTGACTCAAATTAAATAGCGAATTTTGAGAGCGGAGCCTGGCAAATGGATATCGAAAGATATGAAAATGCCGGGCTCTGTTTTTAAGGAGGAATAAGAAACATGTATGATGTAATCATTATTGGCGCAGGTGTTTCCGGAGCGGCTGCTGCAAGGGAGCTGTCCCGTTATCAGGTGAAGGCCTGCGTTTTGGAGAAGGAAGAGGACGTGTGCTGCGGAACCTCAAAGGCAAACAGTGCGATTGTCCATGCAGGCTATGATGCCGCAAGCGGTTCTCTGATGGCAAAGCTGAATGTCCAGGGAAATAAAATGATGGCTCAGCTGGCAGAGGATCTGGATTTTGAGTTTATTCAGACAGGTTCTCTGGTTGTGTGCACAGAGGAGGAAAACCGTCCGGGACTGCAGACACTTCTGGAGCGGGGCATCAAAAACGGAGTAGAAGGTCTTCGGATTATTGAGCGGGATGAGCTTGTAAAAATGGAACCCAATATTTCTGATGAAGCAGTAGCGGCTCTGTATGCGCCTACCGGCGGTATTGTATGTCCTTTTAATCTGAATATTGCCATGGCAGAAAATGCCTGCACCAACGGAGTGGAGTTTAAGTTTAACACCCGGGTAGAAGGAATCGAAAAGAAAGAGGGCGGATTCCTGATTCATACGGACAAAGGTGATTTTGAAGCAAAATGTGTGGTAAATGCAGCAGGTGTCTATGCGGATCAGATTCATAATATGGTCAGCGACAGAAAGATTACCATTACACCGAGACGGGGCGATTACTGTCTGTTGGATAAGACGGCAGGAAAGCATGTAAATCATACTATTTTTGCTCTGCCCGGAAAATACGGAAAAGGCGTCCTGGTATCTCCCACTGTCCACGGAAACCTGATTGTGGGACCGACAGCGATTGATATTGAGGATAAGGAAGGCACCAATACTACAAGAGCAGGACTTGATGAAGTAATTACCAAATGTGCAAAGACCGTTAAAAATGTACCCCTTCGTCAGGTTATTACCTCCTTTGCAGGACTTCGTGCTCACGAAGACGGACATGAGTTTATTATTGAAGAGCTTAAAGAGGCTCCGGGCTTTGTTGACTGCGCAGGAATTGAATCTCCCGGTCTGACCAGCAGCCCGGCTATTGGATGCATGGTGGCAGATATCGTAAAGGGAATCCTGGATCTGAAGGAAAATCCGGACTTTGTGGGAACAAGAAAAGGCATTCTGAATCCAGAGAAGCTTTCCATGGAGGAGCGCAATGAACTGATTAAAAAGCAGCCGGCTTACGGAAATATTATATGCCGCTGTGAAATGGTAACAGAGGGAGAAATCCTGGATGCTATTCACCGTCCCCTAGGCGCCCGTTCTCTGGATGGTGTAAAGCGCAGAACCAGAGCCGGAATGGGACGCTGCCAGGCAGGCTTTTGTTCACCGAGAACCATGGAAATTCTTTCCAGAGAGCTTTCCATGGATATGGAAGAGATTACCAAGTGCGGCGGCGATTCAAAAATCGTTGTCGGAACAAACAAGGATCGGATATAAAAGGAGGGGCGTCGAAACATGAAAGCATATGATATCGTAATCATTGGCGGCGGCCCTGCAGGGCTTGCAGCTGCCGCAGCAGCAAGAAAAAGCGGAGTGGATAAAATCCTGATTCTGGAACGTGACAAGGAGCTGGGCGGAATTTTAAACCAGTGTATTCACAATGGTTTCGGACTTCACACATTTAAGGAGGAGCTGACGGGACCGGAATATGCTGCCCGGTTTATTGATCAGGTAAAGGAACTGGAAATCGAATATAAACTGCATACCATGGTTATGGACATCAGCCCGGATAAGGTAGTGACTGCCATGAATCGCGAGGAGGGGATGTTCCAGATTCAGGCGGGTGCTGTGATTCTGGCTATGGGCTGCAGAGAGCGTTCCAGAGGAGCATTGAATATTCCGGGATATCGTCCGGCTGGAATTTATTCTGCAGGAACAGCTCAGCGTCTGGTAAACAGAGAGGGCTTTCTTCCGGGCCGCGAGGTAGTGATTCTGGGTTCCGGAGATATCGGACTGATTATGGCAAGACGTATGACCTTTGAAGGTGCCAAGGTTAAGGTTGTTGCAGAGCTGATGCCGTATTCCGGCGGTTTAAAGAGAAATATTGTTCAGTGTCTGGATGACTACGGCATCCCCTTAAAGCTGAGCCATACGGTTGTAGAAATCCGCGGCAAGGAGCGTCTGACCGGCGTGACCATTGCAAAGGTAGATGAGAAAGGAAAACCGATTCCGGGAACAGAGGAGGATTATGACTGTGATACCCTTCTTCTTTCTGTCGGACTGATTCCGGAGAACGAGCTTTCCAGAGGTGCCGGTGTGGATATGAGTCCGGTAACCTCAGGCCCGATTGTAAATGAAAGTCTGGAAACCAATATTGAAGGCGTATTTGCCTGCGGCAATGTGCTTCACGTTCATGATCTGGTTGACTTTGTTTCCGAGGAAGCGGCAGCGGCAGGAAGAAATGCTGCCCTGTATGTACAGGGCAAACGGCAGTCTGAAGCAGGAAAGGCCATTAAATTAAATCCTGTGGAGGGCGTTCGTTATACTGTGCCTTCTGTAATTCATCCGGAGCGGATGGACGATAAGCTGACGGTTCGTTTCCGTGTCGGCGGAGTTTATAAAAACTGCTATATCAGCGTATACTTTGATGATGAGCGGGTAATTCACCGCAAACGTCCGGTGGTAGCTCCCGGAGAAATGGAAGAGATTAAGCTGGAGAAGGAGAAGCTTCTGGCTTATCCGGATTTGAAGACCATAACCGTAAAAATTGAGGAGGCATAGGCAATGGAAAAAAGAGAACTGATCTGCATAGGCTGTCCTCTGGGCTGCCCGGTAACGGTAACCATGGAAGCCGGCGAAGTAATCAAGGTGGAAGGAAATACCTGTAAGCGGGGAGATGATTACGCCAGAAAAGAAGTGACCAATCCCACCAGAATTGTAACCAGCACCGTTATGGTGGACGGCGGCAGGGATGTAACGGTTTCTGTAAAGACAAAGACAGATATTCCAAAGGAAAAGATCTTTGAATGTGTAAAATCCTTAAAGGGCGTGACGGTTCAGGCTCCTGTTCATATTGGAGATGTAATTCTGGCAAATACGGCAGATACGGGTGTGGACATTATTGCCACCAGTAATGTAGAAGCAAAATAAGGCAGAACATCCCGGCATGGCAAAAAGACCATGGCGGGATACTGCCCGTTTATTGAGGAAGCCTGTTTCTAAAAGCGTGCAGGAAAAAACTGCATGATGATAAACAGACATAGAAAGAGAGGAATGCGGAATGGAAGAACAGAAAAAGAATGCAGGATGGAGCAACTTAAACGGAATCAGTGATGATGACAAGACCTGCGGACTGAATGATATGAACTGTCTGGAGGACGAAAAAGAAACCAGCTGCGGATTAAATGATATGAACTGTTTAAGCGGAGAGGATGACAGCACCTGCGGGCTGAATGATATGAATTGTCTGGGAGAAGACAAATAGAAAGAAAAGAGAAACTGCGGGGAAGGAAAAATCAAAAGAAAAAGCCTGGAGAACGGGCAGGCACAATAAGCGGAGCGAAAGGAGATTTCAGGATGAAGAAATTTATCAATGGCGTTGACCAGGTAGAGGATCAGATGATTCAGGGTATGGTAAAGGCTTATCCAAAACATCTTAGAAAGCTGGAGTGTGGAAATGTAGTCGTTCGTGCTGAGAAAAAAGAAGGAAAGGTTGCGCTGATCAGCGGAGGCGGAAGCGGCCATGAACCGGCACACGGCGGATTTGTGGGACGCGGTATGCTGGATGCGGCAGTTGCAGGTGCAGTATTTACTTCTCCGACCCCGGATCAGATTCTGGAAGGCATTAAGGCCATTGCGACGGACAAGGGCGTGCTGATGGTAGTAAAAAACTATACCGGCGACGTTATGAACTTTGAGATGGCAGCGGAAATGGCAGAGATGGAAGGAATTTCTGTCAAGCACGTAGTAACCAATGATGATGTTGCTGTAGACGGAAGCCTTTATACGGTTGGAAGAAGAGGCGTTGCAGGAACTGTTTTTGTTCACAAGATCGCAGGCGCTCTGGCTGAGACAGGCGCTGATCTGGATCAGGTGCAGGCCGTAGCCCAGAAGGTTATTGATAATGTGCGGACCATGGGTGCAGCGATTGCTCCGTGTACGGTTCCGGCAGCAGGAAAACCCGGATTCGAGCTGTCTGAAAATGAGATGGAGGTTGGAATCGGCATTCACGGGGAACCGGGTACACACAAGGAGGAAATGAGACCGGCAGATGAGATTGTGGATCTGCTTCTGGAGAAGATTTTCGGGGATCTGGATTATTCCGGCAGCGAGGTGGCTGTGATGATCAATGGCTCCGGAGCGACTCCTTTAATGGAACTGTTTATTATCAACAATCATGTGGCAGATGTTCTTGCAGAAAAAGGAATCCGCGTATATCGCACGCTGGTAGGTGAGTACATGACCTCCATCGAGATGCAGGGCTTTTCCATTTCTCTGCTGAAGCTGGATGAGGAGATGAAACAGCTTCTGGATGCAGAGGCAGATACACCGGCCTGGAAAGAATAGGAAGCAGGAGGAAAGAACAATGGCAGATAACAAAATGGTGCTTTTGGTTTTAAAGAAAATCGGAGAAAAAATCGAAGCAGAAAAGGAATATCTCACAGAGCTGGATCAGCCCATCGGTGACAGTGATCACGGGATCAATCTGGCCAGAGGTTTTCAGGAAGTAGAAAATAAGCTGCCATCTATGGAAGATAAGGATATTGGAACGATTCTGAAAACAGCAGGAATGGCTCTGGTTTCTAAGGTTGGCGGTGCATCCGGTCCTCTTTACGGTTCTGCTTTTATGAAAATGGGTATGGCTTTAAACGGGAAAACGGAGATGGATATGAATGATTTTCTCGTTGCTGTGGAGGCTGCTGTGGAGGCAGTAAAGCAGAGAGGAAAGGCAACAGTGGAGGAAGCAACCATGCTGGATGCCATGGTTCCTGCTCTTGATGCCATGAAGCAGGCGGCTGCAGACGGAATGGACAGCCATGGCGTTCTGGAGGCAGGCTGCAAAGCATCCTGGGCCGGAGCAGAACATACAAAAGATCTGGTGGCAACCAAGGGCCGCGCCAGCTATGTGGGAGAGCGTGGACTTGGTCATCAGGATCCGGGAGCCACATCCTTTTCCTTTATGCTGGAAACAGTAAAAGACACTCTGGGATAGGAAGGAGAGGACAGGATGGTTGGATTTGTAATCGTTTCTCACAGCGGAAAGCTGGCTGAGGGCGTCGTTGACCTGGCAAAAATGATGGCTCCGGATGTTCCCATGGCCGCCGCAGGCGGCCTGGAGGACGGGAGCTTTGGAACCAGCTTTGAGCGGATTCTGGAGGCTGTCAATGAGGTATATTCCGAGGACGGAGTGATCCTGCTGATGGATCTGGGAAGCGCAGTAATGACTGCCGAGATGGTTCTCGAATCTCTGGAAGGGCAGAAACTGGCAATGGCAGACTGCCCTCTGGTAGAGGGGGCTGTTGTGGCAGCTGTTAATGCAGCAGGAGGAATGAGTTTCGACGATATTTTAAAGGAACTGGAAAAGGTTCGTGATATGAAAAAGCTCTCATAAAGATAATAATTATTTTGTTATCAGTTTAATCAAATACAGGTATTTTACATATTGCTTAAACTGGGGTATGATTTTCTTCGAAAGAAACACAGAAAAAGTGAAGCTTAAGGAGGAAAATACCAATGAATAAGCAAGTATGGAAAGAAACAAAGCCCGGAAAGCTGTGGACACTGTTCCGGGCTATGTTTGTGTTAAGCGCCTGTACTTTTGGAGGCGGGTTTGTGATTGTATCTCTGATGAAAAGGAAGTTTGTTGAGGAACTGGGGTGGCTGGATGAAGCAGAAATGCTGGATATTACAGCCATTACTCAATCCGCGCCAGGTCCGCTTCCGGTAAATGCCTCAGTGATTATTGGATACCGGATCTGTGGAGTGACAGGTGCTTTGGCTGCAGTTCTTGGAACAATTATTCCGCCGATGGCAATTATTTCCCTGATCTGTGTATTTTACACAGAATTTCGCACCAATGCCTACCTTGCTTTGGCCCTTCAGGTGATGCGGGCCGGTGTGGCGGCGGTGATTGCAGATGTTGCCTGGAATCTGGCAAATAATGTGTGGGATATGGGTTCTGTTTTTTATACGGGTCTTATGAGTGCAGCTTTTGTGGCAACCTGCTTTCTGAATATCAGCGCTATGACAGTGATTCTCATTTGTCTGGGTGTGGGCATATTTCAAGCATGGTGGAATGCAGCGTCAGTGAAGGGAGGAAAAAAACGTGAATATGCTTGTTAAACTGTTTTTTGCCTTTATTCAGGTAGGTCTGTTTTCCGTTGGAGGAGGATATGCTGCGATTCCTCTGATTCAGGCTCAGATTGTAAATATTCACAGGTTGATGTCTATGGAAGAGTTTACGGATTTGATTACCATTGCAGAAATGACTCCCGGGCCAGTGTCCATTAATTCTTCCACCTTTGTGGGAACAAGACTGGGCGGACTGGGCGGAGCAATTTTATGTACTCTGGGATGTATCCTTCCATCCTTTTTCATTTGCCTGACGCTGGCATATTTTTATTACAAATATCGTTCCTTTTCTGGCGTACAGACGGTTCTGGCCGCTATGCGGCCGGCTGTAGTGGCCCTGATTGGCTCTGCAGGTTTTTCCATTCTTTTACTGGCTTTGTTTGACTCTGGGCTATCTGGTCTTCAGGCAGAAAATCTGAAAATCGTGGAGCTGGTTCTTTTTGCAGGAGGTCTGTTTTTGCTTCGCCGGTTCCGGGAAAAGGTGGGAGCCATTCAGATTATCTTCGGTTCCGGAGTTGTGGGAACGGCGGCCTATCTGATAGGAGGCCTTTTCCTGTAAAGAGAGTACAGCTGTCAGGAGACAGGCTCTCCGATAACAGAGCAGAGTGAGAGGCGGCACAGCTTGGCCAAACCTTCCATTTCCGGAGAAAGCAGCTTGTCTTTGTGATAGACCAGCCGGATATCCCGGCGGATATGAACCTGCTCCAGAGAAAGGGCAGTCAGTTTCTTCTCCTTCAGATACGGTTCAACCAGCATTCTGGAGAGAATAGCAAGCCCATGTCCGGCTAAA
>ENA-UOJR01001836-UOJR01001836.1-human-gut-metagenome-genome-assembly--contig:-C115P-NODE-1836-length-16591-cov-7.013546_pt1 | contig 16591 bp, 13 predicted proteins | sample MGYA00242354_ERZ723901 | MGnify/ENA metagenome assembly ERZ723901
CGGCCATCGCCGCGGCGCCCACCACGGTGCCGCTCTGTACCGCTTCCACGGTGCTGCGCCCGATGGTGCGCTCCGGCGCCTCCAGGGGCACGCTGGCGAGGCGCGCCGCGCGGGCGGTCAGGGCGTCGAGTGAGACGCGGATGCCCGGCGCTATGCACCCGCCCACATATGCCCCCTCGGCATTCACCACGTCTATGTTGGTGGCGGTGCCGAAATCGACCACGATGCTCGGGCTGCCGTAGAAGGCGGCGGCGGCCGTGGCGTTGGCGATGCGGTCGGCGCCCACCTCCGCGGGGTTGGCGGCGTCCATCGAGGTTACGTGCGCGGTCTCGCGGCCCACTACCATCAGGCTCGCGCCGAGCTCGTTCGCCACACCCTCCCATTCGCGCATGAGCTGGGGAACCACTCCGGCGAAGGCGATGGCGTCGACGCAGCTCAGGTCGAGGCCGTCCTTCCGGAAGTACCCGTGCAGGCGCACGTGCAGCTCGTCTTTGGTGAAAGTCCGGTTGGTGGGCATGCGCCATGCGTGCACGAGCGTCGAGTTGTCAAAGAGGCCCAGGGCGGTTTGGGTGTTGCCCATGTCGATGGCGAGCAGCATGGTGGAGAGCCTTCCGTTGAGGGTAGATCGGGTGGGTGCGCCCGGCGCCGTGGTGCCCGGGCGATGCGTTACCGATGGGGAAACATTACCGCGCTATGCGGTCTGCCTGCGCACATTGTATACTTAATGGCTGTCTGAAAACGCAAAGAGGGGTGCTGGAGCGCCCGTCGCGCACCGGGAGGGCCCCGGGGCGACGATTCCGTGAGGAGCGATATGAACAAGAAGGCCAAGCGCCGCTTGGTGGTGACGGGCGGCATCGTCGCCGTCGCCATGCTGCTGATCGCCGCCATCGCCGGTGCCGGGGGTTCCGCCGCGTCCGTTTCTGTCGGCGACGTCGCAAGCGGCTCGTACAGCGGCAAGAAGGTCCAGGTGACCGGAGTGGTCGTGCCGGACTCGATCGAGGGCGACGGCGCCCGCGTGACCTTTGAGATCGCCCCCGAGGACGAATCGGGATCGACGAACCCTTCGGTGCGCCTGCGCGTGGGCTATGAGGGTGCCCTGCCGGCAACCTTCGGTGCGGGGGTCATCGCGATCTGCACGGGCGACGTGGATTACCCTGCGTTCCTCAACTGCACGGAGATGGTCACCAAATGCCCGTCCAAGTACGAGAGCGCCGAGGGCGCCCTCACCGTCAAAGGCCTGCTCGACCAAGCGGACGAGATGCTGTTCGAGGATACGAAGGTCTGCGGGTACGTCGAGGGCGACGTGAATGACGCGAGCTCCCCCGTGCGCTTCACGATCGAGTCTCAGGGCGCGGTGCTCCCCGTGGCCTACGACGGCGGTCTAGACGAGCAGATCGTCGACGGTGTGGCCGTGGTCGTTTCCGGCCATTTGGATTCCGACGGCAACTTCATCGCCACGGAGCAGCCCGCGATCGACTCCTCCATCACCAAGTAGCGTCCCCGCTGAGTGGCGTCCGGGCTGTCGAGCTCGCCGCCAAGCCCGTACATTCCAGAAAGGTCCCGAATGCTGTCAACGCTCGGTAACGTCCTGCAGGCCATCGCCCTTGTCCTCGCGCTCGCCTCCGCCGTGCTGCTCATAGCCGGCGCCAAGCTCGCCCCCATCCCCGTGGGCACTTCGCATGCGACGTCGGCGCCTGGCCGCGCCCACGCCGCCGCGCGCATGCGGGATTTGGGCTACATGCTCACGTACGTGACGTTTGCACTGCTCACGGCATGCGTCGCCATCATCCTTTTCGCCATGCTCACCGAGGATTACACCCTCGCGTACGTGGTGTCCAACTATCCGGCGACCGACAGTCCCCTGCAGCCGCTGTACCGCGTGAGCGCCGTGTGGGCGGGGCGTCAGGGCTCCCTGCTCCTGTGGACCTGGCTCATCTCCGCCTTCGCCGCCGCCCAGGCGCACCGCCGCCGCCACGCCAAGGACGACCTCACGGTTGTTGCGCTGGGTGTGTCGCAGGTGGTGGTCGCTCTGTTCGCGGGCGCCCTTGTCTTCTCGGCGTCCAACAACCCGTTCATGCCCACGGCCGCCCAGTACCTCACCGCGGACGGCGGGCTCGTCTCCAAGATCGGCGGCATGAACCCCCTGCTCATGCATTGGGCCATGATCTTGCACCCGCCGGCGACCTTCATAGGCTATGCCGCCATGACCCTGCCGTTCGCCTACGCCATGGCTTCGCTCATCACCGGCGACCTCTCGGCCCGTTGGGTGGAGCTGTGCGACCGCCTGGCCGTGTTCGGCTTCATCTTCCTGTCCATCGGCATGGGCCTCGGCGCCGTGTGGGCCTACGTGGTCCTGGGCTGGGGCGGCTTCTGGGCGTGGGACGCCGTGGAGAACGCGAGTCTCATGAGCTGGCTCACCTGCGTCGCCATGATCCACAGCTTCACCATGTACCGCAAGCACGGCATCTTCAAACGCTGGAGCATGTTCACCGCCACCATCACCTTTATCTTCGTGGTGCTGGGCACGTTCATCACGCGTTCCGGTTTGGTGCAGAGCGTGCACGCCTTCGCCGAGGACCCGGTGTCCACGTACTTCTTCCTGGCCATCATGGTGGCGAGCGGCCTGGCCTTCCTCCTGGGGCTGCTGTATCGCCATGGGGAGATCGGCGAGGACGACGACCAGATCGAGTCGATGCTCTCCAAGAACGGCTCCTACTACCTCACCAACATCATCATGGTCGTGGCGGGCGTGCTGGTCGCCTACCTTACCGTGTCGAGCGCGCTGCCCGGCTGGATGCCGCTTGGCGGCTCGGTGGTCGCCGCCGGCGCGTACAACGCCGTGGCGCGCCCGGTTGCGGTTGTGGTGGTGCTGCTCATGGCGGTGTGCCCGCTGCTGGGCTGGCGCAAGACGGAGGGCCCCGCATTTTGGGGCCATATGCGCCGCCCTCTTGTCGTGGCGGCCCTGATCTTCGCGATGGAGCTGGCGTACTTCGCCATCAAGCTGGTCCCCACCTATTACGGGATCATGGCCGACGGCGGGGCCGCGGCGACCGCCCTGGCCGAGCAGGGGCCCGCGTTGTACCACTTCGCGCTGACCGTGACGGCCTTTGCCTCGGCGGCTCTCCTGTTGGGGACCTCTGAGTACCTGCTGGCCCGAGGCGTCCGCGCGCGCATTAAGAACAAGGGCGAGTCCGCCCCGCGCGCCCTGGTCAACCTGTTTCGCCGCTCGGCCGCTCAGGCGGGTGGCTACCTGTGTCACCTGGGCGTCGCGATAGCGGTGATCGGCCTGGTGGGCTCCATGATGTACGTACGCGAGGTAACCGTGAGCCTTCCGGATAAGGTGGGCGAGAGCGCACAGGTGGGCGATTACGTCCTTACGCTCACCGGGTCCGAGCGGTACGCGGACGGGCAGGATGGCGAGGCCATGCGCGTGGAGCTCGACGTGACGCGCGCGGGCGAGGACGGCGTGCTGGGCCACGTGGCGCCGTCCATGAAGGTGGCGGCCGCGACGAGCCAGACCACGCTCGACGCCGCGGTGATGACGTTCCCCTCGGAGGACCTGTTCGTGGCCTTCCAGGGCATGAACGCCGACGGCACGCTCTCCATCAACGTCAAGGTCAACCCACTCATCCTGTTCACCTGGGCGGGCGGTGCCATTTCCACGCTTGGCATCGTGCTGGCGTTCGCGCCCCGCCGCGCCACCCCGCTGCTCAACGCCGACGAGCGCGACCGCGTTCGAGCGAAGGCGGGGGCGTGATGGCGTCGCGGGCTGCACACGGGTTTCCGGCGCGGTGGGAGTCTTCGCCATCCGGCGCGTCGCCCGCGATCGAGGCGCGCGGTCTGGTCAAGCGGTTCGGCGAGCGCCGCGCCCTCGATGGCGTGGACATCGATCTGCCCCGCGGCGCGTTCCTCTCGATCTTCGGTCCCAACGGCGCCGGCAAGACCACGCTCCTGCGCGAGCTTGCGCTCCTCGCGCGTCCCACGAGCGGTAGCCTGCGCATGCTCGGCGTCGATGCCCTCGAGGAGCCTGACGCCCTGCGCCCGCGCATCGGGCTGATCTCGCATGCATCGATGGTGTACGGAGACCTGACCGCCCAAGAGAACTTGGAGTTCTTCGCGTCCCTGTACGGGGTCACGGGCACGGCCGCCCGCGAGCGCATCGACGAATTACTGCGCCTGGTCGAGCTCGACCATCGCCGCAACGACTGCGCGCGGACGTTCTCCCGCGGCATGCAGCAGCGCCTCTCGATCGCCCGCGCCCTGGTGAACGACCCGGAGATCGTGCTTCTGGATGAGCCCTATTCAGGGCTCGACCCGCACGCCGCGGAGCTCTTCGATGGGCTCATCGGGCGCGTCAGGGAGGGCAGGACGTTCGCGATGGTGAGCCATGACCTTGAGAAGGGCTACGACCTGTGCACCCATGCGCTCATCCTGGCGCAGGGCAAGGTTGTCGTCTGCGCCCGCAAGGACGATGTCGACCGCGCGGCGTTTCGCGACCTGTATCTCGCGACGGTTGGAATGGGGGTGGCGTAGATGGGCGATGCGCGCAAAAGACCGACGTCGGCCACGGGCGCCGATGCGCCCGTGGGGGCCGTCTCGTCGTTCGCTCAGTATCGGGCCCTGCTCGCCAAGGATGTGCGGCAGGAGCTCCGCACGCGCGAGATGCTCACCTCGATGGCCGTGTACTCGCTGCTCGTGTTGACCGTCTACGGCGCGGCGTTGGCCCAGGTCGGCGACAAGGTGCAGGTGCTCTCCTTTGCGAGCGGCCTGCTGTGGGCGCTCATCGTGTTCACGAGCCTGCTCGGTCTCAACCGCAGCTTCTCGCACGAGACCGAGTCCGGCTGTCTTGAGGGGATCCTTCTGGCCCCGGTGGACCGCGCCGTGGTGTTTCTGGCCAAGGCCACCTCGAACCTCTTGTTCCTGTTGGCCGTCGAGCTGGTGACCGTGCCGCTGTTCTTCATCTTCTTCCTGTCGGGCGCCGTGCTGCCCGCTACGGCGCCCATGATCGTTCTGCCGCTGATCGTGGGGACGATCGGTGTGGCCGGCGTGGGCACGTTGCTGTCGACCATGGCGATCGACACGCGCGGCAGGGACGTCATGTTGGCGATTCTGTTCATCCCCGTGGCCTTCCCGCTGCTGTACGCGTGCGTCTCAGCGACGGGTGCGGTCCTCGCGGGAATCGAGGGGGCGTTCGCGACCTTCTGGAGGAGTCTTGCGCTCGCCGGGGCGTATGACGTGGTGATGATTGCCGCGGCATGGGGGCTGTACGAGTTCGTGCTCGATTCTTAGGCGTGCCGCCGCGCCGCGCCCGCGATTGCCGGTTGGCCGGGCGGTGGCCCGCATGCGCTAGTATGTAATGGCAAAATCGGGGCGCGCGGGGACGGTTCCCGCCGCGCCCGCGTTAGGGAAGGGGGCACGATGCGCAAGAATCGCGTGGACGCGCTGGTACCCGTCATGCTGGTGCTGGGCGCCCTGCTCATCGCCGTCGACGTGACGTGGACGTTCACCCTGGCGCCGCTCGTGCGCGGCGCGCAGCTTTCGGAGCCCGTCGCGATCGCGGGGCAGATGGTCTCCACCAAGCTGCTGCTGAGCCAGAAGATCTTCTACCTGCACGTTCCCGTGGCGATCGCGTCGTTCGTGGCCATGGGCTGCGGGGCCTACCAGGCGCTGAGGTTCCTCATGACCAAGGACCGCATCCATGACGTGCGATCTCGGACGGCCATGCAGGTGACGCTGGTGTTCATCGTGGCGACGATGATCTCGGGCGACCTGTGGACGCGGTTTGAGTGGGGCGTCTGGTGGGTGTGGGAGCCCCGCCTCACCACGTACTTCATCTTGATGCTGCTGGTGATCGGTTACTTCGTGCTCCGCAACGCGATCGAGGACCCGGAGAAGTCCGCGCGCTTCGCCGCGGTTTTCTGCATCATCGCCTTCGTGGACGCGCCCATCTCGTTCCTCATCACCCGTCTGGTTCCATCCTCGGTGCACCCCGTGGTGTTCCGGACCGATTCCGGCCTCCCGCCGCTCATGCTCATCCCGTTCCTGCTCGGCCTGGCCGGCGTGCTCATGGTCGCCTTCGGCCTGTATCGCTACGCTCTGCGCGTGAATGCCGCCGCGGATGAGGTCGAGGAGCTCAAGCGCAGGCTGGAGGACCTCGACGGCGCCGCCTCGCGCGCCGCCGCGGCCCAGGCGCTCGAGCGTTTGCGGGCGCAGGCCGCCCAGATATCCGCGGGAGCTCCCGGCGCCCAGGATGTCACCGATGTCGTCACGCCTGAGGAGGGCTAAATGGATCCGATTCTTTCCGAGGTCTACTCGACCGTGCTGCCCGCCGCGCCCTATGTTCTCGCGGCGTATGTGGGCATTCTTCTCGCCCTGTTCGCGTTCGTGCTCTCGCTCTGGCGCAAGTCCAAGCGCACGGAGTCGGACATCGAGGCGCTCAAGCGCGCCATAGAGGAGAGGGAGAAGGACTCGAAGTAGCCCTCATCCACACGTATTGCGATGCGGGGCCGCTCCCGCATCATCATGACAACGCCCCCGGCGCCGTTGAGCGCTGGGGGCGTCTGCATGTTGCGTGGAGTTTTGGGCCGTCCGCCGCGCGGAGGGGCGCGATGCACGTGCCGCTGCCTGCGGTGTCAGGTCGCGGCACGTCGCCTGTAAGGGAAAGCGGGCTGATCGGCGGAGATGTGTCGCAATCGTCCGATAGGCTCTCCGGTAAGTAGAGAGAAGGAGGACGACATGGGAGAAACATCAATCGGATGCGCGTTTGCAGAGGATCCCGAGGGCTACCTCGAGCAGGCGCTGATGGGCACGATGGGGTGCGGGCGTGCGGGTGGCGCGGACATGTGGCCGATTCCCCTGGGTCGCTGGCTGCGTGACGATGCCGGCGTGCCCATGAGGGAGGCCAAGACGCACTTGAGCAGGCTCGCCACGTACGCGAACGAGACGGGCGAGACGATACGCGTGGTGAGAAACGGCATGCCCTGGTTTGAGATACGCCCTTTGGCCTACACCGGGCGGGGCGCGCTCGCGTCGCGTTGCCGCTGAGCCGCCCCGCCCACGTGGCGCGTTATTCCAGCTCGAAGGCTCCCGTGTAGAGCTGGTAGTAGTAGCCCTTCTTGGCGATCAACTCGTCGTGGGTGCCGCGCTCGATGACGTGTCCGTGGTCCAGGCAGATGATCACGTCGGAGTTGCGGACCGTCGAGAGGCGGTGCGCGATGACGAACGTGGTGCGACCTTGCATGAGGGCGTCCATGCCGCGCTGCACGATCGCCTCGGTGCGCGTGTCGATGCTCGACGTCGCCTCATCCAGGATCATCGCCGGCGGGTCTGCCACCGCAGCCCGGGCGATGGAGACCAGCTGCCGCTGCCCCTGGCTGAGTTGCGATCCGTTGCCGGTGAGCATGGTGTTGTAGCCGTCGGGCAGGCGGCGGATGAAGTCGTCGGCGCCGGCGAGCTCCGCGGCCTTGATGCACTCCTCGTCGGTCGCATCGAGCTTGCCGTAGCGGATGTTGTCCATGACGGTGCCGGTGAACAAGTTGACGTCCTGGAGGACCACGCCCAGCGAGCGGCGCAGGTCCGCCTTGCGGATCTTGTTCACGTTGATGCCGTCGTAGCGGATCTTGCCGTCGGCGATGTCGTAGAAGCGGTTGATGAGGTTCGTGATGGTGGTCTTGCCGGCGCCTGTCGCCCCAACGAAGGCGACCTTCTGGCCGGGCTTGGCGTAGACCGAGACCCCGTGCAGGACCTCATGGTCGGGCGTGTAGCCAAAATCGACGTCGTCCATCTGGACGTCACCGCGCAGGGGGACGTACGTGACCGTGCCGTCGGCGCGGTGGGGGTGCTTCCACGCCCACATGCCGGTGTGGTGATCGGCTTCCTCTATCTCCCAAGTCTCGGGATTGACCTGGACGTCGACGAGCGTCACGTACCCCTCGTCGACCTCGGGCTCCTGATCGAGCAGCTCGAAGATGCGGTCCGCGCCGGCAAGGCCCATGACCACCGCGTTGATCTGCTGCGAGATCTGGCCGATCTGGCCGCAGAACTGCTTGGTCATGTTGAGGAAGGGCACCACGACCGCGATGGACAGCGGCAGGCCGGAGAGGGAGAGATTGGGCACGTCGAGGGCGAGGAACACGCCGCCCGCCAGCGCGACCATGACGTAGATGAGGTTGCCGAGGTTCATGAGGACGGGCATGAGGATGTTGGCGAACATGTTCGCCTTCTGGGAGACCTCGAACAGCTTCTCGTTGCGCTCGTCGAAGTCCGCCTCGGCCGCCTGCTCGTGGCAGAAGGCCTTGACGACCTTCTGTCCGTTCATGACCTCCTCGATGTGACCCTCGACCACGCCGAGTTCGGCCTGCTGCGCGATGAAGAACTTCGCGGAGTTCGATCCGAGGAGCTTCGTGAGGGCCGTCATGATGGCCACGCCGGCGATGATGACCAAGCCCATCCATGCGGAGAAGTAGAACATGATCGCAAGGACCGTGGCGAGCACGATGACGGTCTGCAGCAAGTTGGGTAGCGACTGCGAGATCATCTGGCGCAGGGTGTCGATGTCGTTGGTGTAGTGCGACATGATGTCGCCGCGCTGGTTGGTGTCGAAGTATCGGATGGGCAGGTCCTGCATGCGGTTGAACATCTTCTCGCGCAGCTTCTCGAGCGAGCCCTGCGTGACGACGCCCATATAACGGTTCCAGAACAGGGACGAGAGGTTGCCGATGATGTAGATGACGGCGAGGATCGTGACCAGGCGCACGATCTGGGGCCTAGCGGCTGCCCAGTCACCCGTCTGCCATGAGGTCGAGATGACCTCAAGAGCTTTTTGCAGGAAGACGGACCCTATGGAGTTGATGAGTCCGCACAGCAGCACGCCGGCCATGACCAGCGGCAGCAGGACAGGGTAGAACGAGAAGAGCATCTTGACGAGGCGCTTCAGCGTGCCGGGCTTGCGGGTCTTTGCGCGCTCGGCGATGGTCGCCTTACTCATGCGCCTCACCTCCTTCCGCGGGAGAGCCGCTCAGCTCGCGGTCGAGCTCCTCGGCGGCCTCGATCTCGGGCTGGGCCGCATGCTCGAGCTCGCGCTCGCCTTCGGCCTCCTCGCCCATCTTGTTTTGCGACAGGAACGTCTCGCGGTAGATCTCCGAGGCCTCGAGCAGCTCATCGTGCGTGCCCACGTTCGCGATGCGACCGCCGTCGAGCACGATGATGCGGTCGGCATCCTGCACGCTCGCGATACGCTGCGCGATGATGAGCTTGGTGGTGCTCGGCAGGTATTCGGCCAGGCCCGCCCTGATCTTGGCGTCCGTCTTGGTGTCCACGGCGCTCGTCGAGTCGTCCAGAATCAGGATCTTGGGCCGGCGCAGCAGGGCACGGGCGATGCACAGGCGCTGTTTTTGCCCGCCGGAGACGTTGGAGCCGCCCTGTTCGATCCATGTGTCGTAGTCGTTCGGGAAGCCGTCGATGAACTCGTCGGCGCATGCCAGGCGCGCGGCCTCGCGGATCTCCTCGTCGGTGGCGTTCTGGTCGCCCCAGCGGAGGTTGTCGGCGATGGTGCCGCTGAACAGCACGTTCTTCTGGAGAACCATGGCGACCTGATGACGGAGCGCGTCGAGGTCGTAATCGCGGACGTCGATGCCGCCCACGCGCACGCTGCCCTCAGTGGCATCGTAGAGGCGCGCGACCAGGTTGACGAGCGTCGACTTGGCCGACCCCGTGCCGCCTATGATGCCGATGGTTTCGCCACTGGCGATGTGCAGGTCGATGTCGTCGAGCGCCTGGCGCTCGGCGTGCTCCGAGTACTTGAAGCTCACGTGATCGAAGTCGATGGAGCCGTCGGCGACCTCATGCACGGGTTCGGCGGGGTTCGCGATGGTGGGCTCGGCGCGCAGCACCTCGACGATGCGGTTGGCGCTCTCCTCCGCCATGGTCACCATGACGAAGATCATGGAGAGCTGCATGAGGCTCATGAGAATCTGGAAGCCATAGGTGAACGTGGACGAGAGCTGACCCACGTCGAAGGAGGCGCCCTGGCTGGTGATGATGAGCTTGGAGCCCAGGTAGATGATGACCACGAAGGCGCCGTTCACGCACAGGTTCATCATGGGGTTGTTGAAGGCGAGGAGCTTCTCGGCGCGGGTGAAGTCGGTGCAGACGTCCCGGGCCGCCGTGGCGAACTTCTTCTTCTCGTAGTCCTCGCGCACATAGCTCTTGACCACGCGCATACCGGTGACGTTCTCCTCGACGGATTCGTTGAGGGCGTCGTACTTGTGGAACACGCGCGTGAAGATGGGGCCGACCTTGTGGATGATGAGTCCCAGGCCGCCGCCGAGCAGCGGGATCATCGCGAGATAGACGAACGAGATGCAACCGCCCATCGCGTATGCCATGACGAACGCGAAGATGAGCACGAGGGGCGCGCGCACGGCGATACGGATGATGAGCATGAAGGCCTGCTGCACGTTCGTGATGTCCGTCGTGAGGCGCGTCACGAGCGATGAGCTGGAAAAGCGGTCGATATTGGTGAATGAGAAGGTCTGGATCTTGTAGAACAGGTCATGGCGCAAGTTCTTGGCGAACCCGCAGCTGGCGAAACTGCAGGTGACGCCAGCGGCCGCGCCGAAGAGCAGGGAGACGAGTGCGATCGCGACGAGCACGCCCGCCGTGGGGAGGATTTGCGATACGGTCGCTCCGTCTTTGATGGTGTCGATGAGGTTTGCGGTGACAAAGGGGATCATCATCTCGCAGATGACCTCGCCGAGCACCAGCAGCGGCGTGGCGATAGCCGGGAGCCTGTAATTTCGAATGGCCGCGGCAAGTGTTCTAATCATCTATCTCCTCCCACGTGACGCGGATCTTCTCGAGCATCTCCGCAAGCTGCTCTTGTTCTTCCACCGTGAGTGCGGAGAAGGCGACGCGCCTGAACGCGTCGCGACGTTCATGCTCGCGCCGGGCGACCTCAAAGCCCTCGGCGGTGAGCGTCACGAAAAGCTGTCGGCGATCTTTGGTGTCGCGCGTGCGCTCGATGAGTCCGGCGCATTCCATCTTGGAGAGGATCTCGGAGAGCGAGCCGGGCTTGAGCTCGAAGTGCGATCCGAGCTCCTGCTGCGAGAGCCGTCCCCCGCAACGATCGAGCATGCACAGGATGGGCACCTGCCCGGATCGTCCGCCGGCGTGGAAGTGCATGTAGTGGCCGCAGAATCCAAGGCCCTGCAGAATCCGCTTGGCGCGCGCGACGCCTTCGTCGACGTCTGGGCCCGCGGCGTCACAGGATGCGGCGCAGTATTCGGAATCCGTCATATCTACCTCCCTATATTCGAATGTGATAGTGATCATGAAGAGAATATGCCCCGTATGAAGAACAGTCAAGGTACCAAACAATAAGGAACCGTATTATTTTAAGGGGCGACCGCGCATCGTCCCCGCGGTCTTCGATCGCATGCAATCACTTCACGTGTTGCCGAAACGGGGGATAATGGTAAAAACGAGCCGGGCGCAGCGCGCGGCCGCCGGTGCGCCAGCGCGCGCCGAGCCGAACTCGAATGAAAGGTCTACCCATGCCGACTGTCACCACCATCGCCAAGGGCAACGTCACGGCCCGGATCTCCTCCATGGGAGCCGAGCTCACAAGCTTCGCCGTCGACGGCTGCGAGTACCTTTGGCAGGCGGACCCCGCGTTTTGGGGCAAGCACGCCCCCGTCCTGTTCCCCATCGTGGGCTCCCTGCGCGCGGATGAGGCGACCTGCGCCGCCGGCGCGTGCCGCATGCCGCGTCACGGCCTGGCGCGCATCGCCGAGCATGCGGTGAAGGCCGTCGCCGAGGACGGTTCGTCGGTGACGTTCGAGTACTGTGACACCCCCGAGACGCTCGAGGCGTACCCCTATCACTTCAAGCTCAACATGACGTACGCCATCACGGGTGAGGCCACCCTTACCCAGACGTTCGCGGTGACCAACACCGGCGACGTCGATATGCCTTTTTCCGTTGGCGGCCACCCGGCGTTCAACGTTCCGGTACCCGGCGCGGAGGGGGAGGGCTTCGAGGACTACGTGATCGAGTTCTCCGAGCCCTGGACCTGCACCGCCCCACGCATCGCGGAGGGCGGCCTGCTCACCTTTGACGAGGTCTCCGTACCCGTGGAGAACTCCGATGTGCTTCCCGTGACGCGCGGGCTGTTCGCCAACGACGCCGTCATGCTCACCGATGTCCCCGGCGGCACGCTCACCCTGCGCGGCTCCAAGAGCGGCCGCGGCGTGCGCGTGGACTTCGCCGACTTCAAGTACATCGGGCTCTGGTCCGCTCAGCAGGGCAACTCCCCGTTCATCGCCCTTGAGCCCTGGACCGGCCATGCCACGCTCACGAGCGAGGACGACGTGTTCGAGCACAAGAGCAACATCACGATCCTGGCCCCCGGCGAGACGGCGGAGTACAGCTTCAGCATGACGGCCCTGTAGGCGGGGTATTTGCATACGGTGCACACGGTGGGTCCATACGGCCCGCATGATTGTTGCGAGGCGGCGCGATCCTTTCGGGTTGCGCCGCCTTTTTTGCGCGTCGGTCATCGTTCGCGGGTGTTCGGGACGCCCTTCATGCCGAATGCCGATTATTTCATTTCGCAAGGGGAAGGTCAGATAAAAGACAGGTCACGGGGGTTTAAACTGTGGGCACCTATCCAGATGCGGAATGAGGAAGGACGCTATGAAAATGAAGTTGAACAGCAGCACGCGTCTCGCGATGGCGGCGGGGCTCTGCGCTGCCGTGGCGCTCGGGTCTGTGCCCGCGGCTATCGCTGCGGAGCCCGGTGCGGCCCCCGAGCCCGCTGTCGTGCAGGCGGAAGGCAATCAGGGGGGGGGTAGCGTCTCTCCGGCGGATGTCGAAGTGTCGTCCCCTGCCGAGAAGGCTGGAGCCATCACCTCCTTTGATGCCCTGAGCGGTGCTATCGCCGGTGCGCCCGGCGGCGTTGAGACCACGGTCGTCCTCGAAGGCGACATCGTTTTCTCCAATGGTCAGATCGTCACGGTGCCCAAGGGCAAGGTGATCGTTCTCGATATGGCGGGCCACAAGATCACCGCGACGGAGGACTTTGTGTCGCGCCCCTTCGTGAACGAGGGCACCCTCACCGTCAAGGGCGATGGCGTCATCGACACGACCGCGTCTGTCGAGAAGGGCTATGGCGCGATTAACAACAAGGGAACCCTGACGATTGTCAACGGCACCTTCAAGGGGTCCCGGTCGAGCAACGGTTCGGCCATCCGCAATACGGGCTCAGATGCCAAGGTCCATGTGATTGACGGTGATTTCTACGGCACCGGAGCGCTGTTCAATGAGGGCACGGCGATTATCGATGGCGGCCGCTTCATGGCCGACTCCTGCAACACGTGCGCTAGCGGAATCTACTCATATGCGCTTAACAGCGACGGCGCGGCTGCCAAGATGACCGTCAATGGGGGCACTGTCATAGGCGTGCACGGTGGCCTTGCCGTGGCGGGCGGGGAGGCCGTGGTGAACGGCGGCGCCTTCAAGTCCGTCAAGTGCAAGCAGAATCACCCCAACGCAAGCGGAACGTTCTACGCTCTGTATGTTGCCGGGCATGTTGGCGAGACCTCGTGCGTCGTCAATGGCGGCACCTTTGAAACTGAAGGCGCGATTTCGGCCCTCCACATTGGCAACGACGCCGTGGGCGACGGCGGCATCGCTGCCAACGCGACGGCGCGCATCAACGGCGGCACCTTCAAGTCCCCCGCAGGCGTCCCGGTGCTCATCGGCGCCAAGAAGACTGGTGACCCCGTGATCACCGCCGGCACGTTCCTGAGCGGCGACAAGCCCGCCAAGATCGACGCCAAGTACCTCGCCCCCGGTCTCGAGGTCGACCAGACGACGGGTCAGGTTGTAGAGAATGCCGCCGCCGTGGCGACCGTGAGCGTGAATGGACAGCTCGTCGGCGCTTTTACCTCACTCAAGGAGGCCGTCGCCGCCGCCCCCAAGGGCGCCCAGGGTCAGGCCCCGGAGTCCCCTGCGGTCATCACGCTGCTCAAGGACACCAATGACGGGTTCGATATCGGTGATGCGGCTGGCAAGACCCCCCAGAACGTCGTGCTCGACCTCAACGGCAAGACCCTGACCCTTGGTCCGTCCATCGGCTCGAAGGGTACGGAGACAAACGGCCTCCGCGTTCTGGCCTATAGCAAGCTGCACATCAAGAACGGCGCAGTCACGAACAACGATGTGGCCAACGCCGCGGGCAAGCGCGTTGCCTTCCTGTTGGTCAATTACTCCGAGATGACGCTCACCGACGTCAAGGTCACGCCCGTCCTGCAGGCGGAGCTCGGCATCAACAACCGTGGCAAGCTTACGCTCGAGGGCGCAACGACCGTCGAGACCGCAAAGAACGGTCTGAAGCTCGCCATTACGAACGACCCGTACAACTACTTCTACACCGACTTCGACGCGAGCATCAATGTCCCTGAGGGGAGCGACGTCAAGGTCGGTAAGGTCCAGATCGAGCGTTACGGAAACACTCAGAACAAGGGCGGCGTTGCCCTGAACATCGCCTCCGGCGAGTTCGGCGAATTCGTCGAGGACGGCAAGGATGCCGCGCCGATCAAGGGCAATATCACCGGCGGTGCCTTCGCCGGCGGCATTAAAGATTCCTACCTCGCCCCTGACGCTGGCATGGACATCCAGCCTGACGGCACTGTGGCCGTTCACGTGCACGAGGGCACAAAGGTCGATGCCGTGGCAGCAACTTGCGAGACCGCTGGCAACCTTGAGCACTGGAAGTGCACCGAGTGCGGCAAGACGTTCTCCGATGACGCCATGACCGATGAGATCGACGTCGTTGTTCCCGCCAAGGGCCACAACGTCAAGGGCGCCATCCATCACAAGGCCGTCGAGCCCACCACGACCGACCCCGGCATGCTTGAGCACTGGGAGTGCCCGGACTGTCACAAGCTGTTCCGCGATGCTGACCTGACCAAGGTGGCAACCGCCGCCGAGCTGACCGTTCCCGCCGTGGGCGTGACCAAGGTCACGGCCACATTCGAGGCCGGCAACGGCGTCGTGTACACCCAGAGCGTTCCTGCAGGCTCCAAGCTCGTTTGCCCTGAGACCCCGGTCAAGGACGGCTGGGAGTTCGTCGGCTGGTTCAAGACCAAGGCGGCCAACGGCGATGTGAGCGACAAGTGGAACTTCGACGAGGACGTCGTGACCGCGGACATCACGCTCTACGGCGGTTGGGTCAAGAAGGGCGCCGATCAGTCCGGCACCTCCGCCCAGAAGCCCACAGCCTCCCTCCCGCAGACCGGTGACGCCTCCATGCTTCCGATCGTCGCCGCCGGCGCCGCCGGTGTCGCCGCAATCGGTGCCGGTGCGGTGATCATCGCCCGTCGTCGTAAGGCCGAGTAAGGCGAGGCTCATCAAACGCAGGGCTGCGAGGTCCGTTTGATTTGAAAAGCAAGGCGCCGGTCGTCCATGTGACGGCCGGCGCCTTGTCGTATTTTTGCGTGATGGGCCAATGCGTGTTCACGGCCCGCTGCTCCCACGCCGATGCCGCTGGACCCATGGGGTCGTGCGAGCTTGGTGGGGCTTAGCGCCTTCTATTGCTTTGGGACGGCCGTTGCTTGCGGGCGTCTCGGCGGTCACGGGCGCGCGCGGCGGCCTGGGTCGTCTTTGTGCTCACATGGCGTCCCGCCCGCTGAATGGGCCTCACTACGGGCCGGGCGACCTTCTTGACGGGCTCGGGTAGCTTGTGGGGGTCGAACTCCGTGGGGCTCATGATGTTGTACCGGATGGACCACCAACGGATGAACATGGTGAGGGCCACGCTTATGACGGCGGCGGCGATGTTCCACATCCCGAGGCTCTCGATGAGGGCCATGTATGCGATTGAGCCGGCGATGGCGGCGATGGCGTAGAGGTTGCTGCGCTGGAAGATGTAGGGCACGCGAGCGAGGCACACGTCGCGGAGCATGCCGCCCCCGACGGCGGTGAAAAAGCCCATCATCACGCATGTGACGGGCGGGTAGCCGTACACCATGGTCTTGTCCGCGCCCATGACGGCGAACAGCCCCACGGAGAAGATGTCGAGTGCGGCGACAAGGCGATCGGGCTTCTCCACCACCACGGGGAACATGAAGACCGCGGCGGCGGTGGCGATGGATACGGGTAGGGCGAGCGGCTGCCGCAGGATGTAAACGTCTCCAACTTGGAGGATGACATCGCGGATGAGACCACCGCCCAGCGAGACCATGACGGCTAGGCCAATGGCGCCGATGAGGTCCAGCTTGTGCTCCCGCGCGGAGAGGACACCGCCGGCGGAGGCGACCACGACCGCGAGCATCTCGAATGCGATGGGGATGGCCACGGTCTGACCCGCGGCCGCGGAGGCTGAGACTGCGCTTTGCGTGACCGCTAAAACGGCTGGATTCACGGTGTCTCCCTTCATTGCGCTCATCGCGTCCAATAATCTTAGCGCTCGTGCAACGCCGGAGCCCCAGGGCGTTTTGAGAACTTTCTCATAATTTCGCTTGCGGTGGATGATTTTTACGGTACAATAGCCCCTGCATTCACGGAGAGTTGTCCGAGTGGCCGAAGGAGC
>ENA-UOJR01001837-UOJR01001837.1-human-gut-metagenome-genome-assembly--contig:-C115P-NODE-1837-length-16589-cov-4.910911_pt1 | contig 16589 bp, 14 predicted proteins | sample MGYA00242354_ERZ723901 | MGnify/ENA metagenome assembly ERZ723901
AATACAGCACGAACGGCAGCTTTTTCGCCTCACAGATGTTCAGGACCCTGCTGAAATAACGCTCGTTGAACAGGCCGGTCAGGCTGTCCGTGTTTGCCATGTTTTCCAGCTCGACCTTCTGCCCGATATCCTGCACAACCTCCATGACCACGGCGACCGTGCCGTCCGCATGCCACTCGACCGGGATGACAGTCAGCACCATATAGGCGTTTTCCGTCCGGCTGCAATACTCGATTTTGAGATTGTCATCCGGTTTCCGGAGCACGCTGCGCAGATAGTCCGGCTCAAGCAGCCGCGAGAGCTTGGCGTTTTCCGTTTCGGTCAGCGCGACATAGCGTTTAGAAATGATTTCAACCATTTCCGAATACTGTCCGGAGGTCGGATAGAGCGGCTCACTGCTCCGCAGCTCATGATAGCGGTAGCGTCCGGTATCCAGATTGACGACCATATAGCGATCGACGATGCGGCTCATGCTTTGCAGGAAACGGTCGCTCTTCATCTTTTCGCGCTCGAGGTTCAGCCGCTCCTCCTCCTCGCGCCGCAGGCGCAGCTGGTCCTCCATGCCCAGCGCCAGCACCACGATGATGACGGCGAAGATGCAGAGCGCGCCGAGCGCGATGATCGTAGACTGCTGCACGCTGAGCATCGCGCCGTCCACCTCATCCGTCTGGATGACGCCGACGAGCGACCAGTCCGAAAACGCGGTCGGAATCGCGACCAGATAGTTTCTCACCCCATCGCAGGTAAACTGCGCGCTTCCGCTCTTGCCGAGCTGGATACAGTCCCTGATATCGTCCATGCTGCCATATTTCCAGTCAACATGGTCGGACAGGTCGTACAGGTTGGTCATTCCCTCGCACAGCTCGGTCTGCGGCTCAAGCTCCAGCACGATATTGCCGTTCGAGCGCACCACATAGCAGTCGCTCTGTCCGCCGTACATACTGCCGTCAACCAGATCATCGACCACGTCCGTGTCATAGCTGACCGCGATACCGGTGTAGGTCACGCCGTCCAGCGTCAGACTGCGGCTCATCGGCATCGCAAACGCGATCTTCGGCACACCGTAGGTTGCCGTATAGGTGGAGAGATTGGCTCGCCCTTGCTGTACATCTCCTGAAAAACGCCGTCGATGCTGTCGGCGCTGCCCTTTCGCCCATCTACCGTTAGATACTGCGTGCTCTCGTTGAACAGATAGAAGTCGCTGTAATGCCACAACAGCTTGTTGTTCTGCGCATCCGACCAGATGCTGTCAATATCCGCATCCTCCTGCATATTCTTCATCAGGCTGTCCCACTGGCTCAGCACGACCCAGTTTCGCTGCACGAACAGCGTGAAGGTCTTGGAGATTTGCGCATAGCTTTCAAGCAGATGATTCGAGCTTTCCTCATAGATCTGCATTCCGATGTAGTTGCTGTAAACGCCAATGCCTGCCGCGAACACTATAGCGAGAAGTGCGGTCAGCAGAGCAATGCTTGATCGCTTTTTCATGTTCTGCCCCTCCTTCGGTGAAATTTATTCATTCCATTTCCTATACCACAATTATACTATTTCCCGACCCAAAAAGAAAGCGAAGATTGCGGTGCAGCGGCATTTATTTCCCTGTTTTATCACCTTTTTATCCTTTAACGCGCTGCGGCCTCTGCATATTCGAAACCCGGAGTACCGTCAGCCGTTTTCGGCCGGTACTCCGGGTCTTGGTGTATCCGCATGGCGCGGTCAGTGTATAATGTCCTTCAGGGCGTCGATCAGCTCCTCGATCACGATCGGCTTGGACAAAAAGCCGTTCATACCGCAGTCAAACGCCCGCTTTCGCTCCTCCTCGAACACGTTGGCCGTCATGGCAACGATCGGGACGGCGGCGCGCGCCGGGTCCTTCAGCGCACGGATGCGCTGGGTGGCGGTGCAGCCGTCCATGACCGGCATCTGCACATCCATCAGCACCAGATCATAGCGGCCCGGGTCCGAGGTGCGGATCTTTTCCACCGCGACCGCGCCGTTCTCGGCGGTATCGACCAGAAAACCGTACTCGTGCAGGATTGCAACCGCGATCTCACGGTTCAGCTCGTTATCCTCGACCAGAAGGATATGCCGTCCGCGGAAGTCGGCGTTTTTCCCGGGCAGGATGTCCTGCACCTCCGTCTGCGTATGTCCGATGGCTGTCAGCAGGGTGTCGCGCAGGTCGGACAGGAATATCGGCTTGGAGCAGAACGCCGTCACGCCCGCCGCCTTTGCCTCCACTTCGATATCCGACCAGTCGTAGGCGGTCAGGATGATAATAGGGGTATCATCGTTCAGGCTGCGAATCTGGCGCGTGACCTCGATGCCGTTCATGTCCGGCAGCCGCCAGTCGATGATATAGGCGCGGCAGGGGTCGCCCAGCTCGATGGACTGCCGCGCACGCAGCACAGCCTCCCGGCCGGAGAGCGTCCACTCCGCACGCATTCCCACGCGGGTCAGCAGCTTTGCCACGCTGTCGCAGGTGTTGAAATCGTCATCCACCACCAGCGCCTTGAGGCCGGCAAGCTCCGCGATCTTTTCCTCGCGGCGGGTTCCGGTCTGCACGCGCAGCGGCAGGCAGATGATAAACTCGGTGCCCCGGTTCTTCTCGGTCTGCACCTTGATCGTGCCGCCCATCATCTCGACAATGTTCCGAGTGATGGCCATGCCGAGGCCGGTTCCCTGTATCCGGCTGACCGTAGAGGTACGCTCGCGTTCAAACGGCTCGAAGATCTTCTGCGCGAACTCCGGACTCATGCCGATGCCGTTGTCGCGGACGCGGAACTCGTACTGTGCACAGTCGCGCACGGTTCCGGCAAACTGCCGGACACGCACGGAAACCGTGCCGCCCGCCGGCGTGAACTTGATGGCGTTGGACAGCAGGTTGAGCAGGATCTGCCCCATGCGCGTCCGGTCGCAGTAAACGTCCTCGTCGGTAACGTCAAGCGCATCCATATAAAGCTCGAGCTGCTTGGCGTGCACCTGTCCGCCGACGATGGTCTTGATATCGTGCAGCATCTCGGCGAGGTTGACCTCGGTTTCCTCCAGCTGGAGCTTGCCGCTCTCGATGCGGCTCATATCCAGAATATCGTTGATGAGCGCGAGCAGGTGGCGGCTCGAGGAGAGGGTTTTGGTCAGATAGTCCTTCACCCGTTCCTGATTGTCGATATTGCTGACCGCAAGGGTGGTAAAGCCGATGATCGCATTCATTGGTGTGCGAATATCGTGCGACATATTGGACAGGAAGGTGCTCTTGGCGCGGCTGGCGGCTTCGGCGGCCGCAACCGCCTCGGAAAGCGCCTGATTGATCTTCCGGTCAGCCGTGCGGTCGGACATCACGAGGATGTACTTGGTCCGGCCTGCGACCTCGCTGCCCATGACGACGACGTGGAACCAGCGGCGCTCACCGGTCTGCTGATGGGCATAATCGGCGTTCCATTCGCACTGCTCGCCGCACTGAATCCCCGCGAAGAAGTTCTTATCGTGGTCGGGAGAATCCTTCGGGTGCAGCGCCCGCAGTGCACGGATGTCCTGCTGCACCTGCTCGAGCGGCACGCCCAGCAGCCGCTCGATGTTCGGGCTGACATAGTCCACGCGGGAGGTTTCGGCGTCCATCATGAGGAAAACGTCATCCACATTGCGTGAAAGCCGGGTGAACAGCTCATCCCGGTACAGAATCTCGGTATCTCTCCGACGCAGCGCGTCGCGGCTTCTGTGCACGATGAGCGCGATAAGCAGCACCATAAGCAGGCACGCGATAACGACCACGATCTCGACCGTCCGGCGCCACAGCGTATCCATGCCGGCGTTAACAACGCTGACCGGAACGAGGCCGAGCATGATCCAGTCCTGGATACCCATGTTCTCGTAGACCAGATAATACCGGGTTCCCCGCAGTGTCAGCATCATACTGCCGTTCCTGCCCTGCGCGAAATCGTCGCTCAGCGCATCGAATTTTTTCTCAGACAGATCGGAGTTGCCGCGCAGCTCCGCGAGGAGGTTATAGACCGGGTCGTCGCTGTCGGCATTGCTGTCGAGCACAACACGCCCGTCCGAGTAGATGACATAGCTGTGGGCTGCGCCGTCGAAGGCGGAGCTGTCGATCGCGCTCAGCACCGTATCATTATAGTAGGCGACCGCGATCGCATCGTAGGTGAAGCCGCGGTAGGTGCCTTTCGCCTCCGGGCAGACGAACACGAGCATCTGCGGCTTTCCGGGCAGCGCCGCGTTCACAACGACGTCCTCCCCGTCGGAAAGATGCGTGCCCAGCCCGGTCTGCGAGCCAAGGCTGCTCTTTTCGCCGTCCTGCGTCATGCAGCTGCCGTCCGAGGCGAGGAAGTAGAGAGCGGCGCAGTCGATCTCCTTCTGCATCTTGTCCATGCCGGAGCGGATCTGCTCCTCGCTCGAGGCGATTTCCAGCAAACCGCCCCACAGATGCAGGATCATCCGATTGCGGCTGAACAGCTGGTTCAGCATATCGTCGGATTGATGCACAAGCTCGGACAGATGCGAGGTGCTCTCCTGATAGACCGTCTGCGAAACGAACAGGACGTACCGGGCGCAGCTGCCGCCGATCAGCGCGAACAGAACGAGCAGGGCGGCAGCGGTGCTGCGCCAGTGCTGCGGGAGGCTGTATTTTGTTTTTCCTCCGCGTTTTTTGTCAGTCATTCCTGTTTACCTCAGTTTGATATAGTTTTCCGGCTCCGCCAGCGCGGCGTTCCCCCCGGAAACATATGCGCTCCAGGTGTCCCGGACTGTCGTGTCGCCGCCCTCAAAGGCGCGGCTCTCGTCCGCGAGCAGCGGCGCCATGCCGCCCTCCGTTGCCAGACAGGTTACAGTTACGCTATCGTCCTCGCGGAGCGGTTTGCCGTCCCGCTTGATCCCGGTCAGCGTAAAGCCGCCGTTTTCCTCCTTGACCTCGATGGCGATGCCGCTGACCACCGGCAGAGAGCCGCGGTTGAACGGCGTAAAGCCGCCCTCACAGCCCTCGACAAAGGCGCGGACGGTTTCGGTCAGCTCCGCACCGTTCATCGTGCGCTGATACGCGAGCAGACTGTTCGGCATGATCATAGAGGCCGCCATCTTCTCGGTGTAGTCTGCCGCCAGAACGCTGCCGGTAAAGCTGTTCGCCGCAGCGATGAGCACATCGGTGTCATACACGCCGCGCAGCGTGTTCGCCATTACGGAGAAGGCAGCGTTGCCGCTGTCCGCATGGAAAACATTCGAATAGCCCTTGTCCGAGGTCAGCACAGCCGCATCCGGGGCAGGCTCGTCCGCAAGCAGCTGCGCGTTGAACGCCTGATACGCCTGCTCTGCTGTGTATTCGCCCGCGATCATGCGCGAGACCACATCCTTGGAGATCGAGAAGAAATCGTTGGAGGCGATGCGGATGTACATATGGTTCTGCTCGACCACCGGGCGCACGTCCTCCAGATAATCGGTCAGACGAAGGCTGACGTTCTGGCTGTAACTCAGGATGTCCTGTCCGTCATAAACGATGTGGTTCTGTGCTTTCTCGGAGAGCATGACATGGAGCACCTGCATCGCCTTGTCGCGGCGTGCGCTGTCCTGTTCCAGCTCGCGGTTCAGCGCAACCTGAAAATACGGGTTAGTCAGCAGCCACTGCTGCCCGTCCTGATCGAAGAACGGCAGGAAAGTCGTATCGATGCCCTCATCCTGTAAGATCTTAACGCCCGCGGAGGAGCCGAAGCACATGGCAAGCTCGCCGCCGCGCATCCGGTCCATGATGTCGTCGTAGTTCAGTGTCAGGTCAGCGGCGTTCAGGCCGGTGTCGCGGATGAACTGCTCGAAGTTCTTGAATGCGGTCGGCCAGACGGTGTCGTCCAGACCGACTTTCTCGGTATTGGCCGGGTCGCTGTACGCGGCGCGCCATTTGCGGCCTTCCGCCGAGGAAAGCTCGGAAACCGAAAGTCCCTGAAGGGTTTCCATGCAGGTGTAATCGTAGGTATAGTCCGCATCAAAGCCGCGGATGCCGTGCTTTGCAAACGCCTGACAGGCGGAAACAAAGCTGTTGTAATCGGTGGGCAGCGGAATGCCGTATTTCGCGAACAGACCGCGGTTGACCAAAAAGCCGTGCGCGTCCGCGCAGACCGGCAGCCAGTTGATGCTGCCGTCCTCGTTTTTGAAGCTGCTGAGGTAGGGGTTGTAGACCGCGCCTGCCTCGTTGGTCGTGGCGAGGTTCATCAGACTATCCTTCAGCGGCGCGGCATCATGCAGCGAGAAGCGGCAGCAGGTAATGATGTCCGGCAGGCCGCCGTTCTCGTTCAGAAATTTGTAAAAATCCAGATCGTTGTTGCCGACAATGAACTCAATATTCACATCCGGAAGCTGCGACTGGATGTAGGGGGCGTAATTTTCATACAGCGTGGTGTTCCACAGATAGACCTGAATGGTCTCCGCATCCTCCTGTGCTTCGCTCTTTTGTGCGCCGCAGCCGGTCAGCAGGCATGCCGCTGCTGCCAGCACCGCGAGCAGGAAGAACAGACCGCGCTTCCGCTTTTTTGTTTTCATCAACCGACTCTCCTTACCCGTGACAGCCGCCTCTTCCCGACAGACCGCCCTTCTTTCCCTCTTGCCTCGCCGCAAAGCGGCAATATATAGAATAGCATAGCACTTCGCAAACGGTATTTCAAGGAATTCCGCCTGTTTTCTGCCAAAACAGGCAGAAACACAGACTGTTCGCCGTATTCGAAGCGCTTTTGCGCGAATATGCCTGTAAAACAGATTGAGACGGGATACCTGCGTGAGACGCTGTGCAGCTGCAAGGCTGCGAAAGGAACACACCGCGCCGCACCTCCGATGGGCAAAAAAGACCCGCCGATTTCTCGACGGGTCGATTGTTCAATTTCGATGTTCTGCGGCGTCAATGCTCACAGTACCCATTTTTCTTGACGATTGAGCTATGCAAATCATTCGTTTTGAGAAAATATTTACTTCCTCAGAAAATACACCAGGCAAGGCCGTCCGCCGGTACGGTAATCCATCTCACTGCCGATGACCTGCTGCTCTGCCAGATAATTCATATACCGCCGCACGGTCACGACCGACAGACCGACATGCGATGCGATCTCATCACTGGTATGCCGTGTCTCCGGCGCGGCGCGCAGATACGCCTCAATGCGCGAAAGCGTCTGGCTCTGCAGACCCTTCGGCGGCGTGACAGGCGGTGTCGGCGCAGCCGCCTGAAACAGCGTATGGTCAAGCACATCCTGACTGAAGCTGTCGCGCTGCACGCTTTCTCGCCGGCGGCAGAACACATCAAGCGCCTGCCGGAACCGCTCATACGCGAACGGCTTGACCAGATAATCCACCGCTCCCAATCGCACGGCATCGTTAACCGTTTTTGCGTCATTCGCAGATGTGACCATGATGACATCCGCGTCCACGCCTTCCGCACGAAGCTGCAGCAGCAGCTCGGTGCCGCTCATCTGCGGCATGTAAACATCTAAAATAATCAGGTCGATCGGGTTGCGCCGCAGCCAGAACAGTGCCGGATGCGCCGCCGAAAACGTCTGCACGACGGCAAACCGGCTGTCCTGCTCGATATACCGGCGGTTGAGCCGTGTGATCATCGGGTCATCCTCAATAATAACCGTTGTGTACATCGGATTTCCTCCCTACTGCTGTCTGTTTGCGGATTCCGCAACCGTAATGATGAACGAACTGCCAATTCCCGGCTCGGACTCGACGCGAATCGTCCCGTGGAACGCGTCCACAGTCTCCTTGACGAGTGACAGGCCGGTGCCTCTGCCCTCTCCTTTGGTGGAAAAGCCGCGCTCGAAAATACGGTCCAGCTTATCGGCAGCAATGCCTGCACCGCTGTCGTCCACACTGATGAGCATGCCGTGCTCGCCCTCGCGGATGCTGACCGTCACTTCCTTCTGTGCGGTCTCCGGTGCGTTCCGCAGTGCGTCGAACGCATTCTCAATCAGGTTTCCAAGAATGGTGATCAGACTGCTCGCCGGAAGATACCGTCCTTCTCCATGCAGCTCACTCGCCGGGTCGAGCACAAATCGGATACCCAGCTCCGCCGCACGATATACCTTGCCGATCAGCAGCGCTGCAACCGACGGCTCCCGAATACGCTCGGAAATATAGCCGATCGAGTGCGCACGCGTCTGCGTCAAATGCAGCACATACTCCTCCGCCTGCTTGTCCTCGCCCAGCTGCAGCAGACCGAGGATCACATGCAGCTTGTTGGTAAACTCATGCGTATACGCCCGCAGCGCACCGACTATGTGCTGCACGCCGGTCAAATCCTGCGCCAGCCGCGTGACCTCGGTCCGGTTGCGGAAAATAGCGATAACACCCTCCACCTTGCCGTCCCGCCAGAGCGGCATACGGTCGGAAATGACCGAAACATGCTTGATGGACTCCAGACCGATGTTGTATTCACTTTTGCCGGTCTGCAGCACGCGCGCCATCGTCGAGCGCGGATAGACCGTCTTTAACGGCTGACCGATTGCATCCTTCACCTTGATTTTGAGGATATCCGCTGCCGCACGGTTCATATAGGTGATCATGCTGTGTTCGTCGATCGCCATCAGACCCTCATCCAATGCATCCAGAATATCCATGCGCTGCAGAAACAGCTGACGGAACGCATCCGGCTCATAGCCCAGCAGTTCCCGCTTGACCCGCTCGGAAAACCGCACGCTGAGCAGACTGCCGATGCCAAGCGCGAACAGCGTGATGAGCAGATACGACAGCAGCACACGCAGCACCGTCCGATGGTAGGAGCGCAGATACAGCCCTGCCATGACGATACCGGTCGCCTGCCCGTTTTCATCGCGCATGACAGCATAGGCACAGCGATCCGCGCCGTCCGGCATCTCATCGTTCGAGAGCACCGGCTTTTCCTCGCTGCACAGGCGGCTGACCGTATCAGCTTTCAGTTCGGGCAGCAAAGATGCGTCGCCTGCACCGGAGGCAAGGTCGTAAAACGCCGTCGGCGTGCCCTGTAAATCATAAATACCGAGCATATCTACTTCAGATACACGCTGTACGGTCCGCGCCAAATACTGCTGTGCGTTATCTGCCCGAATATCCTCGGTCAGCAGCGGCGCGTCTGCCGCCATCTGCGCCGCATTGGACAGCAGCTGGTCGCGCGTCCGCACCTCCTGATACAGGCCGATGCCCAAACCGACCGACGTGGACAGCAGCACCACCACCGCAATGCACAGGATCAGCATCCGGCGCACCTGCCGGTGCAGCGAGCCGGAGGAACGTGCATTTATCAAATTCATCCACTCCTTTTAAGAAGATACTTCATATCATAACACACTGGTCAACATTCATCAAATCCCCTCTGCAGATTTATGCAAATCTGTCAAATTGCGCGGGTTAATTTTTTTTAGTTTCATAAGCTTGCGTAAACTCCGACAGGTTTTTACAATAAGCGCGTAAACCAACTTATAGACAAACGAGGTGATGCCCTTTGGGTGAAATCAAAGCGGAATTGAATGCCGAACTGCAAACCCATATTGCGTTCGAGATTCCGCTGTTCGGCGGAATACCGGTTCCGGAATCCGCTGTGGTAAGCTGGGCAATCATAGTTGTGCTGACCCTGCTTGCCATCTGGCTGACGCACGGACTGCGCAAGCGTCCCGGGCGAAAGCAGATCGCCGCAGAGATGCTGGTGGGCTTCATCAACAATTTCTGCCGCGACACACTGGGCGACAAATACTGGCGCACCTTCGCTCCGTACCTCGGCACGGTAGGCCTGTATCTTGCGCTGGCGAACATGGCCGGTCTGTTCGGCGTAACGCCGCCGACCAAAGACCTGAACGTCACCGCCGGTCTGGCGATCATGAGCGCCCTGCTGATCTACGGCTCGCAGTTCCGGTTCCACGGTCTGCGCGGCGGACTGAAAAAGTTCAGCGAACCGGTTGCAGTCGTCACGCCGCTCAACATTATGGAGATCGGCATTCGGCCCTTGTCGCTCTGCATGCGACTGTTCGGCAACATTTTCGCCGGATTCGTTATCATGGAGCTGGTCAAAATGGCCGTTCCGGTCGTTGTCCCCATCCCGCTGAGCCTGTATTTCGATGTATTCGACGGCATGATACAGGCGATCGTATTTGTATTCCTGACAACACTTTTCCTGTCGGAATCCCTTGAATAAGCACTGTTTTATCTGAGAAAGGACCACAAAAAAATGAGTATTGCTATTGGTGCAGCTATTGCAGTTATGACCGGCATCGGTGCCGGTCTTGGTATCGGCTATGCAACCGCGAAATCCTCGGAAGCCATTGCGCGTCAGCCGGAGGCCTCCGGCCAGATCAGCAAAAACCTGATCCTCGGCTGTGCACTGGCCGAGGCAACCGCCATCTACGGTTTTCTGATCGGTATCCTGCTGATTTTCATGAATTGATCGGGGTGAGATCGAATGATCCTCAATCTAAATTCGCAGATTATCTGGGTGTTTGTTGATCTGCTCATCCTGTTCGTGCTGATGAAGAAATTCCTGTTCGGCCCCATTACCCAAATGCTCGATGACCGTGCACAGCAGGTGTCGGACACGCTCGATCAGGCGGACAAGCGTCTCGCCGAGGCCGAGCAGCAGCAGACCGCGCACGCCGCGCAGCTTGCTTCCGCAAAGCAGGAAGCCGCACAGATCATCGAGGATGCCCGCGCACGCGGTCAGCAGGAGTACGATCGTCTTGTCGCAGAGGCGCAGACCGCTGTGCAGCGGCTGGACGAGCAGGCTGCCCGCCGTCGGGATTCCGAGCGGACGCAGATGCTCCGTGAGGCGAAAAAGGAGATTACCGCTCTCGTTCTGCTGACCACCGCCAAGGTATCCCGGCAGAAGCTGAACAGCGACACCGACCGCGCCATGATCGACGATTTTCTGCGTGAAGAAACGGAGGCCGTACGATGAGCTCGACCGCCGTACAGTATGCCGGTGCACTGCGCCATACCGGCTGCACGCTGAGCGATCTGCAGCACACCGCCGATTATCTGACCGATTGTGCGCCGTTATGGGATGCACTGTGCTCTCCTGCCGTTTCCGCGCGGGAGAAAAAGGCTGTGCTGTCCCGCCTGCCCGATTTTGATGCGATGGGCGAGCTGAAGCACTTCTATCTGCTGCTGGCGGACAAAAACCGCTTTTCGCTCCTGCCGGAGATCGTCCGGCAGTTTCGTCTGCTTGAGCTGCGCGACAGCGGCGAGGGCTTGTGCGTATTTCGCTGTGCCCGCGAACCGGATGATGAATCGCTGCGTTCGCTTGCCAAACTGCTGTGCGCACGACACAGTTATTGTGCAGTTACGTTTGAAATCGTGCAGGACGACACGCTGCTCGGCGGCTTTACTGCCGAAATCGACGGCGTAACCTACGATAAAAGCGTGCGCGGACAGCTTCGCGCACTGGCGCATGACCTGTAAAGGGGTGAAAACCATTGAACCATTCAGATGAGATTTTATCTATTCTCCGCGAGGAGATTGAACAATATGACAACCGCACGCGCTGCGACGAAACCGGCACGGTCATCGAGGTCGGCGACGGTATCGCCACCGTTTACGGTCTAAACCGCGCTGTATACGGCGAACTGGTGCAGTTTGACACCGGTGTGCACGGCATCGTGCTCGACCTTAAACGTGACAGCGTCGGCGTGGTACTGCTCGGCAGCGAGGACGGCCTGCATGAAGGCTCGGCGGTCAGCCGCACCGGACGTGCGGCTGACGTTCCGGTCGGCGATGCGATGATAGGGCGCACGGTCAAAGCCCTCGGTGAACCGATTGACGGCCTTGGACCGATTGAAACGACCGAGCGCCGTCCGATCGAGCGAGAGGCTTCGGGTGTGGTATCGCGTGAGCCGGTAAACCAGCCGATGCAGACCGGCATCCTTGCCATTGACGCAATGGTGCCGATCGGACGCGGTCAGCGCGAGCTGATCATCGGCGACCGCCAGACCGGCAAGACCTCCATCGCCATCGACACCATCCTGAACCAGAAGGGGCAGGATATGATCTGCATTTACGTTGCCATCGGCCAGAAGGCATCCACAGTGGCACGCCTGCGCGGCACGCTCGAGAAATACGGCGCACTCGATTACAGCATCATTGTTTCCGCCACCGCAGCAGACGGTGCGCCGCAGCAGTATATCGCGCCGTATGCCGGCGCCGCTATCGGCGAGTATTTCATGAGTCAGGGCCGCGATGTGCTCATCGTCTACGACGATCTGTCCAAGCACGCAGTCGCTTACCGCACGCTGTCGCTGCTGCTGCGCCGCTCGCCCGGCCGTGAGGCGTATCCGGGCGACGTATTCTACCTGCATTCCCGTCTGCTCGAGCGTGCCTGCCGCCTGACGCCGGAGTACGGCGGCGGCTCGATGACCGCGCTTCCTATCATTGAAACGCTGGCAGGCGATGTTTCCGCCTACATTCCGACCAACGTCATTTCCATCACGGACGGTCAAATTTATCTGGAAAACGACCTGTTCTTTGCCGGTCAGCGTCCGGCAATCAACGTCGGCCTGTCAGTATCGCGTGTCGGCGGTGCGGCACAGACCAAGGCCATCAAGAAAACCGCCGGTACGCTGCGTATCGATCTTGCCCGCTTCCGCGAGCTGGAGGTATTCACCCAGTTCAGCTCGGATCTGGACAAGGACACTCAGCAGGCCCTCGAGCACGGCAAACGCCTGATGGAAATTCTCAAGCAGCCGCTGTGTCACCCTATGCCGGTGTGGCGGCAGGCGGTTATCCTGTATGTGGCGACCAACGGTCTGCTGAGCGATGTTCCGCTCGACCGGGTACGCGATTTTGTGCAGAAATTTGCCGACAGTCTGCCCGATTCCCTGCTGACAGAGATTCAGTCCACCGGTACCCTGACCGGCACGGCTGCCGAGCAGATCCGGGAAGCCCTGAAAACCTATAAAGATCAGGTGAGTGCAGCATGGCAGGCATAAAGGAGATCCGCACCCGCATTAACAGTGTGCAGCAAACGCTCAAGATCACAAACGCGATGTACCTGATCTCGTCCTCCAAGCTGCGCAAGGCAAGGCAGCAGCTGAACAATGTACAGCCGTATTTTCTCAAGATCAGCTCCACGATTGCCGATATTCTGCACCATTCCCCTGAAATCGAGCATATTTATTTCGACAAGCGGCCCGAGGTCAAGCGCCGCAAGTCCGGCTACATCGTTATCACGGGCGACAAGGGACTGGCCGGTGCGTACAATCACAACGTGCTGCGTCTGGCCGAGAAGCATCTTGCGCAGGAGGACGATCCAACGCTGTTCCTCATCGGTCAGATGGGCCGCGCGTACTTCGCCGAACGCGACATTCGCGTAGACGGCGAGTTCATGTTCACCGTGCAGGACCCGACGATTGCCCGTGCGCGGGACATTGCGGATATTTTCATCCGTCTGTTCCGCGAAGGTCAGCTGGACGACGTGTACGTTGTTTACACCGAAATGGTAACGCCTATGCGGCTTGAGCCGCGCGTGCAGAAGCTGCTGCCGCTCGACATTGACGCATTCCCATGGGAGCCGCGCCCGAGTGAACACGGACCGTATCATCAGATGGTGCAGTATGTGCCCTCGGCAGACCGTGTACTCGAGCATCTGGTACCCGGCTACGTCAAGGGTGAGCTGTTCGGCGCGCTGGTCGAGTCCTTCTGTGCCGAGCAGAATGCCCGCATGACAGCAATGGACTCCGCGACCGACAACGCACGCGATATGCTCAAATCGCTGTCGCTGCACTACAACCGCGCACGGCAGTCCGCCATCACGCAGGAGATCACCGAGATCGTCGGCGGCACACAGGGCAGCGCCGCGGAAACACCGCAGCCCCGCCGTCCGATTCCGACGCGGACCGTCCGCTTTCTCGCAGACGGCAGACGCGCATAGAAAGTGAGGAAATTACTATGAAACGCAAAGGTACCGTGGTACAGGTAACAGGTCCGGTTGTGGACGTTGCTTTTGACGGCGGCAGCCTGCCTGAAATAAATGAAGCGCTTACCGTTGCACCGGACGGACAGCCGCGCATGATGGAGGTCGCACAGCACATCGGCGGCGACACCGTGCGCTGCATCATGCTCTCCCCGAGTGAGGGCATCGGCCGCGGCGACGAGGTGCTGTCCACCGGTCACACGATTGAAGCGCCGGTCGGTGAAGCGACCCTTGGACGCATGTTCAACGTGCTCGGTCAGCCGATCGACGAAAAGGGTGATGTAAACGCACCGGAAAAGTGGTCTATCCACCGTGCGCCGCCGGATTTTGCACAGCAGAACCCGACGACCGAGATTCTCGAGACCGGCATCAAGGTCATCGACCTGCTCGCGCCGTATGCCAAGGGCGGCAAGATCGGTCTGTTCGGCGGCGCCGGTGTCGGCAAGACTGTACTTATCCAAGAGCTGATTCACAACATCGCCACCGAGCACGGCGGCTACTCCATCTTCACCGGTGTCGGCGAACGCACCCGCGAGGGCAACGACCTGTGGCGCGAGATGGCGGAATCCGGCGTACTGAGCAAGACCGCGCTCGTGTTCGGACAGATGAACGAACCGCCCGGAGCGCGTATGCGCGTTGCACTGACCGGTCTGACCATGGCGGAATACTTCCGCGATGTGAAAAAGCAGAACGTGCTGCTGTTTATCGACAATATTTTCCGCTATGTACAGGCAGGCTCGGAGATTTCCGCACTGATGGGCCGCATGCCCTCGGCGGTCGGCTACCAGCCGACGCTGGCTGATGAGGTCGGTGCTCTGCAGGAGCGTATCGCCTCCACCAAGGACGGCGCAATCACGTCCGTGCAGGCGGTCTATGTTCCGGCGGATGACCTGACCGACCCGGCTCCGGCGACCACGTTTACCCACCTGGACGCCAAGACCGTCCTCTCCCGTAAGATTGTCGAGCAGGGCATCTATCCTGCCGTTGACCCGCTGGATTCCACCTCGCGTATCCTCGAGCCGGATATTGTCGGTGAGCGGCATTACAAGGTCGCACGCGGCGCACAAGAGCTGCTGCAGCGTTACCGCGAACTGCAGGACATCATCGCCATCCTTGGTATGGAGGAGCTTGGTGCAGACGACCGCCGCATTGTCGATCGTGCACGCCGCATGCAGCAGTATTTCTCGCAGCCGTTCTCGGTTGCCGAGCAGTTTACCGGTCTGGAAGGGCGCTATGTAACGCTTGAGGACACCATCAGCGGCTTTGAAGCGCTGCTCGGCGGTGAACTTGACCAGTATCCGGAGGCTGCCTTCTCCATGGTCGGCACGGTAGACGAGGTCCACAAAAAGGCCAAGGATATGGGGGCACTCTGATGGAGAACACCTTCTATCTGGAGATCATCACGCCGGACCGGCAGTTTTACACCGGACCGGCAACCAATTTGACTATGCCTGCACTCGACGGTGAATACGGCGTGCAGCCGGGACATGAGCCGGTCGTTACCGCACTCCGTCCGGGTACGGTGCGGTTCCAGACAGACGGCACACCGCACGAGGTCGTTGTCAGCGACGGCTTCGCAGAAATTATGCCGGACTACTGCATTCTTCTGGTATCCAGCGCCGAACGTCCTGACGAAATCGACCGTGCGCGTGCCGAACGCGCCAAAGAGCGCGCGGAAGAACGGCTGCGCCAGAAGCAAAGTATTCGTGAATATCATCTCTCCAAAGCGGCTCTGGCCCGTGCTATGGCACGCCTGAAGGCTACCCGCTGACTCCCCTTTTTTATCGCCTGCTCCGATGTTGTCAGATGGAACATCGGAGCAGGCGTTTTCGCAGACGCTTACGCTGACCAGCACCTCAAAACGCAACTGACTCGAGCAGTTCGTCGCTGAGTTTGCCGACAGCTGCTCCCGCATGACGGGCGAGCAGCTGCACACCCATCTTGACGAGATCGAGCAGGTGCACGGCCTGTATCTCTACCGCGCAATTTACAATCTCGGTACGATGAACCTGAGTATTTCCGCTTCGTGGTTCGCATCTGCCACATTGATTATTCTCGCGCTCCCGCTCGGACTGATCTTCGCCCGCATTATGACGGATAAGATGTTCCGTTACTGCACCTGATTTTCTGCAGACAAGCCAAAACCGCTGCTGTGAGTTTTCCTCATAGCAGCGGTTTTGTTATGCTTTTTACAGCGGCAGCGAGTCCTTGCCAGCCTGATGGATCATCTCCTCACGACAGCGCAGCACAATGCCGTCCACCTGCTCGAGATGGTGCAGGATGTTATGTTCAAACTCCTTAAGCGGCAGCAGAACGCCCAGTTCATCGTGGCTTTTCTGCAACTTGTAGCCGGTGTCCTGACCGTAGAATACCATCGCGGTCGGACACCTCTGCTGGATTTCATTGAATGCGTCCCAGACGATGTTGTACGCCTGTGCTTCGGTCAGACCCTGCTCGACCGTATCCGGCAGCGCGTACAGCGTCAGCACGCCGCGGCGGGACGGCGAATACATCTCCCGCACCTGCATGTCCTTGGTGTACTTGTGGCGCAGATGACTGCCATCGGCCAGGTAGAGCGCCGCACGCGGCACAGACAGGTGCTGACGGTAAATATCGTGGAACTTGCGCAGCTCTCGTGCCGAGACGGCATTGCGGTATTCCTCGCGCACCTCACCGTTCGCAT
>ENA-UOJR01001839-UOJR01001839.1-human-gut-metagenome-genome-assembly--contig:-C115P-NODE-1839-length-16571-cov-10.876362_pt1 | contig 16571 bp, 16 predicted proteins | sample MGYA00242354_ERZ723901 | MGnify/ENA metagenome assembly ERZ723901
GTCATGACACAAGAAAAGCTCCCTCACAGGAAGGAGCTTTGTCTACAGTCTGAGAACCCTGTTTTCAGGGTTCTTTAAATTTTTAAGCAATCAATCCCATGGCTTTTAATACAAATTTCATACCAATAAGGACGGCTGCTACTGCAATGGTTGCAAAACCCTGAGCTCTTTTGTCTGGATTGCCATTATCCTGCATAGACTGTGCAACGGAAACTACTCCAAAAATCAGCATGCCGATACCAAAAATCTGCAAAATAGTAAGAATAATGCCAATTCCTTTTCCGGCTATTGCAAAAGGGTCCACTCCATCCAATGCTCCGGAATTAATTGTTACAGAACTAAATCCTCCCGCATGTCCAATAATAGGTGCCATAAAGCCAATCGCTACTGCTTCCATGGCTAACAAAGCATTTGCAGCTTTGTTTTTAAATGCATACATCGTTTTCATATATTTACCTCCTGAGTAAAGTGTTATATCTCATAATTAATATGACTGATAAAAAATAAAAACGTTGTAAAAAAAGGCCCCTTAAAAGGGACCTTTAATTAAAACATAAATGTTGCATCGGATAGTGTTTCGTTGTTGTCAGAAGCCATAGCTTCTTTTACTGGATTTTCACCTTTAACTACTTTTTTCTTATTCTCTTCATTAACCTTGGAGCTTATCTGTGGTTCTACCTTATCTTTCATATTTTCTTTGGTAACACCATTATCTTCCATAATTTTATTTGCCCCATCAAGGTCTTTAGAATATTCTGTTTTTCCTGCAATAACGGCAACGGCTTTCTGTTGCTTTTTCTTTGAAGGAACACGTTTTTTTACAGGTGCTGTATTAAAGTAGGTATCAATAAATTCTTCTGATAATTCATTTTTAGGATTGGCATTTCCTGTCTCTGAAAAATGTGGATGCTTTGAAAAATCATATTTTAAGTCACGGAAAGGATGTAAACCTCGGATAATAACAATACAGTATTTATTATTCAAATTTTTTACTTCTTCTGAAGTCATTAACATTCGCTTTGTCGTACTAAATGACTCGCTACTTCCGCCCTTTCCTCCATGACTTCTGCTAGTATTTCTTGTTCGAACAGTCGTTTCACCAAGACTTTCTGAAATATATTTACATGTTTCATTTTCAGAACTTCCAAGGAAAATAATGGTATCGCAGCCACCTATGATAGACTCAAATAATTTATCATATTTTTCCTTAATTTGAGCTATATTCTGGACAACAATAGTACATGAAATTTCATATTTACGCATAGTCGTAAGTTTTTCCGAGAACATAGGTACAGATCCTATATTCGCAAATTCATCCATCAGACAGCGAATATGCCAGGGCAATCTTAGCCCACCATGCTCAACCTTATAATTTGAAGCATTTTTAATAACTGCTTCCGCTGTTTCTCTTGTTGGCTTCTCCTGTATAATCTTTTTCCCAATCATTATCTGATATCGGGTTACTCCTCTTGGAGTTTTATATTCATTTATGGTTGCTGTTGGAAGTTTTTCCAGCAATGTTTTTGCATCATCTTCTGAATCCAACATTGTAATGACCGGTCTGTTATATTGATCTTTTAGCATCCATTTTCGAGGGCAAATTTTTTCTGCTTTTGTATATAAAGCATCAAACATCTGAGCGTATAACATAGAAACTAAAAAGTTGAAAGTTGTGTTTGCCTGAGGAATATTGATGAATAAGGCAGTCTGTTCATCTCCTATTTTATCCAGCTGGATATTATTCTCCTCATCATCGTAATCATGTCGTGTCAAATTTCGAACATCTTCGTTATTGAACATCTGTAAATCAACAGCCACAGTAATTAAAATTGAATTTGCAGTTTTGCCCGGAGCAAGCTTAAATGTATCATAATTAGATAACGCTTTTGACTCCTTTCCTGCAGCTTTCATGATAGTTCTATGTTCTTCCATAAGTAAATCAAGTGCGGATTGAGAAGTCTCACTTGCTTCGCTAACCTTACCTGATTGCACAAGTTTCAGCATTGTACAGAAATTTATATCCGGAGCATATCTTTTTCCTTTGCGCATTTGATTTATGGAAGGATTTTCCAACATATAATAAGCCAATGCAGCCATCAAAGCTCTTGCTGATTTATCCCAAAAAGGATCACCTTTAGCCTTAGCAGATGTTCCACTTGCATTTTCTAAAAACAAATTTATCATCGTACTAACTTTTGACTCATCAACATGTCCATTTTCATCAAAAACATAATCAAAAGGGTTGTAGCAATTTGAATGTCTCATATCAGATGTACTGAAAAGCTTCAATTTGATTCCATGTTCAAATAAAGGTTTTCCACAACACTGCATTAATTCTCCAGACGGGTCTGTTGTAATCGTACTGCAGTTCATTTGCATCAAGCTAGGTTTTATAACTCGAAAAGACTTACCTGTACCGGGACCACCAACGACAAATACATTATCATTGAGATTTGTCAGCTTGTTATTAAGATTAAGCATAACCCTTTGAGAAAATGGCATATTAGGATCAAATGGATCTTTTTTGCTATCATATGGTGCTACGTATTTTTTATAATATCCAGCGTAATCTAAATTCCATCTTGCAGATCCGTGTTCTTGATTTGGAGCATCCTGTCTTTTAGTTTCACCAACTGCAAGAATCCATCCGATTCCAATTGCATCACATATCAGGAAAAATAATGCCGGAATTAGAAATTTAATTGATATGGGCCAAAAATCCAACGGATTTTCTGACATATCAACAAATGCATCGAAAGCAATGGTTATCCAATTTATAGATTCTTGTTGTTTTACCAGTGTATTTGTTGAATTTCCCCCGAACTGAACTGTGTTTGTTATAGACTGTGTAATCTCTGTTTCGTTTACATAAACAACATGCCCCATATGCAAGCTGAAGTAAAATAACAGTAAGTAACAGACAGCTCCAATAATTATGTATATTTTTATATTTTTCTCTTTTACCGGCATATTTTATCTCTCCTTTGTCTGTTCTTGTCTGGCTGCAATAATTTCTTTTTGCCGATTAGTGAAATCTTTGGTTTCTTTTGCCGGCTCTTCAACTTTTTCATCTGCTTCAGAGTTAATCTCTACTTGATATTTACCGGAATTAATTTCTGTTACTTCTTTTTGGTCATAGAACTCTTCCTGTATTGTTGCAGGATCATATCCACATCTCATCAAAGTATCATCTATATTCATCATTGGATGAGCCGTTTGTCTGTATAAATTCTGGATTTTTTCATAAAATACCTGAACTTGTTTTTCGTAATGAGGTTTTTTCTTTTCAAATTCCTCTTCTGCTGATAGATGTTCACGCAGGTATGAAATTTTAAAATCGTTTAGATTTAATTTCTGAATATAATCCGGATTCTGATATAAAAATCCAGATTGAGGTGATGTTTTTTCTAGAATCCAATTTTTTAAAGCTGTATCCATTGGATAATTTTTAGCCACAATACCATTTGGCATATGTTTTTTTGCATCAATCAAAGCTGCATTAATACCACCTAGTTCATTTATTTCCGTTTGCAGTTTAAAAACAGGTTTTGGCAAAGAATTTCCAAGTAATTTCAAAGCATCAGCATATAATTCAGGATTTTGAGCTAATGACATTTTATGAACAGCATTTCCTCTGTCGAAATATTCAAAATAGGTTGGTGAGATTTTGATATATTTTTCAGGTTCTGTTAAGGATAATACATACGCAGGTCTAGTTTCATTTGTTACCCTTATCTCATCAACTGCTTGTTCAAGTTCTTTTTTTTGATGACTTAAATAAGCCTCACCTTCAATAATTGATGCCATTTCCTTGCTGGTATTAGATGCCTCAAACATTGCAATCGCAGCATAATAGTTCACAGAATTAGTATTTTTTTCATGGGTAGCTATTAAATATTTCCCATCTTCCGTTTGCTCTTTTACAACGACAAACGGATTCTTCGCTTTCTCAGCAAAATCAATAATTCTATCTGCCTCGTATTCATTTAAGCCTTCAATAATATATTCTTTAGCTGAAGGGTCTGTTAGTGCTAAGGCTCTGTCGAGTTCTGCTTTTGTATCCAATTCCAAACCGGCATGAATTCTTATACTATTCTCAATATCTTTTATTAAAGGCATGTCTTCTGGTCGGACCATGAGAACATCCTTTCCAGTTGTTCGAATCCGGAATTGCATATATGGTATTTGCTTTTTTTCCATTTCATGGACCAAACGCTTAGCTATTACTGTATCAACATTAACTAAAGCAGGCGCATTTCCATCCTTTTTTAAAGCTCCAAGAAATAGACTATCCTTTTCAAAAGCATCAGACTGATCTAATAGTTTTAATAACTCTTTAAAAAAATCTTCAATTGTTGTTGCAATTCGTGTATTAGTATTAGTTATGCTATTAGCCATTTGCTATCACCTCTTCTTTCTCAATAGCAGATTTAATCAGTTCATTAATCCTATTCCAAAACTTACCTTTTTCTTCGTCGTTGGTGCTTTCGGATGCAGTTTTAGCAGCACTTCCAATGTATTGAATGGTTCTTATTAATTCTGCTTTTTCGGGACCATTCGTTTCTTCTAACTCATTTAGTAAGCTGCAAACAAACAATGAAACCGTTTCTTGATCAGCTTTATTATTCATATAGTCTTCAAAAACAATTGCATAAGTATTCTTCATTTTTCTATCTCCTTTCAGGGAATTTTATTGATAAGCAATTTTCAGCAGATGTGAATGAAGATATGCATTGAGCTTTATTACTTCCACTATTAATATGACAGACAAATTTGAAAAACATTTTTAAAAATTTTTATGCAGAATTTTAGGACAACGGCAAAATCTATCATATTAATAGTAAAATTAGTGTTTTAAGGAGGTTATATATGCGAAAAGAATTATGTTTGGAATATGACCGAATAGTAACTGGTCAAAAAAAGACATATTCAAGTTCTTTTTTTAAGGTAAATGAAGAAATAGCCAGGGATAATGCACTTGCTATTATGAGATATGCATTTGAATATTTTTTGTGTTGGACCCCTGAGGATATCGCCAATTCTCTTACTTTTGAAATTTTAAAAATAATGAAATTACATTCTCTCATCAAATATCTTCAAATACCAGAAGAATTCGGTGGAAAATTAGAGGCTCGATATTATGCATATATTTTATATCCGAACAAAATTCATTATGACGATTCTAACTTAGCGTTAGATACTTATAAAAGAGTTATCTCTATAAAAGGCTGCAGTTATCCCAAAAAATTTTTCCATGATGAAAAAGGTGTTGCCCGAGCAAAAATTTGTTTATCTTATGTTCTTAGAGAAAAACTAATCTTTTCAAATATTGAAGAAGTCTATCGCTATTTTTTAACATCTAAAGGAAAGGCTGATATTCATAACTATTATTTAACAGCTGCTTTTGATTTATTTGAAACGCCGATAGATTATGTTCATCAAACACTAAGCTCATCGCAACGAGACGAATTTCTTTTTAACTATTATAAATTCCAATATTTATACACAAAAAAGCAAGCCAATTAATGACTTGCTTTTTCTTAATTATGCTACCATTCTTCCAACGCAAACATTGTAAGCGTAATCCAAAAACTGCTTGCCTGAGTTTAATAAAACATCTTTAGAAAGACAAGTTGTTGCCTTTAAAATCTCAGGTAGCTTTTTCTCAAAAATAGAAGAAAATCCTATATTAAGTATTTCTCGTAACTGATCTTCAGATAAATTTGCCGGATCTGTTTGCTTCATCATTGTTGCATGTAAATTAATGAAATTCAAAAGTTCTGTTTTTCTTTCCTCTGAAAGTACATTTTTATTAAATAAATAATATTTATATACCTCAACATATCCAGCAAAACCTTTTTCTTCAAAAATTTTCTGCTCGTTGATATCTTCGATTGCCGGCTGATTCTCTGATAAATTCTGTGGAATGACTGGCATTGGTTCTGGGGTCGTTTTCATGGGAACAATATTAGCAATTTTTTCACTCTGTAATACATTTCCAGTAGCCGCTCCTATAATATTTTTAATAATATCTTCTGTCTTAGGATTAGTATTGTTGAATACAACGATCGTTCTATTCCCATCCTTATAAATTTTTGTGTCTAACACATTCATTTATTTTTCCTCCTATCTTTCTTTTGTATTATTATGACAGATTTTATTCTACTAATTTTATTCGATTAAAAATTGTATCTTTTAGCCCCATTATGTCCTAAAAAAGAAAATTACACAAACTATATATAGTATGATATAATTATTGTAGAAAAAGGTTGGAGTAACCCATAACTGCTTCTTTTACACCTAACTATCGAAGGAGAGTTAATATGAAAAAACAAATGAAAGTAACGGGAACCACTTTTTCACTACTCGGTTTTGATGAGCTGGATAACAAATTTACCATTAGTACAATCTGCGGGAATCTGGTTATTATCCCAAAGGTTTTACCGTATCAGTTTCTACGTTTTAGTTTTAACGGCATAATTGATTCGACAACAGCGACGGGGGCTGTAAATTACATCAAAGAGCTTTATGGTATAAATGATGAGGATTTTACATTGGATTTTGTGGAAAATCCAGCTACCCACAATTTTTTATGTACCAAGAAAGCTCCTACAACTTTTTAAAATTGAGTAAAGAAGAGCCGCTATCTTACGATAGCGGCCCTTTTTGTTAAGCTGCATCTTCCACGGATTCTCCGCGTGCCCATTCAAAAGGCTTATCAAATCTCTTATAATTGATTTTGACAGTTTCAGCAACAGTCTCCTGCAATTTCAGCGAACGATACATATCGTTTTTTGCCTCATCAAATCTTCTTACAATATCGTTGAGATACCAGAAAATTTCGTAAGCAGAGCAAGATGCCTTACCTGTTGCTTCTAACTCCAAGGCAGCGGCCATGGAAAATTTCTTAGGAAGGTCAAATTCTTTTGCAATACTGCGGAGGCAACCGGCAGGATTATTAATCACTGTTTCAGACATAGCTTTAAAATCTTCCGGATTGTTCTGGAATAAAGAGTAAAGCTTATCTACGGATTTTGCAATATCCTCACCTGTTCTCTGGCCAATATGCTTGATTGCAAAAGGCTTTCCATAATACATCTTATGCCCATCTAAATCCAGGTAAGAATATACCGTTGCTGCAGCGGATCCGATATCTGATGTAAAAATACCAAGCATCGCCTTTACTTCATCAACTGCAATACCATTATCATTCAACGTCATTAAAATATCTTCCTCAATTTCATCGGCATGCAGTGCATATTCCATTCTGAAAAACTCATGAGAAACAGTTCCGGAAACAAATTCGCTCTTTGGAAATTTGTTTTTTAAACATCCCTCTACTGCTTCCACAATGTCCTTTTCGGCAAGCACGGCATACTGCCCAGACATAATCGCAGATACCTTTTCGTCTCTATACAAAATCTTAGATCTCATTTTGTATAAATTAAGACATTTGTTGATAATATTTACTTTATCCTGTAAGGGAAGAACATTAATCCCGGCATCCTCTTCCTCATTATAAAGAGAAAAGCCCCCAATTCTTGCTCTATCCAACAGTGATCTGACAGCAGTATATCGAAGAGGCACGACTCCCTTCTTATCCTGCCCATTGATTTCTGTATGGAACTTTAAAAACAGGTTTGTGCCATGTTCAACACATTCCTGAATAGCAAGATCAGAAATAATGGACCCCGTTCTTTCCTTAAATCCATTAATCATTTCATTAGGATTCTTTGTAAATACCTGCATTAAATCAATAGGACTCTCAAACCATTTATCATGTGCCTTTCGGAAATCCAAATACTCTTGAAGATCCTGACGGCTATTGAAACTTTTGATTTCATCATCTTTTAATAAAATACACATTATATTTTTCCTCCTGTTTTCTCCATTTTATCTTTGTTGCTATCTTTATTATGGCAGAAAAAAGACTATAAAAGAAAAAGCGCCAAACGGCGCTTTTTTTATAAAGCGAATTCCAAAAAGTATTTAATTCTACAGGCATTTTCATTATATACAATATACTCATCATTAATGAGATTGACGCCTGCATGTGCATGAAGACTATTACAGTCTTTATGTTCCCTGATAAATGAACTTTCATTGAAATCAGTCATACTACTCTTCCATATTTTTACATCATATTCATGCCCTGTTGCTACTTCATAAATTGCAAGGTAGCCTTTGTCTGATTTGCCAGCGGCATGTCTGGAATCTCGAATAGAAGTGTATCCCATGGATTTATCTGCTTTATCTGCAAAATAAATTCCTCGGCCAAACATTGCTCCGCTTTTAACAACATTTGATGGCTGCAGTAAAAGCTTTGTAGTTAAAATACTCCACCAGTTTTCGGACCTGCTTCCATGAAACAACTCTCTTGTCTTCTTAATATTGTTCTTTTTCATATAAGAAGAAAATTTTTGATCAATTTCAGGATTGGTTACGCTCCATGCTCTCTTAAATTTGCGAAGAGAACTTGTGTCAAGCATACTGCGTATTTTTGTTATTTCATCAGAAGTGCATTCGCGACATATAATCGGAATATCTGGTGAGACGGAATCGGTTTTCAATACCTGTAGATTTCGTAATAGATCATTTTCTCTTTCGATAATCTTATAGAAATCGTCTTGATCCTTTGCTGTGTTCTGAATCACATTGTTCATTTTCCTTGGAATCATAGAAAACAATTCAAACAGGATGCCTACCTGAAGCTTTAGATGCTCAATATAACTGATATTATGAACAGAAGCTCTTTTTACTGTTGTTCCATCGATCTCTACCGGATCAAATACTGCTACTGGATTAAGTAATCCGGTTTTGGAAGCAGACCAGAAGATCTCACGGAGTACCGTAGGATATTCCTCATCTTTCCATTTAAATGCAATAGAATGCTTTGGATGATGCCCCGTCAAACCAAGATTCCTGCCGTATTCCATATCTTCGTAAGCAAGAACTAAACCGTCAGTAGGATAAGGAAACATCTTATTTTCAACCTTTTTGCTAAATGCTTTAATGACATCAGCAAGATTCTTTTCGTCCACATCATATCCTTCCACAAATTCCATTCCATAAGAATGGATTCTGGAAATCATTTCGGTAATGGTATTTACCTTGGGTGAAACAAGTTCAAAAGGAATAAAGCAGATTTCTCTTCTTTCCAATTCTTTTCCATCCTGTAATCTAACGCTTCCAGAAGCAACTCCTCTAGCATTCTTATATTTCTCTTCATCACTTTCTATGGATGCATTAATTTTTTCAAAAGACTTATAACTGCATAAAGCTTCTCCACGGATTACAACTTCCTCTTTTTCCGGAATACTTAAAGCTACTCCCTGGATATACGGTGCATTTCTGGTAATATCTTCACCGACAAGGCCATTGCCTCTGGTGACGAGACTTTCCAATTTTCCATTCTGGTAGGTTGCGACAAGAGTAAGTCCATCCAGTTTCCAGGATAATCGACCAATCTGCTGTCCAAGAAAAGTTCTCAAATCATCCGGGCTTTTCGTTTTACTCAGAGATAATGCCGGATATTTATGAGTAATCTTAATTGATCCATCTACCGGCTTTGCTCCGACAACATTAGTTGTAGGACTATCAGGTAAAACAAAACCTGCTTCTTTTTCCAGTTTTTTGAGTTCATCAAACAATGCGTCATATTCAAAGTCAGACATAATCTCCTGTCCATTGTAATAGGCTTCCGCTGCTTCCTTCATTTTAGCAACTAGACCGTTCATTTTTGCAATCATTTCATTATCCATTCTTTTTCCTCCATTTATCATCATTAAATTATCACCATTATTATGACAGAAACATTGAGGCAATTTTTCTCTCATATTAATTAAAATAAGAAAATAGGAGGAAAAATAAATATGTTTCAAAGATTATTAATTGTGGATGGAAGTTCTATTCTCAATGAATCTTATTACGGGACACTACCGGAACAGATGAAACGCGAAAAAGATAGATCAAAGTGGTCCGCATGGTATGGTGAAATGCTTCATAATAAGGAAGGTGTCATTACAAATGCTTTATTTACAACAATGAAGCGTTTGGAAAAAATAATTACAGAACAGCATTTTGAATATGTTGCCATTGCCTGGGATATTAGCTCTGATACATTTCGTAAGAAATTATATCCAGAGTATAAAGGAAATCGAGAAAAACCTGACGCAAGTTTTATCAGTCAGAAAAATATTTTTCCTAAAATGCTTTCAGACATGGGATATCCTGTTATTTGTATGAATGGATACGAAGCGGATGATTGTATCGGATCCTTGGTAAAAAGATTTGAGAAGGAAATTCCTATTGTAATACTTAGCGGCGATAAGGATATGACACAGCTAGTCTCCCCTTATACCCAGGTATGGTTTTCCTGTAAAAAAGCGAATCAGGCAGAAGAAATGTTTGATGATATGATGCAGGGAGAGCAAACTATTTCTTTAACATCCTATCATTTGCTGGATAAAATTTTCCCGGTAAGTACAACCACGGTTCCTTATTTTATGGGTGTCAATGCAGATCAGGTTGTTGATTTGAAAGCTATCAGTGGAGATACTTCCGATAATTATCCCGGTATTGCTGGTATAGGAGAAAAAGGAGCTATAGCTCTTCTGAAATATTTTGGATCCATAGATAAAATTATCGAAATGATCAAAAGTGGCATTTTAAATGATAAGGCAAAACTTAAGTCTCTAAAAGAAGATTTTTCATCTAAAACTGGATGTAGATTGCCTGCCTCGAAATTATTAGATCCTAATTTTGAGGAGAATGCCAGATTTTATCAAAAAATTGCCAGAATAGAAACTTCTCTTCCTTTAATTACGGATCTTTCATCCTTACATCTCTATGTAAATGAAGAAAACAGAAAAAAGTGGTACAATTACTTAGAATTTTACTCACTTCTGAAAACATTATAAGAATAAAAGCCATCTTACGATGGCTTTTATTTTGCAAAATTTATTGATTATTTTCTCTTAAAACGAGACATTTTCTTTTTAAATGCTTCTTTTCTTTCCATTCTTCTTTCTTGATTATAAATAGTATTATAATCATAGATCTTGCAAACTATGGTATAAATCAAGTATTGAATTATTCCAATAATTACCATTACAATGCCTACCCAGAAAAGTGCTCTTATCACATGTGCAAATGTAACGAACAAATTAAATACTTTGCATGGTATGGCGGCACAGGCCTCAGCTGCTAAAAGAAGTCCAATTTTCACAAAAATCGGAAATCTGGTATAACCATCTAAAACTACCCAAGAAAATATAAATATCCACAATGCCACAATTCCATAATGAATCCAATATTTTGTAGTAATATCTTCTACATATACTTTTGAAATAAATAATGTAACAAAAGACAACCAAATAAACGCGAATTTATTTACGAAAAAAGCGCAAATATCTGAAATGGGATAATCTAACCAACTGCCAAAATCATCACAAAATGTCCATAATTGTAAGTAATATTTCTTTTTGGGCATAACCGTATACGTCCAACTATCTTTATATTTTACATCAATCCATCCGTCTTTATCTTCTCTGATTATCTCTTGTCCAAACATAATATTTCCCTCATTAAAACTACTTATTTTTTCTTTTATACATAATAACTAAAGCAATAATTCCAACAATTAGTAACGCGCCGATAGAAAGAAATAATCCAACGAACATGCTGCTATTATTTTCTTTCACAGGTTCTTCCGTAGGTTCTACTGTTGTTTCTGGTGTAGCCGTAGGCTCAGGTGTAGAAACGGTTTTCCCTCCAGGAACTTCTACATCACCGATGGCAACTGGAACAATAATAGAGCAATTTTCAGTAATCTCAAAATTATAATCGTTTGCTTTTAATGGATATTTACCTGTAAAGTCCGCTGTAATTCCACCTTCTGTAATGGAATAGTTTCCAACCGGCAGTTGCTGTAAAGTAGTATATCCATTTTGTTCATATAAATCAAATTCCTGGTAACTTCCATCTTCAATATTCTTGATCCCAATAAAACATGGTTCATGAATTACATCTTCTGTTGCAGCCGCAAAAGTCACAAAACCAAATTTTGTGTTCTCATCAACAGGTGAAGGGGTCACGGCATTTTCTCCTGCTTCTCCATACATGATTGCAACATCTTCAGGAGATAATGCAAGATTATCTTCTTCCTCTAAAATATATCCTGCTGCCTCTAATTCCGGAGTTAAGGTATCCATGGTTCTTGCTTCTGCTCTCAACTTAAGAGCATTATTCAATTCCTCTCCTTCAAGTTCATTACAGATAATATCGTATTCATCCATAAATCCTCTGACGTATACGCCATCTTTCATTTCTCCAATTCGAATAGATAAACCTGGAACTTCATAACCAGATTCAGCATTCTCTCCCGTCGTTTCGGTAGTATTTAATTCGGCTGCTTCCACTTTTCCAGATAACATTCCGATAATGACCATAGCTAAAATCCACTTCGCTTTACGTTTTAATCTAAATAACATTTTCATGTTTTTCCTCCGTATATATATAACAACTATTTTTATATTTGTATTATAATCTATAAAAATATGGATTGCAAATTTCTGCACAAGAAAAAACCGCCAAATAATTGACGGTTTTCATAGTTATTGTGCCATATATCCGTTTCCATAGTATCCATTTGGATACTGAACAACGGGATCCTGCGGTCCAAACATTTGATTCGGCTGCTGATAATTATTATTTTTCTGCTGAGTCTGCTGTGGTTTCCACTTATTCTTTTCAGAATATTCCAAACGTTCTCCTTCAAGCATTCTTCCAAAGGAATCTTTTGCGTCTGTCGTATCCTTCCAAAATCCATACCACTCTTCTTCTGAAAAGTTCATCATAAGCATTGTTTTATCTACGGCCTGGGATAGTTTTGCTCCGATTTGAGCATTCTGTACCGGTGGTGCCATGCAATTCATGATTTCAATGCAATAAGGAGCTTTATTATCCGGGTCCGTATCAAATGTAATTTTTGCAGTTCTAGCTTCGGTATATCCTCTACTATCCAACTTCGCAATATTAGGCGTTCTTGTTTCCTCCAAAATAAGAACCTTCTGCGAAGAGTTTACATTATTTGCATTTAATTTCCCGGCATTATAAAGATTAACTGCATCCTGAATAGCCGCCATCATTGCTGTATTTGCTGCAACAAACTTTGGATCTGTCGTGGATGCCAACTTATTATATTCCTGCACCAACGAATTGTAATTCTGAGGATTTGTTAATAGTACCTCCGCCGGAGATTTTCCTTTAAACGATCCAAATTTAAATTTCGATGTATAGGCCGGCGAATTTGCATCAGCATTACCAGATTTCTTATTAACAAACAGCGTTGAAAAAAGCTTCATTGCCATACACAACTTTGTTTTTTCGAAAATATACGAAGGAAGGGTTCCGCCAAAATAAAATTTTACTCCTTTAGACGATCCAGCATCAAAAATATTAATGCAGACGTTGGATGTATCTGACATAGCTAATGCCGGATCTCCTTCTTTGTACTCCTTTTTGGTTACACTTGCATAGCAGCAGACTTTTCCTTTATATGTGTTAGCTGACTGAATAGCCATCTGCTGCTTCATATTATCGTTATTGTTACTCATTTATCATGTCTCCCATTAGATGTTTTAGTAAAAAAGAGGGATCAATAATATCCCTCTTTCAAATTACTTTTTAGTTGAACGGCAGCTCATCCGGCATTCCACTCGCCAAATTTACGAAATTATTTGCGCTCAAATCCGGCATCTGAGGCATTCCTGCGCTCATACCCTGATTCATACCCTGGTTCATGGGCTGCTGTCCCATCTGAGACATCTGAGGCATTCCCTGATTCATGTTCATCTGAGGCTGCATCTGGGGCATTCCTGCACCCATTCCCTGATTCATGGGCTGGTTCATACCCTGGTTCATGGGCTGCTGTCCCATCTGAGACATCTGAGACATCTGAGGCATTCCCTGATTCATGTTCATCTGAGGCTGCATCTGCTGAGAAGGAGCCTGATTATTTTCCTTAGGCTTAAAATCAATAAGCTCAACACGGTCTACATGAACCTGCATACTATCAACTCTCTGTCCATCCTTATTAGTATAATTATTGGGCTGCAGTGAACCAACAACGGTTACTCGGCCACCCTTCATTCCATACTGAGCAAGGTATTCTGCCTGTTTACCAAATGAAGAACACTGAAAATAGATAACTTTCTCTTCTCCATTCACAATCATATTATCTGCTACAGAAAAATTCAAAATAGCAGTATTATTCTTAGATCTCTTCAGTTCAAGCTCTTTTGCAAATCTTACTTCAGATAAAGTAATTGTATTCATTTATTATACCTCTTTCTTTCTGAGGAACTATGTCCTCCATCTTTCTATTTTGTTTACGTCATTAATATGACAGAAAATCTTTACAAAAGTTTTGTTAGTTTATGATTTCAAAATCAACAACATTTATTTGAGTTGTTCTCTTGTTTTTGAATACATTTACACCAACTTTTCCAATTAAATCAATCTTAGTAACATTTTGTGGTAATTCACTGATTTTATCTGTAGCATGAAACATAATGGCTTCATATCCATTTCCACAAAATTTTAATGTATCCTTATTTTTTCCAAGAAACTTAACCTCAGTAACAGTCATTTTTATCCGAATTATTGGAGTAGGGTTGCCTTCTCCAAAAGGTTCTAGTGCTAAAATTTGACTCGCAACAAAAGGAAATGCGGCTTCTGTGACTTCGATATCATACGGAATAGAATCATCAAAAATAACATCTGGGAGATTCATTTCAAGCCTCGATTTTAATACACTAATGTTTTCTTCTTTTATAGTTAGACCTGCAGCTTTTTTATGTCCTCCAAAACCAACAAGTAAATCTCCATGAAGATTCAATAATTCTGCCAATCCATAATCATCACTTTTACTTCGGGCACTCCCCTTATAAAAACCAGATTGAGTATCTTTTGTTAAAACAAAAGCCGGCTTCCCCGTATATTCTGATATTTTCCCTGCAACAATACCGACAATTCCTAGTGGAATTTGATTATCAATAACAAAAATAGATCTTTCTTTTGAATAAGCCATTACATTAAGATCTATTCTGTTTAATGCTTCCTCCACAAGTTTTTTTCGAGTTTCATTCAAATCAAGTAACTCATTAACCTGATTCTGTTTATCGTCTCCGACTTCAGCTAAAGCAATAACTCCCAATTTTGCGCCATCATCTTTTAAACGCCCACATGCATTTAAAACCGGAACAATGTTGAATGCTATATCAGTAGCCGTGCTCCCTTCGGAAAATCTTTGCGCCTCCAGAAGCATATTTAATCCGGGAGTACTTTTTTGTGCTTTCATGCAATTAAGTCCATCAATTACAATTTTACGATTATCGCCGGTAAGGGGTACATTGTCTCCGATTGTTCCGATTGCTGCAAAACAGGCAAGTTTCATCATAATTGGATGATTTCTCCCAAAAATAAGTTCCGCCAATTTATAAGCGATTCCAGCCCCACAGTACTCTTTATAATCATCGTTTCCAACTGCTTTGGGATCAACAATGATATCTGCGTCAGGAAGCTGTTTTCCGGCTTCATGATGATCCAAAATTATAACTTTCATATTTCGCCGTTTTGCTTCTGCAATAGGGTCTACTGCTTTAATTCCATTATCAATGGTTATCAATAAACAGCCGTCTGGAATTCTTTCTATAATTTTCATAGATAGACCATATCCTTCTGAAAATCTTTTAGGAATAATCAAATGATATTTAAGTCCTAATGCAGCAAATATGTATGTCATAATAAGTGTTGATTGTATTCCATCGTCATCATAATCAGAAATCAACTGTACAGGAATGCCAAACTGTTTTGCCTGAAATAAAGCATCTCTGACTTCATGAAGACGATATATGTTATATTGTGGAGCAATATAAGTTAACTGAGCTAAAGACATGCCTGTTTTATTAGAAACATACTCTTCTACTGTGTTTCCTTCCATAGTTTTTTTCCAATTCATTTTTCATCCTCCAATTTTCTTATGATCACAATTAGTATGTCAGAAAAACCTCTTCTCATTTCAGCACTCGCTTTTAAAATGGAATCTGTCATAATAATAGAAAGAAATACTTAAGGAGGATTTTTATGGTAAAAAACCTTTGGAAGCAAATTGAAGTAGTCTGTGGAAATCACGAAAAAGATTATCCTGTTATGGGGCTAAAGCAAGGACACCGTTCATTATTTTATTCATGTCCTAAATATTATCCAGAAGCTCGTCAGCCTGGGGAAAGAGCTTGTAAAAATCATGTAAGTACAGATGATTTTGAAAAAATTTTAGAGAAATTATCTGAAGAAGCAGAAAAACAAATGATTAACGGGCAAAAAATTTGTCTAAAAAATCTGAAATTCAAAGTTAAAACAATTGAGGTCGAAGTTATCTATCATGTTGATGATGTTATTAAACTCAAGGTTAAAAATAAAAAAGCTTTAGAATAAAAAGGCGGAGCATTATGCTCCGTCTCAGACTGTAGACAAAGCTCCTTCCTGTGAGGGAGCTTTTCTTGTGTCAT
>ENA-UOJR01001855-UOJR01001855.1-human-gut-metagenome-genome-assembly--contig:-C115P-NODE-1855-length-16433-cov-4.441507_pt1 | contig 16433 bp, 18 predicted proteins | sample MGYA00242354_ERZ723901 | MGnify/ENA metagenome assembly ERZ723901
CAGCGGTGAGGCGGTGTGTTGAGCATGGGAAGAATGGGATCGCATGCAGGGGCGCAGCGAGGTGAGAGACCTTCAAAAATGTACACGTTTTTATGAGGGACTGGTCAGCGCTCATGCATCCCGGCGTGAAGATATGAAGTTGCGAATCGGGAGGTCAGTTTTAGAAATCATTGGTACAATAGTTACGTCTTTTACACTTCAAAAACGTGTACTTTCGCGGACTTTGCGGACGCGATGGGACACGCCGTTGGGGGAGAGCAATGCAGGTCCGAACGGCACAATCGAGCTTGACGGCCGCCGGGTTACCCGGCGGCCATCGTGTGCCGCAAGGCAATATGCGCTGGTATTTGGTGCAAGCGCCTGCGGGCATGGAGCAGTCGACGTGCAAGAGGCTGCTCAAGCTCATCCCGGGCGATTTGCTTACCGACGCCTTCACGCTCCACAAGGAGCGCTGGGAGAAGCGCGGCGGAGTCTGGTCCATCCGGCGCATCCAGATGTATCCCGAATACTTTTTCGCCGTGTCGCGCGACGTGCAAGGGCTAAACAGCGCCTTGCAGAAGTTGAGCTTCCACGTTGACTTGGTGGGCTCGGCGGAGCGCTCGGTCATGCCCCTTTCGGAAGACGCCCGCGCGTTTTTCGAGGGAGTGTCCCGCCCGGACCACGTGATTCGCAGCAGCACCGGCGTGATCGAGGGTGGGGCGCTGCGTGTGACCGAAGGACCGCTTGTGGGGTGCGAGCACTTAATTACCAAGGTCGACAGGCATAAGCGCCGCTGTTGGGTGAGCGTGGGCGAGCCCGGGGGCGGGTTTTTGGAGTTGCTCCCGCTTGAAGTCCCAAAGAAGGCGTAGCCCGGGTGATGCGCGGAATGACGAGTGTGAGTCTCGCGCGGAAGCCCTTGAAGGCAAGTTCGAGATCATTTGGGAAGGAGTGTTCGAAAAGATGACTATGGATAGCGCCTCTGCGACGGGGTCGAGCGAGGCTTTGAAGCCGATGGAGGTTGTTGCGGACGCTCCCGCTCCTAATTTGGTCGAAACTCCCGTTTCGGGCAACCGCGTTGACGCGATAAAGGAATCCTCCCTCCCACGTGGCCCTCTGTATCCCATGGAGCGTGTTCGCGCCTGGGATAGGAGCCGCCTTGGTTATCGCTTCGTGAAGCGCATGTTCGATATCGCATTCTCTCTTGCGGTCATAATCGTCGGCCTTATTCCAAGCGTCGTGCTCGCTGTTCTCATCTGTCTTGAGACTCCCGGCAATCCCTTTTACGGCCAGCTTCGCGTGGGGAGGGTCGATGCAGATGGACGGCCGACGTACTTTCGGATGTGGAAATTTCGCTCAATGGTAAAAGGGGCGGATGCCATGAAGGCCGACCTCATGGAGCAAAACGAGGTCGCTGGCCCCATGTTCAAGATGGAAAACGATCCGCGTGTCACGAGGATCGGGAAATTCATCCGCAAACACAGCATCGACGAGTTCCCTCAGTTCCTGAACGTGCTGAAGGGGGATATGTCGGTTGTCGGTCCCCGACCGCCTCTTCCTCGTGAAGTCGACCAATACGACGAGTGGGCCATGCAGCGCCTCGCCGTAAAGCCCGGCCTTACTGGTCCTTGGCAGGTAGGTGGTCGCTCGAACCTTGATTTCGATGACATGGTCCGTCTTGACCTCGGCTACATCATCAAGCGTTCCGTCAAAACGGATCTCATCCTCATATGCCAAACGGTGAAGGTCGTCTTTACCGGAGAGGGGGCGGCGTAGATGCAGCATCGCGATATTTTCGTCGCGGTCGCGGCACACAAGCCCTACAGGATGCCGGAGGATCCCGCATACGTGCCCGTCCACGTCGGAGCGGATTTGAACCCAGGCGTCTGCGAGGGCTACCAGCAGGACAACGAGGGCGAGAGCATCTCAGGTCTCAACGGGAGCTACTCCGAACTGACCGCGATGTACTGGACGTGGCGGAACGTTGACGCCGACGTGAAGGGCCTCGTGCACTACAGGCGTCTGCTCGGCAGCCTCGACCCCGCGCGGCGTCGGTCGAAGGACCCGTTCGAGAGGCTGGCGACGACGGATGAGCTCATGCGTCTCGTGAGCGACCACGGGGCGGTTGTGCCGAGGATGCGCCGCTACTACATCGAGACCGTCCGCAATCACTATGCGCATACGCACGACGCCGCGCACCTTGACGCGTGCCGATCCGTCCTGCTCGGCCGTTGCCCGGAGTACGCGGATGCGTGGGACGAGCACATGCTCGGCACATCCCTCCACATCTGCAATATGTGCGTCATGCGCGCCGACCTGTTCGATGCCTACTGCGCATGGCTGTTCCCGATTCTCGGCGATCTCACCGGCATGATCGATTCGTCTGGGATGAGCCCCTTCGAGGCCAGGTGGCCCGGCCGCATCTCCGAGTTGCTGATCGACCCGTGGATGAGTGTCAACGGCGTGGATTTCGCCGAGCTCCCCGTGGTGAGCCCGGAGCCGGTCGATTGGGTCGCCAAAGGCAGGGGCTTCCTCGCCGCGAAGTTCCTCGGCAAGAAGTACAAGAAGAGTTTTTAGACACACAGGTAACCGGATAAGTTGGATGTCCTTATGAATCTCTCCACAGTCGATGCTTTTAAAAACGTATCTGCTGCAAATAATCCGATCGAGCTGAATGGGGAACGCTTGGGTTCTCTGCAGCGCGTGTTGGCTCAAATGCTCGGCGACCTAAATGAAGTCTGCGAGCGCCATGGGATTGCCTATACGCTCGGAGGCGGGACGTGTTTGGGCGCCGTGAGGCACCACGGCTTTATTCCCTGGGACGACGATATCGACATCAACATGACTCGCGAAGGCTACTCCCGCTTTGTCAAAGCGTATGAATCAGAGCTGAAGGATAGGTATTGGCTGCATGACTGCTGCAGGACTCCCGGTTACGAGCTGGCGTTTCCGCGTCTTCGATTGAAGGGAACGATAGTCAGGAGCCGCGAGGACTATCAGCTCGATGAGTGCGGCGCCTATATCGATATCTTCATCATCGACAACGCGCCCTCTAACGCCCTGCTGAGAGGTGCGCACGGATTCGTCTCAATGGCGCTCGGCTTTGCCTATTCGTGTCGCCGCTTCGCGGCGCATGCCGCCGATTATCTTTCGCTCGTGGAGGGGGATGCTGCGGCGACCTCCGCTTTCAAGAAGAAGATCTTCATCGGAAAGCTGCTGTCTTTTCGGTCCGTCGAGTCGTGGACGCAGGCGTGGGACCGCTGGAATTCTCGATGCCATGACGGAGAGTCTGACTTTCTGACCGTTCCTGCTGGTAGGAAGCATTATTTCGGCGAGCTTCAGTTTCGCAGCGATTATTTCCCAGTGTCGCATGGCACATTTTCGGGCGCAGTTGTGCCTCTGCCCAAAAAAACAGATGTGTATATGAAGTCCCTATACGGCGAGGGCTACATGACTCCCCCCTCCGAGGCGAATCAAGAGAGGCACGTCGTTTACGAGTTCGACCTAGGGGCCTATGCAGCCTTTAACGGCTCGGTTGTTAATCGGGGAGGAAACTGATGACGGGCTCTGGGTTTACGCGAACAACGGGGCTGGTCGACCAGTGCGTCCGAGCAATTAAGTTCTGCGGTGCAAAAGCCATTGCGGGTTGTGCCCAAATGGCGTATGCGCGCGCGGGGATTGAGAGGAACATCATCCTCTTTGAGAGCTTTTTGGGAAAGCGCCTCGATTGCAATCCCAAAGCGATGTACGACTATCTCAAAAGAGAGTATCCGGGCGTCTATCAGTATGTGTGGGTGGCGGAGAATCCTTGCGATTGGGTGAATGTATATGAAGGTGATGACACGAAGATCGTTCGTTTTCGCTCGAGTGAACATCTAAAGTACGCCTGCATTGCCAATGTACTTATCACAAATAGCCCCAGGTCCAACGAGTTGCCCTTGCCGAAACATCAGCTAAAGATACAAACGTGGCATGGAGGGGGCTGCTACAAAAAAGTGGGGACCGCTCTTAACGAGGATGCTCCTGTTACTCGTTTTATTACGACCCAGCAGTTCGGTCAATATGACTACTTCATTTCAAGTAGCAGTTTTTTCTCCCAAACGGTTGCGCGCGGGCACTACCGGTTTACGGGAAATCTGCTCGAATGTGGGATGCCTCGGAATGACCGGCTTGTGAACGCCGATGAAATAGAGAGAAGGTCGATTCGCGACGCCCTGGGGCTTGTCGATTCGGATTGCTTTGTGTTGTTTGTTCCCACGTGGCGTGACTTCGGGGATGACCTCCCTTGTCTCGATATCGGGGGTGTTAAGCGGGCATTTGAGCGCTTGAGTGGGTGTAGTGCCGTCATGGCTAAGCGCGGGCACTATTTTTCAGGCAGACAGCAGGGTTCTTTCGATATGGACCTTGATAGCTATCCAGACATGCAGGGGCTTCTGCTCGCAGCTGATGCCGTTATCACAGATTACTCGTCGGTGATATGGGATTATTCGTTCACCTATCGCCCTTGCTTTCTGTTTGTCCCCGATCTTGCCAAGTATGAGGTTGATCGCGGGTTCGATGTTGATATCCATGAGTGGGGTTTTCCGGTTTGCGAGAGTAACGAAGAGCTTATCGCTGCAATCGACCAGTTCGACGAGCGGATATTCCATTCCGCAATGGAGCGCCATCACTCTCAGCTTGGGTCGTTTGAAAAGGGCCATGCATGCGAAGCGGTTGCAAAGATTATTGCGGCCCATTGCTTTGGCAATGAAGAGAAGGAATAGACGATGAATATTGCAGTGCTCTTTGCCGGAGGCGTCGGTAGTCGTATGCGTTCGAAAGACGTTCCGAAACAGTTCCTGGAAATTCACGGCAAGCCGATCATCGTTCGGACGGCCGAGCTGTTTCAAAATCACAGCAGCATAGATGCGATTGTTGTCGTGTGCGTGCAGGACTGGATCGACCATTGCTCGTCGCTTCTTCGCGATTTCGGTATAACGAAGTTGAGTGCCGTCGTTGAGGGTGGGGAAACCGGGCAGGATTCGATTTACCAAGGGCTGCTTGCCGCCAAGCGAGTCGCCGGCGACGCCAACGCGGTGGTGCTCATTCACGACGGGGTTCGTCCTCTCATCAAGGCGGAGACCATCACCGACAACATCGAATCGGTTGAGCGGTATGGCTCGGCTATTACTGTCGTGCGGGCCAAAGAGACGATTCTGTCCGTTGGAGATTCGGGTGATATCGAGGAGATACCTCCGCGCGATTCCATCCAGCTTGCACGGGCGCCCCAGAGCTTTTGGCTCGATGATGTTCTTGATGCGCAGGTATGGGCGCGTGCTCAAGACAGGCACGACTTTATCGATTCGGCGAGTCTCATGCAGGCAAGGGGATGTGTCTTGCATACGGTGGTTGGACCGGATGAGAACATGAAAATCACCACGCCGGGGGATTTCTTCGCCATGCAGGCGATACTCAATGCCCGGGAAAATGAGCAGATTTACGGCCTGGAGTAGATATGAGGAAGATGGATCAGGAAGTGATTTGGAGCGAGGTCCTCGATGAGGACTTCCGGTCGGTTCCAAAAGGACTTGCCGAATCATTTTCCGACAAAACATTGCTGGTGACGGGCGCTACGGGACTTGTTGGGTCCCTGTTGCTCAAATACCTTTTGTATGTTCGTGAGACAGATGGATTGAATGCCGGGCTCGTTGCCGTTGCTCGGAATCAGGAGAAAGCGCGCTCTGTTTTCGGGCGTTTCTGCGGGGATATCGAATGGGTCTTTGCCGATCTTGCCTACGATGAGATTGAATATCCCGGCCCTATTGATTTCATCGTCCATGGCGCGGCGGTAACGACGTCGAAAACAATGGTGGAGAGGCCCGTCGAGGTCATTGATCTTTCGATTCGAGGCACGCGCGCCATGCTTGAGCTTGCGCGGGAAAAGGATGCGGTGCTCCTCTATCTTTCATCGATGGAGGTATATGGAACCATGCCTGCCGTCGGGCGGGCGACCGAGCATGCGCTGGGCTATATCGATCTTTTCAACGTGCGCTCGTGTTACCCCGAAAGCAAGCGGCTCTGCGAGAACCTGTGCGTTGCTTACGGCGCCGAATTTGGGGTCGATGCGCGTGTGGCGAGGCTCGCGCAGACGTTCGGCGCCGGCGTGCTTCCCGGGGAGAACAGGGCCGTAGTCGCCTTCTCGCGCGCGGCTTCTCGGGGTGAACGCGTTTGTTTGAAAACCAGGGGTCTCTCTGAGGCGAATTACGTCTATGCTTCCGACGCGGTGAGTGCGCTGCTCGCAATTCTGATCCGTGGTAAAGCGGGCGAGGCGTATAACGTCGCAAACGAGGCCTGTCATATGACGATTGCGGAAATGGCCCAGCTCGCGATCGATACTGTCGGGACTCCCGACGCGAAGCTCGTGTTCGACGTGGACGAATCGAATGCAAGCGGTTTCGCGGCGGACGCCAAGCTGTTCTTGAGTTCCGAGAAGCTGCGCGCATTGGGATGGGGGCCACGGGTTGATTTGCCGACCGCAATGACCAGGCTCGTCGCCTATCTTGAGGAAACGGCGCATGAGTAAGGGAAGCTTAAAGAGGAATTTCGCCTTTAATTCCGCCTATCAACTGCTGCAGGTCATCACCCCGCTTGTTACCACGCCGTACCTTGCGCGCGTCTTGGGCCCGGAGCAAAGCGGCGTGTTTTCCTACACGCAATCGATTGCAAACTACTTCGTCCTGTTCGCAACGCTGGGAATCTCGACCTACGGGGTGCGCGCGATCGCCCAATGCGGTGACGACAGAAAGCTGCGTTCCGAGGTATTTTGGGGCGCTTATGCATCACAGTTGATTTCCGGTGGTCTGGCTGCCCTCGCGTACGTCGCCTACGCTGCGTTCATCCATGAGGGCGGCATGCTCATCACGCTTCTCTGGTCGCTTTGGCTAATTTTTGCCGTGATGGATGTGTCTTGGTTGCTGTTTGGGTGCGAGGAATTCAAGATCCCGACCATTCGTAGTACGGTGACCAAGCTGCTGTCCCTTGTATTCATTTTCACGTTCGTGAAGACGAGGGACGATCTTTGGCTCTATGTCTTGGCGATATCGGGCAGTTTCTTCCTGAACGGAATCATCGTCTGGCCATTTGTTAAAAGGTACGTCGACTATGCTCGACCGTCCGCCAGCGAGGTTAAGCGCCATCTGAAGGGCAACATTGGCTTATTCGTGCCCGTAATCGCAGTTTCGGTTTACACGACGCTCGACAAGATCATGCTTGGCGTGATGTCTACGGAAGAGCAGGTCGCCTTCTTCTCATATTCGGAGAGGATCTCTCGGCTTCCGCTCAACGTGCTTCAGGCGCTGGGTGTGGTCATGATGCCTCGCATGTCGCATCTGCTTATGGAGGGGCAGAGAGGGAAGGCGCTCGGGCTGCTCAAAAACTCAATTTGGATCATGTTGGCAGCGTCTATGGCTTTGGCGTTCGGCATCTCCGCGGTTGCTCCCGAGTTCGTGCCCGTATTTCTTGGTGAGGGTTATGAGCCATGCGTCGGGATCATGACGTTCCTCGTGGTGATCATCCCCGTCATCTCGGTGACGAACGTGATTGGGAAGCAGTACCTCCTGCCGCTTTCGAGGGATCGTGAATACACGTTCTCCCTTATTGTGGGGGCCGCGTTCAATATTGTCGTGAACGTGCTCTTGATTCCGCGCATGGGTGCCGTCGGCGCCGCCATCGGCACCATTGCGGCCGAGGTAAGCATCTTGGTCGTGCAGGTTGCATGCGTCCGCGGAGAGCTTCCGCTGCTTTCCTATTGGCTTGGATCGATTCCTCATATTCTAGCGGGGCTCCTGATGTTCATCTTGGTCCGTACGTTGTCGCCGTTGTTGTTGGCTCGGATTCAATCAGGATCGGTTGTATTGGGTATCGAGGTGATCTTCGGCGCCGCCTTATTTACGTGCTGTTTTTTTATGCATGGACTTGCAACGAGGAACAGATCCTTCAATCAGATTTTCTGCCGTCTAAAGCAGGGGGAACGTTAGATGAAGCTAATGAATATGAAGGGCATCGAGAGCATTTATGACGCCCAGAAGATCGATCGGGAGGCCGTGTCGAAGGTTCTGTTTTATGCCGGGTACGGCATCTGGTTAATATGGAAGCTCGTCTCGATATCGATGCTTTCGTTTGCGGAGGGCTCTTCCGTAAATACAATGTTGCATGCACTTTCCTTGGTGTGTCTTTTGGGTTCGGCTGTGATGTTTCGGCTGTTCGATAGCAAAACGGTACTCGCTTTGGCCTTATGCGCGTTCGGGCTCATCGTCAAAATAAATGCGGGGAATATACTGTTCATCGATTTGGCTATTTTGTTCTACGCCTCCCGTTGTACTGATTTTAAGGGCATCGCTCGCTTTTCGATGGGGTTGCTCGGCGTCGGGTCGATTGCAATCGTTATGGGTTCGGCGATCGGAATCATTCCCGATTACCTTTTTACTCGAGGCGAAACGATTAGACATGGTCTGGGTTTCCTGTACAGCACGAATCTAAGCCATCTTTATCTCAATATCGTCCTCCTAATTCTGTTCTTGAAGAGGGATGATCTTCAATTGTCCGAGTGCCTGATGCTGTTCTCTATCGATGTCTTGATTTACATCTTGACCGACTCGCGAAACTCCTGCGGGTTAGTTGCGATCGCCCTATTTTGCGCCTGCGCTTTCAAAAAAGTCAGAAACGAAAAACTCGATCTGGTCTTAGCCTGGATTGCCAGATGCTCGTTCGGGTTGTTCACTGTGCTGTTGATCATTGCCGCTCTTGCGTTTAACCCCGCGGATGAGGGCTGGAAGGTGCTCAACAGATTTACAAGCAATAGGATAGCTCAGGACCATGCATCGCTCATCAAGTATGGCGTCAAGCCGTTTGGTCAAGAAATTGAATTTTCGAATCGGACGATTGCGATGGGCGAGACAGACAAAACCGAACAAGAGGCAAATCCAGAAGGCGATCCAAACATCGTCGAGAGCTCATTCCTGAATATCCTTATTACGAAGGGATATGTATCGCTTCTGCTCGTGCTCTCTGCTTTCTGGGTTGCCATGCGCCATGAAGACGATAGGTGGACGAGCTTGATTATGTTGATGATAGCCGCTCATTCTGCGTTCGATTTCCAGCTCACCAACTTGTTGTACACGACGTTTCTCATGTGGGTTTGGGATCGGGTTGCATTGAGTTTTGCCACGTCGAAGGCGGGCGCGAGAATCGATCATTCCCTCGGTATCGCGAAGATTAGGGGATAGGAGTGGGCAAGTTGCGAAAACCGACTTTGAAGCTCGGGGCATTGAGCGATTATCGTGCTGCGTGTTATGGGTTTTGCGCAGTGTGGATCGTGTTGTTTCATGCCCGTATAGATGGCTGCGACTTCTCGTTTGGCATAGAGGGGTTATCTGGCATTAATACGGTGCTCGCGCTTGGTAATTTCGGGGTAGATATATTCTTGCTGCTGTCGGGGGTCTCGTGCTACTTCGCTTGGTTAAAAAGAGGGGATCCCGGGTTGTTTTTGAAAAAGCGACTGGTTCGTATTGTGCCTGCCGTTTTGCTGATTTGTGGATCATTTTGGGTGCTTTGGGTTCTGGCGGGCGAGATGCATTGGGCCCGGCTGCTGTATAATGCCACGCTCGTACTGCCCATTTTCTCTGACGGGAGCCAGGGAGTCTGGTATGTTGCCGCGATCCTGATGCTATACGCTGCGTACCCCTATATCCATGCTGCGATTTATGGCGTCGGGGGGGGGGTATAGCGAAAAGCGCATGTTCTCTAGGACTATCATTTTGTGCATTGCGGCCTTATTCGGTTTCTGGATGTTGCACAAGTACAACCTGCCCCTATTTAGAAATATCGAAATAATGGTGGCGCGCATTCCCACGTTCTGCATAGGTGCATATCTGGGGCATTTCGTCAAAGAGCGTAAGGCATTTGGATTCTCAGCATGGTTGTGCGCAGCGGTGGTGTCGGTGGCATACCTGGCATATACGCTGCTGGCATTTCCTTGGGTCGAAAGTCATTGCTGGTGGTGGCGAGTGACGATGATACCAGGAGGTGTTATTGGTTCTATTTTGGTCTGCGGAATGTTTGGCGTGCTTGATGAACGTCGTTTTGCAAAGCCAATCACAGCGTTCTTCTGCATGACCGGAGGCTTTACGCTGGAGTTGTACGTAGCTCACATTATGTGTTTTTGGTCTCGGGGCCTGCTTCCCTCCATCGGAGACAGTGTCGCGACTGCTCTTGCCCTTGGTTGCCTGTCGTGGGTAATTGCATATCTGGCTAACAGATTTCTATATGTCTGGTTTGACGGGGGAGTTGTATCCTTGCTTGGAAAGAGCGAACGGACTGCCTGATATTTCAGTTGCCTACGATATGTTGGCCATGGGTTGACGTTGAGCTCCACTGCTTATACTGATCAATCCTTAACGTCGTGACGCAAAAAACCGGTGCATATTTGGGCCAGATTGTATTGCTCGCCAGCAGCGTCTAAAGGGGGAGGATGAAGCTGTTGCACGACTAAGATACGAGTAACTTGATGCGCACAAATGCTGGACGATTCTGTGGATCGTTTTAGGTGCCTTGTAGATTGTCGGTCGGGATTAGAATGCGTGCGTCATCGGTTATAGATGTGTACGCTGTCTACAACAATCCTGGTTGTTAACGGTCTCTATGACACGTGTGTTTACGATGGCAATTTTACTGGGCTTGCGCAATTGGTTATTGGAACCCTGATGCGTTGGTTATTCTCGTTGCGGCATCTATCGGTGTTTGTTCGAGCGAGTGAGGATGACTATGATGGTGGCGTTTAGCAGCAGAAATCAGTGACCACTGTATAAGAAGGCTTTGTCAAGCAGTGGCTGCTGGCGGCGACTCAAGCAAGGTGTGCCTGATGAGTGCGGCGCAAGGTGGTCATGGATTTCGAGTTCGAAAGATGATGAGTGAAGCTGAACTTCTGGGGATTTATTGATTTCAGATTGACGCCTATTGTTGTGGTAATGAAGGGGACGGTTATTAGATGGATCCCATATTCAAGGAGCACGTTTTTCCAAAGTATGTGGATGAGAACGTGAAGAAATCTCAAATGCAGGGATTCGCTGATCCGAGCTTGAAGAGCTTTGTGCTGCTTGATTTTTCCGCCCTGCTGAAAGATCAATATAAAGAAGAGGGTTTTGAGGACGAGTTTATTCAATCCTTTCTCAACGGGGCGAAAGAGTTGGCGACAGCCGGAAGGCGTGCGACCGATCTTAACGGTATATATGTCATGTGGAGTCACTCTTACGCAATCCCAGTGCTATTTCTTACAAGGCATTGTATGGAGCTTGCTATGAAGCGAACGATAAGGAAGTGCGGGTGCAAGCCGAAGATAAGTCACGATCTTTCAGCGCTTTGGAGCTCGTTGCTTTCCAAGCTTCCAGCTCAAAAGGGTCGAGAAGACCGGCGAGCAATCAAAAACATGGGTTCTTTCGTGAAGGCTATTGCGGACATTGATGACAACGGTATTAACCTTCGCTATCCACAAGACAGGAGCGGAAGCTTGACCCAAGACCGCCCTCTGTTCGTGAACAATGAGCAGGTCGTCGCATATCTCGAAAAATTCGTAAGGCAGCTGGAGTTAATAGATTTCGACTGTCTGCGCTGAGTTAATAAATTCGGGAGGGGTCTTGAATGTTTGCCTGGCATTTGGCAAGTGCGACGAGCATTGTAGTTTTGTTTTTAGCCCGGGAACTCCTAATGCGGCGGGGATGTAAAGATGCGATCAGCATTATTAAACTCTGCTTGACTTGATGCAAAGAGGTGAAGGCAGGCTTGCTTGTCGAAGGTTCGCTCGATCTTTCTCCATCTTGATTGCAATGTAGATCATGTTGCCTTGCTATATTCTGGTGGTCCAGTGCGCCAAGGATATTCTAGAGCTAGGATGGCCTGGACAGATAGAGGGACACGTGCTATAAGTTAAGTATATTCTGGGCTGACCGAAAGGTCCTGGTCCACCCAAAGGCGGGGATATTACCCCGCCATTTTCGTATCTAGGGGCGGCGCGTGCGAGAGCTTTCCATTTTCATCGACGAGAGTGGTGACTTTGGTCCCTATGAGTCGCACGCCCCGTATTATCTCATCACGATGGTGTTTCATAACCAAGCAGACTCTATTGCTGAGGAGATCGGCTATCTGAGGAGGCATGTTGCCGAGTGCTGCTTTTCAGACGAGCATGCCGTGCACGCCGGGCCGCTCATCCGCCGCGAGGCTGACTACTCTGCACTCGATTTGAACGCCCGCAAGAAACTTTTTCGCGCGCAGTTCAATTTCATGCGACGGGTGCGCATCGGCTTCAAGACGTTTGTCTTCCGCAAGAAGGAGTTTGCTGGCCATGACGACATGGTTTCGCGCATGTCGCGAGAGATTGGTACCTACATCAGGGAAAATCTCCCGTTCTTTCAACTCTTTGATCGCATCGTGGTCTACTACGATGGCGGCCAGAAGGAGATTACCACCATCATCAATTCGGTGCTCAACGTCCTGCTCGAGGTTGAAGTCAAGCGTGCGCGCCCCTCTTGCTATCGGTTATTTCAAGCGGCCGATATGATTTGCACGCTGGAGTTACTTGCTGTCAAGGCGAAAGACGGCCGGCTATCCAAGTCTGAGCGTGAGTTTTTCGGTGGCGCGCGCGACCTCAAGAAGAATTACCTCAAGCCTCTCGATAAGATGGCAAATCTACCAAAGACGAGTTAGAACTGGGCTCCTACTTCAAGTGCGTGGTGGAGGGAACGGGCCGTGCTCAGAATGAAGGGCTTGCCCATAATGACGGCCTTCAAGAAGGTGAGAAAAGCGGCGATCTTTCGACCTGCCGCTTTTCTCTCGCTGGGCGAGGGGCCCGTAAGCGCACCTCGCCATAACCGTAATAAATGGTATCGAATTAATCTTCACTAGAAATGGCCGAATTGCCAAATCGGTAAACGGCGATGATGTTGGCTGGGTGATTTCAAAAGCCCTGCGTCTCAAGGCCCGCTTGAAGCCCATAAATACATAAGATAATATGTATTTACAAATCATCCGAAGGATGGAGTGAACATGCCTCTCATGGAGCCCATTTCTGAAATGCAGCGCAATAGCGCTGCGCTTGCCGATCGTGCGATGGCTACCAAGGAGCCGGTTTACCTCACCAAACGGGGAAAGCCCGCTGTCGTGCTCATCGATGCGGAGGAGTTCGACCGTCGCATGATGTACCGCGACGCGATTGTCGCCCGCGAGGAGGATCGCTACGCGGGGATTATGCGCGGGCACGAGGAGCTCCTTGCGGGCGAGGGCGTCGAGCTTGCGGACGCCCTGCGCGAGCTTGACGAGCGCTGGGGCCTGTAATGGCCAATTATCGAGTTATGCTTGCTCCCTCGGTTGTCGAGACGTTGCGCACCATAGGCAGCAAGGAGGATGCTCGACGGGTAAAGAACCGCCTGCTGTCCTTGTCGGTGGCTCCCCATTTCGGGGTGGTGTACGATCCGATTTACGATGCCGCCCGCCCCGATCATGAGATTCTCGTCACCTATGCGGGTCACTATGGTATCTATTACGTCTACGACGACGCCGAGCAACTCGTGAACGTGGAGTATCTGGAAGACACGCGGCGCGATCCCATGGGCCGTTTTTCCGGATAGGCGTTTGGGTTCCTTCTCATGGCGATGCTTCAAGATGAGGGAGACTCCAATATCTCCGACCTTGTCGAGCGTCTGGGGAGGTCCTCTTCGCTTGTGGCTCAGTATCGAAGGCGCCTGATCGATGCATGCGTCATCGGCGAGCGCCGTCGCGGCGTGATCGGTTTCGACCTGCCGTATTTCAAAGAGTTCATAGCCGATAAGCTTGAGGGGTAGCGCGATATGCGCCCATTTGCGATGGGCGAATGCTGCAACAGGCTCTTGTGTTGCAGCGGCGAATCAACTTTACGCTACCCCTTTGCTGCGGTAGCGGATTAGCGCTTGCGCTGGCTAGATCGTGAACTCGGCAAAGGGGGCGCTGGACGCATCACCTTGCCCCAAGTGGGGGTTCGGGTTCATGCCCGTGGCTGCGGGGGCGTTCGCGGTCGCCTCGCTCGCTAGCAGCCCCGCCATGTCCGCGTCCGGGTTCTGGTGCATGATGTCCAGCAGCTCGATAAAGTCACGGATCACCTCGCGTGGGGTCAGGTGGGTGTCGGCGCCCACGCGGCCGAATTCGATTTTGAGGAATTCGACGAGGTCGGCATCGGTCACCGTGCAGTCGTAGGCGAAGTACCCGGCGTGGATCTGCGCGAGCTTCTCTATGAGAACGAGGAGCTCTTCATGGGTGAGCGGCTGCAGCCGGATGATGGGGGCGAGCATGTCCCGCATTCCCTCACGCGCGAAGCGGCCCTGGGTGAGCCGGCTGCGCAGGGCCTCGTAGGAGAACACGCCGCGCCTGCGGTCCTCGATGGACGTGGGCGTCCCGCCCATGATGATGCCCAGGTGCTGTGCCTTTCCCTGCAGCGTGTCGTTGTACATCTGCAGGATCTTCTCGTAATTGTATTGGCGCGAGATGGCATTCGGGATCTTATAGAGGTTTACCAGCTCGTCGATGAGCACGAGGAGCCCCTTGTACCCCGCGCCCGTGAGGAACCGGGCGAAGATCTTGAGGTAGTCGTACCAGGTGCCATCATCGATTATGGCGCTGATGCCCAGGTCTGTGCGCGCCTCCGTCTTGGTGCGGTACTCGCCGCGGAGCCATTTGACCGCCGAGGCCTTGAGTTCCTCGTCGCCCTCTCGGGAGGCGGCGCGGTACAGGTCGAGCACGCGGGAGAACTCGAATCCATGGACCATCTCCTCGATGGCCGCCATCTGGGTGCGGAGCGATCCGGCGCCGCCGTTTTGGGACGGGACCTCGGCCTCGAGGTTCTCGACCCAGCGGTCGAGGATCAGGTTGAGCGCGCCTCCTTCGGGGCGCGTCTTGGTGGATAGGTTGCGGATGAGCTCGCGGTACGTTGCGAGCCCTTGGCCCTGGCCTCCCTGGAGACGGCGCTCGGGGGAGAGGTCCGCGTCGGCAACGACGAATCCCTCGCCCATGGCGTGCGTGCGGATGGTCTGCAACAGGAAGCTCTTGCCGGCGCCATAGCGGCCCACGAGGAACCTGAAGCTGGCGCCGCCCTCGGCGATCAGGCCGAGATCCGCCAGAAGCGCCTGGATCTCGATGTCGCGGCCCACCGTGATGTAGGGGAGGCCGATGCGCGGGACGACGCCGCCTTTGAGCGAGTTCAAGATGACGGCGGCGACGCGCTTGGGCACGCGCGGGGCCGGCGCGGCGCGGCCGATTTGAGCGGATACGTTAGGCATGTCCAAGGAGCTCCTTCACATCGTCGAGATAATCTTCAATCAACTCGGGCCCGGCGTCCCCGTATTCCAACACGGTGTCGCCCATCTGGTCGAACAGCGCCTCGTTGATGGCGTCGACCAGCAGGTCTTCCGACCGCGCGGCCTCGGCGACCGCGGAGGCCTTGAGGTGCGCGTCCCCCGCGATCAGCGCGATGAGGTATGTGCGCTCGCCGTCGGAAAGCCCGGTGGGGTGCGGGTGTTCGCTGGCGTCGAGTCCGGTGGGGTACGGGCACTCGGCCTCGAAAGGACCGGCGCCGCATGCGTGACCGCCGTCGCCCGGGTCGCCTTCCGCCCGCACTGAGGACGGCGCGGCGCTCTTGGCCGATCCGTCAGCCGCGTCGAGCAGGCTGCCCTCTCCCGTGCGCTCCTCGTCGATCAGAAGTGCCTCGCGGGTCGCCGCGGCGGTGGCGCGAATTCCGTCGAGCGCGCGCAGGTCGATCTCGATGCGGCGCGGGGCGTGGGACTCGCTCCATCGGGTCCAGGCGAGCACCTCGTCGTCGATGATTTTCTGCACGTACTTGGCCGTCTTGCCGTCATCCTTGAGCGGGTGCTCGAAGTCCAGGGCCAGGCGGAGCGTCCGGTCGACGGCCCGCATGAGGGACCCGAGCTTGGGGCTCTTAGACCGGCCCCCGTGGTGGCGCTCGCATGTCCACGTGCCCTTTGAACAGCGATAGCGGTGGATCTCATCCAGCTCGTAACGGGCTTCGACGGGGGGATTCGGGTCGAAGAAGACCGCCGAGCCGAACATCGTGTACGCCAAGGCGACCTCCTCTCCGAACCACGCCTCCAGAAGGGTGCCCGACCGATGCTTGCGATGGTACTCGCCCATCCGGACGAACACCGCGCACGCGACGTGGCGCAGCGCCTGGGGCTCCTGTCGGTAGAGCCGGCTGCCCGCGAGATGATATGTGGACAGGGCGTCGATGGCGGAGAACAGCCGCTGCTCGAACGCGTCGCGCGGGGGGAGGGGCAGGGCGGATTCGCCGCGCTTCCGTTTTGCCGCGGAGCCCCTCGTCTGTATGGCGAGCGCGGCCGCCTCGGCATCCGCGTGCCGCAGGTCGATGAGGGCGCGGTCGAACGCGA
>ENA-UOJR01001865-UOJR01001865.1-human-gut-metagenome-genome-assembly--contig:-C115P-NODE-1865-length-16345-cov-6.060589_pt1 | contig 16345 bp, 6 predicted proteins | sample MGYA00242354_ERZ723901 | MGnify/ENA metagenome assembly ERZ723901
GGGCGCGTCTGCTTATTCCACCAGGCCGTATTTGATCTTGATGCGGTCAATCTTCTCCAACATGGGCTCCGCCAGCACCAGCAGGAAGAAAACTGTGGCCGCGGCGTGGACGCAGTCCATGGGAAAGCCGGTGACATAGTAGGCGGCGATGACCTTCCACTCCAGCGTGCGGGCATAGAGCAGGGCGGAGACGGGGTTCATGATGCCGCCGTAGATGAGCACGGCGGAGATTGCACCGAACACGCACAGGGCGGCGCGGCTGCGGCGCAGCCAGCCCCGGCGGAACAACACCCCCGCCAGGAAGCCGATGATGCCCATGGCGAACATCTGGAAGGGCGTCCAGGGACCCTGGGAGAACAGAACGTTGCTGGCCAGCATGGTCATGGCGCCCACCAGGAAGCCGGTCTCGCCGCCCAGGGCCACGCCGGAGATGATGGTCAGAGCCAGGACGGGCTTGAACTGAGGCAGCATGAAGAAGGCGGCGCGGCCCGCCACGCCCAGGGCGCAGAGGGAGGCCACCAGCACCAGCTCACGGGCCTGTGGCTTCCGTCCCTCGAACACCAGGAAGAAGGGCACCATGCATTCCAGCAGCACGGCGAAGGCGATGGGGTAGTAGGCAGTGTTGCCCAGGTAGAAAAAGCCCAGATACAGCGTGGCGGGGATACACAGCAGGATCAGTGCCGCCGCCAGACGGGTGCGGTGGGAGAGCTTTCGCTTCTGCACCGGGGTCTGGAGCAGCGTCAGGGGCTTGGAGCGCCGACCGATGGCGGCGATGCAGCCGAAAAGCAGGGCGATGAACAGGCCGTAAAGGCCCAGGGCCTGCCAGCCGGCCTGGGAGAGCGTGCCGCCGCCCACCAGGGCGGTGAGGTCGGTGTGCTTGGCCGCCAGCCAGAAGATCGCCAGCGCACCCGCACCGCATACGGCGGCGATGGCTCTGCGCCACCAGGGAAGCTTTTTCGGCATCCAGGCGGTGGACTCCTCCGCCACCGGAGGCAGAGGCTGCCAGGCGGCAGGGGCCTCCGGTTGGGGCGGGACGGTCCCGCCGATGACTGCGATCACGTCCTCCGGCGTGACGGCACAGGGGCAGAAGTCCCGGGCCATACGGTTAGCGGAAGTGGTATAGAAGCTGTTGCCGGAGAAGAAGTCACGGGGTGTGCCCTCCGCGACGATGCTGCCGTCGAAAAACAGGGCGCAGCGGTGGGCATACCGGGCACAGAAGGCCACGTCGTGGCTGACCATCACCACTGTCGTGCCGGCGGCGGTCAGCGCGGAAAGAATAGCGGCAAAGGACTGCTTGAAGGCGGCGTCCAGGCCCTTGGTAGGCTCGTCCAGCAGCAGGATATCCGGCTGGTGCAGCAGCACCTTACCCAGGGCGGCCCGCTGCTGCTCACCGCCGGAGAGGTCATAGGGATGACGGTCCAGCAGCTCGGTCAGGCGGCAAAGGGCCGTCACCTGTTCTACCCGGCGGTCACGTTGGTCTTTGGGGAGGTCCGTGCCGTCAAAGGATTCGTACAGGTCCTGACGGACCGTGTTTTTCACGAACAGAGCCTGCGGGTCCTGGGGCAGAACGCCGATGCGGCCCGTATGGGTCACGGTGCCCCGCTGGGGCGTCAGCGCACCGGACAGCAGGCCCAGGGTGGTGGACTTGCCCGCGCCGTTACCGCCCAGCAGGGCCAGCAGCTCTCCCCGGCGGGCCTGAAGGTCCAGACCGCGGACCACGTCCGGCTGGTCCGGCTCATAGCGGAACCAGAGACCCGCGCCGGCAAGGGCGGTATCCCCGGCGGGATGCACCGGCTCCGGCGGCAGCGGGCACAGGGGGTGTTCATCGCACCAGCCGGACAGGAAATCGCGGCCCTCGCGGACGGTGATGGGGCAGGGCGCGTCGCTGTCCACTCCGGCCCAGATACGGACGGCGGCGGGCATGGCCAGGAACATATCGTGGCCGCGGCCCCGCAGGGAACGGCACACCGCCTCCGGCGCGCCGGCACAGAGGAGATGGCCGCCGTCCAGCACGGCGGCGTGGGTGGCCAGGGGCAACGCCTCCTCGAGACGGTGCTCCGTCATCAGAACGGTGATGCCCAGCTCGCGGTTCAGGCGGCCCACAGTCTGCAAAAAGTCGGCAGCGGCAATAGGGTCCAGCTGGCTGGTGGGCTCGTCCAGTATCAGCAGACGGGGTTGGAGCACCATGACCGAGGCCAGGGCCAGCAGCTGCTTCTGGCCGCCGGAGAGCTCATCCACTTTCCTATGGAACCAGTCCTGGATGCCGAAGAAGGAGGCCATCTCCGCCACGCGGCGGCGGATGGAGGGCGTGTCGCAGCCAAGGCTCTCCAGTCCGAAGGCCAGTTCATGCCAGACCTTGTCGGTGACGGTCTGCTCCTCCGGAGACTGGAGGACGAAGCCGATATCAGCGGCCTGCTGATGGGGCGGCAGGTCATCCAGCGGCTGACCGTCGAAGAGGATACGGCCCTCGGCCGCACCGTGGGGGCGCAGGGCGGGCTTCAGCTGGCGGAGAAGCGTGGTCTTGCCGCAGCCGGAGGCGCCGCAGAGGACCCAGAACTCGCCCTGACGGACCGTGAGGGACACATTCGCCAGCGCGGGGCAGGGCTGCTGGGGGTAGGTAAAACCAAAATGCTCCAAACGCAGCAGTTCAGGCACGGGGCGTCCCTCCTTTCCGGGCAAGATAGCGGCGCCGGGACAGGGCGTCCAGCAGCACCGGCGTAAAGCAGAGCAGGCCGTAAACGGCGAAAAAGCTGACCGTCAGCGGTGTGACGGGGCCGCTGAGCAGCATGGGGTAATACTGAAAGCGCAAGCCGCCGGCCAGACCGCCGCCCAGCAGATACAGACCGCAGAAGGCCAGCCAGAGGGCGACGGCACCGTCACGCCGGTCAAAGCGGTAGAGGGAGAAGGAGGTCCTCCCCGGCAGGCCATAGCCCCGGCAGCGCATACTATCGGCGGTAATGAGCCCGCTTTCCAGGCTCCAGGTGACAACGATGGAGAACACCCGCAGGGCGCTTCTGACGCGCCGGACCGGGGCGCCGGTCTGGGTATCACGGCCCAGATGCCGCTGGGCTTGCGCCACGGCACGGAGCCGCCGGACAAAGTGGGGCACAAAGCGGAGGATCATGCTCAGCAGCAGGGACAGCGCCGGGATGACGCGGCCAAAGAGGTACACCACCTTGTCCGAGGTGATGACGTCGGTGACGCAGACGAACCACAGCGCCACGGCGCTGAGCATGGCGCCGGCGGCCAGACCGTAGAGCAGGCTCTCCAGCGTCAAAGGATTGCCGGAGGGCAGGTAGGCCAGAATGGTGACGCCCTGGTGGACAAAGGCGGGGTTCACCGCCGCCGCCAGAAGGGCCATAGGCAGCAGCCACAGCAGGTGGCGGCGCAGGCCCTTGCCGCCCAGCAGACGGGCAACATACCACCCGCCGCCCAGCGCCGACAGAACCAGGCACACCGGGTGCATCAGCAGCATCGCGCAGGCGATGACCAGGGCGAAATAGGCAAAGCTCACCGCCGGATGGCAAGTGCGCAGCGTATCGTCCATGGGATCACCTCCTGCATACATGATGTCTTAACCTTTTGATTATACCCTGCCGCCAGGGGATACGTCAATCCTGCGTGCGGAAAAAGGGCGGCAAAAGCCGCCCTTTTGTCAGCCCATGTAGGTATTGCCCACGTCTGCACCCATATTACAGGTGTAGAGCCACTGGATACTCTCGCCGCCGGAGAGCGTATAGCTGTCCGCGCCATAGCTGGGGAAGGTTCCCCCCACGCAGTACATCCAGCCGGAGCTCCTGCCCACATTTTTTTCGAACAGGCCGTTGATGCCCCTGACATAGTTGCCGCTGGAGCTCACCGGGATACCCGCGTCACCGCAGGCCCGCTTCAGTACGGACATGACAGACTCACCCTCGGTGATGGTCACCGTGGCGGACAGGATCACGCCGTCGGCGGGGATAAGGCCCTTCACGCTGTCGGAGCACTTGTCCATATTATCAAGCACCGTGGCGCAGGAGATGTACAGCGATACGGACGCCGCCGGCGCCGGGTCAGGTGCAGGCGCGGGATCGGGGCCCGGCGCAGAAGGCTGCTCCTGTTCCTGCTGCTTCTTCTCTTCTTCCAGCCGCTTCTGCTCCTCCAGGCGCTTGGCTTCCTCCTGCTTTTTGGTGTCCTCCTCGGTCTTTTTGGCTTCACCAGCCGGCTTCTGCTCGTCAGACTTCTTGTCGTCCGCGGTCTTATCCTCAGTCTTTGCCGCGTCCTGCTTGCCGTCAGCCTTGGTGGTGCCCGTTTCAGCTGTGTCGTCCTTCCTGGTGTCCGTGGTCTGCTCCTGCGTTGCCGTGGGAATGTTGCCGGGGGCGTACGATACGGTCTTTTTCCCGCAGGCGGCGCAGGTCAGCAGCAGGGACAGTGCCAGCGCCAACAGCCAAAATCGGTGGTTTTTCTTCATATCTCTCATTCCTCATAAAAGCGCCATACGCAGAGGCGCTTTCGCGCCCCTGCGTCGGCTGTTCTGTTGTTACTTGGAAACGCGCTTCTTCCGGGTCAGCACCACAACGGCTGCCGCCGCCAGGACCGCGCTGCCCAGCCACAGCACCATCTGACTGTCGTCCGCCGTATTGGCAGAGTCGGTCTTGCCGCTGTCGGCCGTACCGCTTCCGCCGTAGTAGTACCCGGAGGACACCGTCTCATAGGAGACGATAGCGAACGCGGAGGCCTTGTCCGTCTGGAAGGTCAGGACATAATTGCCCTTGGTGCCGCCCAGCGTAGCGGACAGCTCGGCAGTGGTCACATTGCCGCTGCTATCCGTGTGGCTGCGCACCACGCAGACGTGCTTGCCCTGAAGGGCCGCGTACAGCTCGTCGGTGATGGGGATGGTCACGGTGACGCTGTGGGGCAGCTCGATAAGCTGCGCCACGGTCTTGATCTCGTTCCCTTCCGTCTTGACCAGCGCCACAGTCACGTCTACGACCTTCTCCAACTGCGCGTTCTTGCGGGATTTGTCGCCGCGCAGGGCGTCCAGCTTCTCGGCCAGCTTGTTCAGCTCCTTCTTAACCTCGTCACCGGCCGTCTTGGCCGCCTCGGTCAGGGCGCTCTTGCCGCCGTCGGCGGCCTTCTGCTCGTTGGTGAGCTGGAGCGTATCCGTCACGGTCACGGTGATTGCACCGTCGCTCACTGCTGCCTTGATGTCCGCCAGCACCTCCCCGGTGATGGTATCATCAGCCTTGATGACCAAGCCGTCGCCCGCGGCGGTCTTGTTGTCTTTGCTGTCCACCTTGATGTCATCGCCTTTGACGTTGGCCATCGGGTTCTTGACGCCGCAGACGGTGCAGACGCCGTTGACGTAGGTGTGCTTGCCGGTGGCGGGAATGGTCGCGCCAGCTGTGATGACAATGCCGCAGCGCTTGCAGTAGGTATCCGCCTCATGGCCGGAGGCGTAGCAGGTGGCCGCCACCGCCGCACGGGTGGCCTCATCGTGGCCCAGGGCCGCGATGACCCAGCTGTCCTTGGCGATCTCGGTCTTGCCCGCCGCATCGCTGAAGAACTTGTGGCAGCGAGAGCAGGTCCAATAGGCACTGTTGCCTGCCTCGGTGCAGGTAGCAGCCTTGCCCGCCGTGGCAGTCATACTGTGCCCCAGAGACGGGACGATCATCGTCTCCTTCGTGCCGCAAACGCTGCACTTACGGGTGCTGATACCGCTTTCGGTGCAGGTGGGTTCCTTGGTGGTCGTCCACTCACCGAACTTGTGGCCTGCGGCAGGAAGCGTCTGAACCTCCACCGCGCCGCAGCGCGTGCAGACGCGCTGGCGGGAGCCATCCGCCGTGCAGGTGGCCGGGGAAACTACCTGCCAATCGCCGAAGCTGTGGGCGCAGACGGCGTCGGTCATATCGTAGAGGGCTTTGGTCCTCCGGCAATAGCGCTCGTAGGCTGCCATGGCATAGAGGGCCTGCTCGGTGGCCTTCTGGTCAGCCGTCTTGCCCGAGGCCGCATGCTTAAAGCCCTGACCCTCGCCGAGGTAATACCGCAGCAGATCGCCCAGCACGCTGGTGGGCGCACCATCCACGGTCTTGACAAAGCTGCTGTCGCTGTTGGCGTTCAGCTGCAGAGCGGACAGGGCCACCACCACCTGAGCGCAGCTCTCCGCACTGGTATAGCCCGTGTTCTTGTACTTAGCGGACAGCCATTGCAGCGCTTTATCGACGGCGGCGTTCACCGTGGTATCGCCGCCCTCGTTGTAGTAGGGTGCCAGCGCCTGCAGCGCCATGGCGGTCATGTCCACGTCGCCGACGGGTTTTCTGTCGGCGCTGGCGCTCCAGCTGCCATTCTCATTCTGCTGGGTCAGGATGGCCTGTACCAGCCAGTAGCTGTCCTGGGTATAGTTGCCGCTGTTGAGGGCCAGCAGGCCGAATACCAGACCGTTGATATCCGTGTCACTGGTATTGGTGACCTGCATGATATTCCGGTCCTGCAGCGCCGCCAGCAGGTTTTTGCCGCCCACGTTGGCGGGGTCCTTACCAATGGCGGTAAGGGCCAGGATGATGCGCTCGTTGTCGGTGACGGTGGGGTTATGGCTCTCGGGATCGGCAAGAACGCCGTCCGCGCCCATATTCTTCTGCACATAGGCCACGACCTTGCCGTAGTAGGCCTGGATGTATGCATCGGACAGCTCCACGCCGGCGCGGGCCAAGCCCAGCACTGCCCACTCGCCGCGGTCACTGGCCACAACGGGTGCGGGCACGTTGTTCTGGATGTACTTCTTGGTGTCGGCGTACACCTTGTCAAAGTTGGGGACCTCCGTGCCGGGATCCACAGGCTCATCGGGGTCCACGGGGATATACTTGTTCGTGAAGAACAGGCGCACCGTGTCGCCGTCATGGATAAAGGTCGCATCCAGCGTGGTGTTGGGCAGCGTCTCCTTGCCCTGGGCCGGCGTGACGCCGAACATCCAGCCGGAGGACTTGCCGTCATCCTTCTCGCCCAGCGTTTGGCCCTTTGTGTCCGTAATGCTCTTGAGATACGCACCGCTGCCGGTATATTCGTACTTGGCATTGTCCAGGCAGGCCTTGACGGCATCCCAGGCCGTCCAGTCATTGCTGGCCTTCCCGGTAAAGGTGTAGTTGGTCCCGGTAAAGCTGTGGCCGTTTTCGCTGTAGTCGTCCACCTGGACGGTGACGGTGATCATCGCGTTCTCGTTGGGATCATCTTTTCCCGTCAGGCCCGTGACCCTCAGATCAACGCTGACCGGCTGCTTGTAGAACTGCTCGAAGAGCTTGTACTTCTCCTTTGTCTCCTCAGTGCCGTTCAGGCCGAATTTCTCCCAGTACTGGGCGTACTTGGTGTAGGTCAGGACGCTGTCCAGCGTAACTGTCGTATTGTACTCCGGCCGGTGCACACGCAGGAGCTCATTCTCGATGACGGAGGGTCGGGAGGATCGGAAGCAGCGGTACTTCTCCGTATCGAGCCAGCCGGGGATATCGTCGGCCTCGATGCCGTCGAAGGTCATATTCACCGTGCCGCGGACGTATTCCAGCGTGCCGTCCTTGTTTTTGCAGATCTCTGCGAAGGGGTACAGGTCGGAGGTGACATTGGTCTTATCCGTATTCTCGTTCTTGATACCGTTCCAGTAGACATCCCCGGTCAGCGCCGCCGTCATAAAGGCGGCAGCATCCGTCAGTTCCTGCTCTTCAAAGGGCGCGATGGTGAAGCTGAACTCCTGACGGGCCAGCAGCTGGCCGGAGCTGCGGGTGGTGATAGTGACCACGTATCTGGCCTCTGCCGCTTCCTCACCGGGCAGCGGGCGGTAGACCATGGCGTGATAGCCGTTGAAGCCCAGCACATCCGGGGTGAGGCTCACCATCGTGACCTTCTGGTTATAGCTGTCGGTCATGATGCCCTCCTGCTGCAGCAGATAGGGCCGGGGCATCTGCAAATCGGCATCGACTTTCCTGAGATCGGGCTTCGTCGTTTTGTCCACGAAGTCCACCAGCAGAGACTGATACTTGTCCTTCAGGGCCATCTGCATCTCGTTGGTGGCGTCGATGTCAAAGGGCGCTACCGTGATGTCAAAGAACACGTCGGCGTAGACCTCCACACCGTTCTGCCCCGTGATATGCTCCTTTATATACGGATCGTCGTCAAAGTCGGTATAGGTCACGCGGGCGATCAAAGTTTCCTTGCCGGCATCCTCGGGCAGCTCACCCTCGGCAGGCCGCACGGGGCGGACAATGTTGCCCACGCCGGAGGCGCTGTCTTTATCGCTGCTGATATACAGGCAGTTGGAGTCTTCCGCGACATCCACAACAGCCCACTGGACCTGCATATCGTAGCGGCCGGAGATGCTGTAGGGCAGCGTCAAATTGGAGGTAATGCCGCCAACCACGGCGTGGCGATCCCAGGCGCCGGTGGTGTTCGTCTCCGCTTCGTTGGTGTTCTCGCCGCGGATCATCTCCCAGGTCAGCGTTTTGGCAGCTTCCGTCAGCTGTGCCTGCACATCGTCAAAGCTGCGGCCCACGATCGCGCGGGTGGTGATAGTCTTCTCCGCACCGCCGTAGGCGACTTTGAACTCCAGGCCGGCGTAATACGCCTCCTTCAGCTGGACAGCGCCGTCAAAGAACTTGACATCGCCGTTCGCGGTGATGTACTCATGTGCCGCACCGTCAAAACCGCTGGCTTTAGCGCTGCCGTCCGTATAGGTAATGACAGCCTTGTCGGCCACATCCTCGTAGCCCATCTCCTCCAGCAGGCGGCGGAAGGCTTTTTCAACACCCTTGCCGTTGGCGTCGGTGGTGTCGTTGTAGAGGACCACCCCCTGCAAAGGCCGCACCGCCGCATTGCGTGCGGTGATCACGGCGGCGATGTCGTCCAGTGTCTGCTGCTGCTCCGCCGCTTTAGACCACAGGCAGAGGGTAAAGGTCTTGACCTTGCTCTCGCTGCCGGAGGTCAGCGTGGCCTTGAGGGTGACAGTGGCCTTGCCGCCGGCAGGCGCGGTGATGGCGGCAGTCCCATCGTCCTTCACGGTCACCAGGCTGTTGTCGCTTTTCCAGTCAATGTCAACAGTCTTTTCCGCGCCGTTCACCGTTACCTGTACGGTGGACGGCAGTATCAGGCTGGTGGTGCAGTCGCAAGGCACCTTTTCGTCGCTCTCCATATCGTCCAGCATGACTGTGACAGCCTCGATGCCCTTGATCTGGTAGACGCCGGTGGCATCGGCCTTCAGAAGGTCTGCATTCTCGGCATCGAGCCCCAGTTCCTTATAGAAGTGCTTTTGCAGGGCGGTCAGGAAGTAGTCGTGCAGGTCCGTGACCGCTTCGCCGGGCTCTTCGATGCCGTATTCCTTGCAGAGGTCGGCCTTATTATAGTTACCGTCCGTAAGTTTATAGAGTCCCAGCACACTCTCGGCGTACCAGTCGGCCTTGGCTTTCTTGGCGGCGTCGGCGGCGCTCATGCCCCGCAGGGACAGGCTCTGCTGGGCCTGGCTGACGGCCCGCAGGTCGTCGGCAGAGAGGACAGTGCCGCCCTGCCAGGGCAGAACGGGGAAACCGCCGTTGAGGGTACCGTCATCCTGATTCATGCCCATGTCCACGGCGAACTCCGCGGAGCGCATATAGTCCGCGGTATGGGCGGTCATGCCAGCCGTCACATTGCCCATAGCAGGTACATGAGCCACGGTATCCAGATAGACACAATTGGTGATACTCGTCCCGCTGTCAACCGTACCTACCACCGCGCCAATACCGCTTTCCGGGCCGGTGACGGTGCCGGTGACATAGCAATTGCGCAAAACGGCGGTGGCATATACCTGTCCGGCGATACCGCCGATGCCCTTGTTGGTTCTATCCGTTTTTGCCGACACATTGCCGGTGGAATAGCAGTTCTCCACGGTGCCATAGGTATAGCCCACGATGCCGCCGATATTCAGCGCGGAATTATAGTAGGCGTAGGTGTTTTTGATGTTGCCGGTGTTGACGCAGTTGACAATGTGGTTGCCATTCAAGGCGCGTCCCACGATGCCGCCGGCAGAGGTAGAACTGCTGGTGGTCACGGTGCCGTCAAAGAGGCAGTTCTCCACGGCGCCGTAACTGGTGGCCGCGATGCCGCCCATATGACTGCTGCCGCTGACTGTGCCGATGACCGTCAGGTTCTTCACCGTACCGGCGGAGGAAAGGCAGCTCACCAGGCCTTCCGTGCTCTTCAGGCCGCTGACGATGTGCCGATCGCCGTCCAGCGTCCCGGCAAAGCCGGACTTGCCCTCAAGTTTATAATCATACTTGCCAAAGGCCGTCCAGGGCTTGCCGTTGAGGTTGATGTTGGCGGTGAGTTTGCCGTTGATGGCTTTCTGCCCGCCGTTGACCGCATCGGCGAACCACGCCAGCTTCGCGGCGGTATCGATCAGGTAAACACCGCTCTTGTCCTGCGTGGGCGCGGTCTTGGTCGTGCCGTCCCAGCCCGCACCGGCATAGGTCAGTGTTACCGTGATGGTGTCGTTTTTGGCAGCGGTAAAGCTGCCGCTGACCGTGATATAGTCCGCCTTGGCGACGGTATAGGCATAGGTCTCGCCGAGGTAGAGTTTGTAGCCACCGTCGGCCCCGGGCTTGATGGTGCCGCCCACGGGGTGGGTCAGCGTAACAGACGCATCCGCCGGATCAGCGACAAACTTCACCTGGTACGCCGTCAGGGCAGTGAGGGCCACATCCTTGGACACGTCCCCGCCTTCAACCTTGATGGTTCCTGTCTTAGTCTCATAGCCGTACTTGCTGACGGTATAGGTGTAGGTACCCGCGGCAACGGTGTATGCGCCGTTTTTGCCGGTGATCTCCGCGCCGCTACGGTCCTTCAGCACCACCGTTGCACCGTCGGGAGTTTTAAGGGTGAGGGTGTGGGCTGCGGCGGCGGCAAAATCCTTGAGCCGGACATAGTAACTGCTGCCACTTTCGCTGAAAGACAAGGTGAGTTTTTCATCCTTATTCAACACCGTGCTAAAGGTTTTCCAACCGTTCTCCTCATAGGCTGTCAGCAGAGTGCTTGTACCTTTTTTCACGCTAAAGGCAGAATCGTCATCCCATGAGTAATCGGCTTTATTTCCCTTTGCAAGATACTGGAAGGACACCAGACGAGACTCTGTCGCCGTCAGGGTCAAGGAGGTCGTGCCGTAACTTCTTCTATTGCTCTCCAAATAGTTCCCACCAGCAGCCCGCACCGGTTCAAAGCCGTATCGTGTGCCGTTCTCGGCGGTGATACCGTCCAGGCCGGCAAAGAAATCGTCAAAGGTCAGCGACTTGACGAACTCCAGGCCTATGGTCTTGGCAGCCTTGACCACAAAACTCCCAGACAAGGTATCGCAGCCATCCAACTTGGCCGTGTAGGTATAGTCCCCGGCGGGGAGAGTGCAGTCCGCGCCGCTGCCCGTGTAGGCGGTGATACTGCCGGACTTGACGGTGATGGTGGGCTCGGCGGTCACGCCCTCCGGCTTGGTGATGTTGAAGGTCACCGTCTGCTTTGCCAACTCGGTCAGCTTGACGGTCTTGTTCACATCGGCGGTCGCAACATTGATCGTGCCGGTGGCCGTCTCATAGCCAAACTTGCTGACGGTGTAGGTATAGTCGGTATTCTTGGCAGCGATATACTTGTACTCACCGCCGTTCTTGGCGTCATGAGATACCGCGCTGCCGTTTTTCGTCAGTTTTACCGTGGCATCCGCGGGAGACACGGTAAGGGTAATAACCGGCAGTTTGACAAGGGTAACATTGACCGTTTGATTTTCGGCGCTCATGGTCACCTTGCCGGTGGCGGGCTCATAGCCCTTTTTGGTGACGGTGTAGGTGTAGTCCGCCGCGGCTTTTACGGCGAATACGCCATTGCTGCCGGAGACGGCTTTGCCTTCCTTATCTTTCAGAGTGACCGTCGCGTCCGTCTGGTCCGGCGCTATGGTCAGCGTGTACAGCGGAGAAACGGCGAAGTTTTTGAGCCAAATGCAATCGCTGCCACTGGCGGTAGACCCGTCCTTGCTGTAGGTCAGCGTAACGATGTCGCCGCCTTTTACGGTCAGCGAATTGTCGGCTGTCCATGCAACTGTTCCACTCTTGGTCAGCTTTGTTTCCCTATTTTGTGCCACGAGGAGCTTATCATAATTGCTCTCACTGCTGACCTTATAATCAAAGGAAAGCAGCATTTTAGGCGCATTCTCCAAGAACGTGACGGTAACCGTCACGGTGGTGCTGTTCATCCCGGCGCTGTTTGATTTCAATGCTCCTTCATCCGCATCGTCCACAAATTCCTTGCCGTCGCCAGCGGTGTACTTATCACCCGTATGACTATATTCCACGGTGGCGTAACCTTCCAAGGCATTAAAGACCTTGCTGGGGAACAGTTTTTTATTGATTTTTACGCTATATGTGGTCTCTGCGCCCTTATAGTGCACAGTCAGCGTTTGGTTTTCCGCCACATTGACAGAATTGAAGCCGGTGACGGTGAAGCCCTCTGTGATGTCCTTGGTGCTGTTGTCGCTATAGGTAACGGTCACGGTCAAACCGGTGGTGTCAAGCGCATCACCCTGTTCAAACTCCGTTTTGTGCGTGCTACCGTTTTTCACCTTGATGCTCTGCACCTTTTTCAGCGCCACGGTTTGGGTGCCGCTCTCGGTGGGCGTCACGGTGCCGGAGGCGGGCTCATAGCCCTCCTTGGTGCTGACGGCGGTATAGGTGTACGTGACGCCTTTCAGCAGCTTATAGCTGCCGTCACTCTGCGGCTCGATCTCCGTGTCGCCCCGCTTGACGGTCAGGGCCGCACCCGTGGGCGTGACATTGAAGGTCACGTTCACCCAAGCAGAGGTGTCCTCCGCCAGCGTAACAGTAACATTGGCAGGATCAGCCACGGGGTTATCCTTGTTCCTCACGGTCACGGTGCCGGTTTTTGTGGTGTAACCGTCACAGGACACGGTATAGGAATACGGTGTATCGGCGGCGGGCAGCGCCACGGTGGTGGAGCCGGTATAAGTGCCGCCGTTGATTTCGAGCGTGGCATTCGCGGGAGCAATGGCAAAGGATACCGCCGCGGTGGGGGTCTCCCATTTCAGCGCGGGGTAGTCCCCGCTCTTAACCATGAAGCCATCCCCTAACAAAGCCGCAAACGCGGCGGACTTCATCTCCTCGGCGGATTTGGGAGTAGACTCCGTTTCAGCATCATATACACCTTTTAGGTTGTCAACAGCAATAAAATAACAGTTAGAAACGGTAACGCCATAACCATAACCAGCAATTGCGCCATAATTTGTCGTGGACTTTGTTACTATCTGTCCAGCATTATAGCAGTTGCTGATTTTTGCACTGGGAGCATTTCCAGCAATACCACCCAAACACACACCCTTACCGCTTCGATCGCTGGAAATCGTGCCAATGTTGTAGCAGTTTAAAATCTTGGAACCATTGGAGGTTTCTCCGGCAATGCCACCTATCCATCTGCCATCAGCACTGGCACCTTTGATTGCAGCGGTATTCTTACAATTCTCAATGCTGCCCGCATTTTTTCCGGCAATACCGCCAACATATTTTTTCCCTGTAACGGTTCCCGCAATCCCAAGATTCTGGACTTTGCCGGAAGCCGCAATTTTTGAAAACAGCGCTTGACATTCGCCTGCTTCATTCTCAAGTGCCAGCGTCACGGTGTGGCCGTTGCCGTCAAAGGTGCCGGTAAAGCCGGTAAAGCCGGTAATATCGTTGCCATAGGGCGCCGTGACGGTGATGTCCGCCGTCAATTGATAATTGCCGTCGGGATCCATCGCCGCAAACGCCTCCGCGGTGCCGATATCCTGCACCGCGCCTGCCGCCGCCAGCATCGGCGCCGCGCCGCCGCTGCGGGCCATCTGGGACGCAGGCGTTTCCGGAGCAGGCTCCTGCTGCTCCTGCGTCTCCTCATTCCCGGCAGGGACGGTGTTCTCCGTGTCCACCGGAGCTATCTGTTCCTGCTGGGTCTGCTGCTCCTGATCCGCGGCCAGCGTGTCGGCCAACACGGAGGTGGGCAGCATGCTGACGACCATCACGACGGTCAGCAGCCAGCTTATGACTCTCTTCCTCATATCTCTTTCTCCTTTATGTAAATTTTTTGTCGACGTGAGGGGGTGGGCGGGGATGCGGCAACATCCCCGCCCCACTTATGGAAAAGCACGCGGCCAATGGCCGCCTCAGCTTGACAAAGGGGATATTTTTCATGCAGGGCATGAAAAACGGGACAGAGTGCACTCTGTCCCGCGAAAATGAAACGCTGCCCGGCGCAAAGCCGGACAGCGAACGCAATAGATACGACCCCTGCACCACGGAAAGACGTCGCCGCCTCCGCCGCCCGCCCAAAAGGGCCGGCCGCGAAAAAGGCGGCGCAAAAAACACCGACCTCCCGTCCAGGAGGTCAGCGTGGTACATCTACATGGTGGTACAAGATTCCCGCACACGGAGAGCGCGCCCGCTGCAACTTTGTCCTACACAATGCAATTCTCCTGGCTCGCGCCGCGGGGGAACAGTATTCCCTCCTCGTTTGCAGCCTACCTTCTCATGGGCTTACCCACAATGGCGGACTTTCGTCCCGGCGGCTCTCGCCGCTTCGGTGCATCCTTGCGCTCACAGTACCGGTCGTGCGGGGTTTGGCTACCCCTTTCCTTCTATGCCGACGCCTGGCCCGTGGTGGGCTGTACGGCCGCCGGCGACATTGGATCAACAGACTGTTTATTTACTTGTCAGCGACATTATATTACAGGAATTGGCCGTTGTCAACCCTCCTCCCTACCCCAATGCCACGTCCAGGATCATCATTACGGTAAAGCCCGCGGCAAAGGCCAGCGCCCCCGGGCCGGAATCGCCGCGCGTGGGCAGCAGCTCGGCGGCCACCACATAGAGCATGGCCCCGGCGGCAAAGCCCAGCAGCCAGGGCAGCGCCGGAACGATGAGCGCTGCCGCCAGCACCGTCACGCCGGCGGCCAGCGGCTCCACCGCGCCGGAGAGCACGCCGCCCAAAAAGGCTCTCCCCTTCCCCGCACCGGCGGTACGCAGGGGCAGGGCCACAATGGCGCCCTCCGGCACATTCTGGATGGCGATGGCCAGCGCCAGCGTAAACGCCGCAGCGGGCGCGGCGGCTCCTGCCGCCACACATCCGGCATAGGCCGCACCCACCGCCATCCCCTCCGGGATGTTGTGCAGCGTCACTGCCAGAAGGGTCATGGTGGTGGAACGGTCGGTAACAGCCTCCGGCAGCAGTCGCTCCAGCAACCGCAGGAACAGCACCCCCAGCCAGAAGCCGCCCGCCGCCGGAAGGAAGGACCAGCGGCCCATGTCCGCCCAGTCGATAGCGGGCAGCAGCAGGCTCCACACCGAGGCGGCGGTCATCACCCCGGCAGCGAAGCCCTCCAGCACGCGGCGCAGAACGGCGGAGGGCGCTCTCCGCAGGCAGAATACGCACGCCGCACCCAGCGACGTGCCCCAGAAGGGGAGCAATATCCCCTGAAGGACAGATGATTGCATAGACACTCCCTTTTCCGTATCCGTAGTATGCGGAGCCGGGCGACTCCGTACAGTCTATCCTACGCAGTGGGAAACGAAAGGTGAAAAGACAAGGGCCCCCGCCGAAGCGGGGGCCTTTTGGAAAATACAAAGTCATTCAAAATGCTAAGATAAGGCGGGAGCGCCCGAAGGGCACTCCCGCTGCGCGGCTTATTGCTTTATGTGAGATGCAGCTTCACTGTATCGGCAGCTCCACCGCGATGGTCGTGCCCTTGTCCGAACTTTCCTCCACCCAAACGGAGCCGCCGTGGAGATCGGCAATCTCCCACACCAGCGAAAGTCCCAGCCCCACGCCGCCGTACTCCCGGCTGCGGGACTTGTCCACCCGGAAGAAGGGCTGGAAGATGCTCCGCTGAAATTCCTCCGGAATGCCGCGGCCGGTGTCGGAAACGCGGAGCAGGAGCTTTTCCGGCTCCTGTGTGACAGAAACCCGCACCGAGCCGCCAGGGCGGTTGTACTTGACGGCGTTCTCCGTCAGGTTGAAGATCAGCCGATAGATCAGCGCGTCGCTGCCGGTCATAACGCCGTCGCCCTCCGCTTTTAGCGTGACACCGCGCTTTTCTGCCAGCGGGGCGAGGTCTGTGAAGATCTCCTCGATCATTGGGATAAGCTGAATCTGCTCGTTCCGCGCCACCTGCTGCAAATTGCTCATTTCCAGCAGCGTTTTGGTCATCTGCGTCAGCCTCTCCGTCTGCTCCCGCAAAAGCAGGAGAAACTCCGCCGTCTCCGGCAGCACATCGGTGTGCTCTGCGGAAAACAGCTCCAGCTGCGCCTGCATCAGCGCAAGCGGCGTGCGCAGCTCG
>ENA-UOJR01001876-UOJR01001876.1-human-gut-metagenome-genome-assembly--contig:-C115P-NODE-1876-length-16198-cov-4.903054_pt1 | contig 16198 bp, 13 predicted proteins | sample MGYA00242354_ERZ723901 | MGnify/ENA metagenome assembly ERZ723901
GCGCATTATAGGGAGTAATTCTGAGGTGACAAGGGGAAATGCAAAAAAACTTTTCGTTCGCTCGCTTTTCCATCAAGACGCTGTTTAAACGCCCTGTTTGCGGATCATTTGCGCGATTTCTCGGGCAAATCGGGAGACCTGTTGCCAGTCGGTATAGACCACTTCTTTACGGGTATCCGTTTCGCCCCCGGTCATTTTCATAATCAGGCGGATCATAAACCGATCGTACCAGCGGTAACGCGGGTAACGTAGCGCCCCGGCAAACACCGCGCAGCTCTGCGGCTGCCACGGCGAGTTGAGCAGAAACTTGCGCGTATAGCTGTTGGTCTGCGGCGTGCGCTTCTCGGGTTTGCGCGCAACCAGGTTCACCGAAAAGAATGCCCCCGGCAGCGCCTGCAATGCTGCAAGGTGCTTTTTCACAAAGCGGTCCACCGCCGGATGAAAGTGTCCGTAGCGAATCGACGCGCCAATCACCACGCGATCATAATGATGCCATTCCACGTCATCGGTACGGTTCAGATTCAGGGTGTCCGCATCGATACCCAGCTCTTTAAGCTCAGAGGCGAGAAACGAAGCGATTTCACGTGTCTGCCCGTCGCGGGTGGAAAAGAGAATTAAAGTTTTCACGAGCACTCCTGTTATTCGCGCCAGAAAGTGGGAGTAAAGAGCACCAGTAAGGTGAACACTTCCAGACGACCAAACAGCATATTAGCAATCAGGATCCATTTCGCGACCGGGTTCATGGTGGCAAAGTTGTCCGCGACGACGCCGAGCCCAGGCCCGAGGTTGTTCAATGTCGCCACCACGGAGGCGAAAGCGGAGAAGTCATCCACCCCGGTGGCGATAATAGCCAGCATACTAATGATAAAGACCAGCGCATAGGCGGAGAAGAATCCCCATACCGCTTCCAGAATACGTTCCGGCAGCGCGCGGTTACCTAATTTAATGCTATACACCGCATTCGGGTGAACCAGACGCTTAAGCTCACGGTTGCCCTGCTTGAACAGCAACAGGATACGGATAACCTTTAAGCCACCGCCCGTAGAGCCTGCGCAGCCGCCGATAAATGCGGAGCACAGCAGAAGCACCGGCAGGAACAGCGGCCAGCGCGCAATGCTATCGGTGGTGAATCCCGCGGTGGTCGCCATCGACACCACCTGGAAAAACGCCTGATTCAGCGTCGTCAGCACCGAGCCGTACACGTTATGAAGCCATAGCACCAGCGTACAGACGATGACCAGCGTCAACTGGACGCCAATGAACATTCGAAACTCAGGGTCGCGCCAGTACACCTTCAGGCTGCGTCCGCTCAACAGCGAAAAATGCAGACCGTAGTTACAGCCGGAGATCAGCAGAAAGATGGCAATGATGGAGTTGATCATCGGGCTGTTGAAATAGCCGACGCTGGCATCGTGAGTCGAGAAACCGCCGATGGCGATGGTGGCGAAGCTGTGCCCTATCGCATCGAAGGCCGGCATACCGGCAAACCAGAGCGCCAATGCGCAGGCGACCGTCAGTAACACATAGATGAGCCACAATGTCTTTGCCGTCTCGGCGATGCGCGGGCGCATCTTGTTATCTTTCAGCGGGCCGGGCATTTCCGCACGGTAGAGCTGCATCCCCCCGACGCCGAGGATAGGCAGAATCGCCACCGCCAGCACAATGATCCCCATACCGCCGAACCACTGCAGCATCTGCCGGTAAAAGAGGATAGCGTGCGGGAGCGAGTCCAGCCCCACCAGGGTGGTCGCCCCGGTCGTCGTCAGGCCGGAAAATGACTCGAAGAAGGCATCCGTCACCGTCAGGTTCGGCTGTTCGGCGAAAATAAAGGGCAAGGCCCCTACGCTACCCAGCACGGTCCAGAACAGCACCACGATCAGAAATCCTTCACGGGATTTCAGTTCACCCTTTTGCTTACGGTTCGGCCACCACAGCATGGAGCCGATCGCCAGAGCGACAAAAAAAGTTTGAGTGAAGGCCCGTCCCGCGCCATCGCGATATATCAGGGCCACTAATCCCGGGACGATCATCGTCCCCGAAAACAAGATGACCAGCAGTCCAACGATTCGGGTTATGGCGCGAAAATGCATCTCTGGCGCTTCCTTTGATAGGCAAAAAAACAGAGGGGATTATTCGTTAATCTTCAGCAATTGCAATGAACCACGACTAAAATCAGCCAGTTTTGCTGAAAAAGCCGCCACTTCAGCCTGGGGAAGCGCCACGCGCAGCCGAACCGACGCCAGATATTCGCTTTCAACGACGTTGCCGGAAAATTGGGCGAGCAGCGCTTCGACGCCGGCCAGTTGCCCATATTCACATTGCAAAGTATATGCCGTTAACGGCGTCTTGCGCAGTGTCGTCAACTGCGCCAGCGCCTGATGAACACCGCCGCCATAGGCTTTCACCAGGCCGCCGGTGCCCAGCAGGATACCACCGTAGTAACGCACGACGACAGCAGTTATCTCGCCGACGCCGCTTCCCATCAGCTGCGCCAGCATCGGTTTACCCGCCGTTCCCGCCGGTTCGCCATCATCAGAAAACCCAAGCTGTTGCGAATCATCAGGCGGTCCGGCGACCCACGCCACGCAGTGGTGACGGGCATCGGGGTGATCCGCTCTGACGGACTCGACAAAGGCTTTCGCCGCCGCCACGCCGTCGGTATGCGCCAACAGCGTGATAAAACGGCTCTTTTTGATCTCCTCAACGACGGAAACGGGCGCCGCCGGGATTAACCAGCTCTCCATTAGGCCAGCTTCAGATCGCGCGTCATGTTTTCGATACTGTTTTCGTGAACCACCACGTTATCTTCGATACGGATCCCGCCGAATGGCTTCATGGCGTCAATTTTTTGCCAGTTGAAGTGTTTGCTGAACGGACCTTCACGCCACGGCGCCAGTAACGACTCGATAAAGTAGATGCCGGGTTCAATGGTCAACACCATACGCGGCTCGATAATACGGGTGCAGCGCAGATACGGGTATTTCGCTGGCGCCGCCAGATGCGTACCGGAGTCGTCTTGCATAAAGCCAGCAACATCATGCACCTGCAGACCCAGCGGATGACCAATCCCGTGCGGCATAAATGGCCCGGTCAGATCGTTTTCCACCATCGCCTCTTCGCTCATGTCAGTGACTAACTGGTGTTTACGCAGCAGCTTCGCAATACGCTGGTGGAACTGGATATGGTAATCGACATAGCGAGTCCCGGCTTTCATGGTGCTAATCAGCGCCAGCTGCTCGTCGTTAACGTCTTTAATCAGATGGGCGAAATCGTTATCGCCGTGTGCCGCCCAGGTGCGCGTCAGATCCGCAGCATAGCCGTTATATTCCGCACCGGCGTCGAGCAGGAAGCTGCGCATTTCCGCCGGAGCGCGGTGGTCCAGTTTGGTGTAGTGCAGGACAGAAGCATGCTCGTTCAGCGCCACGATGTTGCTGTAAGGCACGTCGGTATCGCGGTGACCGGTTGCGGTAAGATAGGCCTGATTGATATCGAATTCGCTCATCCCGGACTGAAAAGCTTCATAGGCCGCACGATGACCATTCACCGCCGACTTCTGCGCTTCACGCATACAGGCCAGCTCGTAATCGGTTTTGTAAGCCCGGTAGTAATGCAGATAATCGATAACCCCTTTCGGGTTGATCTTATCCGCGGCGATTCCCAGACCCAGCGCGCGCTCCGGCACCGGCCCGATATAACCAATATTTCCGCGAGCGGCAGGCAGTTGGCTGCCGATGCCATCGGCCTTCGGCAGCGCGACTACATCGACCTCTTCGGTCCAGAACGAGGTTGGCAGCGGCTCAACGTTATGCCAGTAATCAACCGGCAGATAGAACCACAGCTTCGGTTTATTCACACCGTCCACCAGCAACCAGCAGTTAGGCACCTGAGTCACCGGCACCCAGGCTTTGAACTGCGGATTGACCTTGAACGGGTACGGATGGTCATCAAGGAAGACGTTAACCAGCTCGCCGGAGTGAATCAGCAGAGCATCCATCTGAAAACGGGACAGGACGTCGCGGGTACGTTCTTGTAGGGTAACAATATGATTTTTATAGAGCGCGGCCAGGGATTCCATCTTTTGTCCTTTGCTTTTATGGGATCGTGATACTCCGCATCTTAGCACATCGACCTGCGTGCGGGTGATTTCCACCGGATGTGATCCGACCAGCAATTATTTAAAGAGTAATTTGCAATTCTTTAACATAAATTCCACACTCCGTTTCATCTGGTATGACCAGATCATATTGCTGGATTCAGGAGACTGACATGCTCTACAAAGGCGACACCCTGTACCTCGACTGGCTGGAAGATGGCATCGCCGAACTGGTGTTCGATGCCCCAGGTTCGGTCAACAAGCTTGATACCGCAACCGTAGCCAGCCTCGGTCATGCGCTGGACGTACTGGAAAAACAAAACGATCTCAAAGGCCTGATGCTGCGCTCTGAAAAAGCGGCGTTTATCGTCGGCGCGGATATTACGGAATTCCTCTCACTGTTCCTGGTCCCTGAGGAGCAGTTAAGCCAATGGCTGCATTTTGCTAACAGCGTCTTCAACCGTCTGGAAGATCTTCCGGTCCCCACTGTCTCCGCCGTCAACGGTTACGCGCTGGGCGGCGGTTGTGAATGCGTCCTGGCGACCGATTACCGCCTGGCGACGCCGGATCTGCGCATCGGTCTGCCGGAAACCAAACTCGGCATTATGCCAGGCTTCGGCGGCTCAGTCCGTTTGCCGCGCCTGCTCGGCGCCGACAGCGCGCTGGAGATCATTGCTGCCGGGAAAGATGTCGGTGCCGATCAAGCGCTGAAAATCGGCCTGGTGGATGGCGTAGTTGCTGCCGACAAACTGCGCGACGGCGCGCTGGCGATCCTGCGCCAGGCGATTCAGGGCGACCTGGACTGGAAAGCGAAACGGCAACCGAAGCTGGAGCCGCTGAAGCTCAGCAAAATTGAAGCGACGATGAGTTTCACCATCGCCAAAGGCATGGTCGCGCAAACCGCCGGGAAGCATTATCCGGCGCCGATCACCGCGGTGAAAACCATTGAAGCCGCCGCGCGTCTTGGTCGTGAAGAGGCACTGGTGCTGGAAAATAAAAGCTTTGTCCCGCTGGCTCATACCAATGAGGCCCGCGCGCTGGTCGGTATCTTCCTCAACGACCAGTACGTCAAAGCGAAAGCGAAAAAACTGACCAAAGATGTCGAAACGCCGAAGCAGGCCGCCGTCCTGGGCGCGGGCATTATGGGCGGCGGCATCGCTTATCAGTCGGCGTGGAAAGGCGTGCCGGTCATCATGAAGGACATCAACGATAAATCGCTGACGCTCGGCATGACCGAAGCGGCGAAGCTACTGAATAAACAGCTGGAACGCGGCAAAATCGACGGTCTGAAGCTGGCCGGAGTAATAAGCACCATTCAGCCGACGCTGGAGTATAGCGGTTTTGATCGTGTGGACGTGGTCGTTGAAGCGGTGGTGGAAAACCCGAAAGTGAAGAAAGCGGTGCTGGCGGAAACGGAAGATAAAATCCGCCCGGATACCGTGCTGGCGTCCAACACCTCAACGATCCCCATCAGCGAGCTGGCCAGCGTTCTGCAGCGCCCGGAAAACTTCTGCGGCATGCACTTCTTTAATCCGGTGCATCGCATGCCGCTGGTAGAAGTGATCCGCGGCGAAAAAACCTCGGATAATACCATTGCCAAAGTCGTCGCCTGGGCCAGCAAAATGGGCAAGACGCCAATCGTGGTCAATGATTGTCCCGGTTTCTTCGTCAACCGCGTGCTGTTCCCCTACTTCGCCGGCTTCAGCCAGCTGCTGCGCGACGGGGCGGATTTCCGCAAAGTCGACAAAGTGATGGAGAAACAGTTTGGCTGGCCGATGGGCCCGGCCTATCTGCTGGACGTGGTCGGCATCGACACCGCGCACCATGCTCAGGCGGTCATGGCGGCGGGATTCCCGCAGCGGATGCAGAAAGATTATCGCGACGCCATCGACGCCCTGTTTGACGCCAACCGTTTCGGCCAGAAGAACGGCCTCGGCTTCTGGCGCTATAAAGACGACAGCAAAGGTAAGCCGAAGAAAGAAGAAGATGCTGCCGTCGACAGCCTGCTGGCCGACGTCAGCCAGCCGAAGCGCGATTTCAGCGATGAAAAGATTATCGCCCGCATGATGATCCCGATGGTTAACGAAGTCGTCCGCTGCCTGGAAGAAGGCATTATCGCCAGCCCGGCGGAAGCGGATATGGCGCTGGTATACGGCCTCGGCTTCCCTCCGTTCCACGGCGGCGCCTTCCGCTGGCTGGATACCATCGGCAGCGCGAAGTATCTCGATATGGCGCAGCAGTACCAGCACCTTGGGCCGCTGTATGAAGTCCCTGCCGGTCTGCGTGACAAAGCGCGCCATAACGAAGCGTATTATCCCCAGGTAGAGCCAGCCCGTCCGGTTGGCGCTCTGAAAACGGCTTAAGGAGTCACAATGGAACAGGTTGTCATTGTCGATGCTATTCGCACCCCGATGGGCCGTTCAAAGGGCGGCGCATTTCGCCACGTGCGCGCGGAAGACCTCTCCGCGCACCTGATGCGTAGCCTGCTGTCGCGCAACCCGTCGCTTGAGGCAAGCGCGATAGACGATATCTACTGGGGCTGCGTACAGCAAACCCTCGAGCAGGGTTTTAACATCGCCCGTAACGCGGCGCTGCTGGCGGAGATCCCGCATTCGGTACCGGCAAACACGGTTAACCGTCTGTGCGGTTCTTCCATGCAGGCGCTGCACGATGCCGCACGCATGATCATGACCGGCGATGCCGGCGTTTGCCTGATTGGCGGCGTGGAGCACATGGGCCATGTGCCGATGAGCCACGGCGTCGATTTCCACCCGGGCCTGAGTCGCAACGTGGCGAAGGCGGCAGGGATGATGGGGCTGACCGCTGAAATGCTGGCGCGTCTGCACGGCATTAGCCGGGAAATGCAGGATCAGTTCGCCGCGCGCTCCCACGCCCGCGCCTGGGCTGCGACCCAGTCCGGCGCATTCAAAGCCGAGATTATCCCCACCGGCGGCCACGATGCCGATGGCGTACTGAAGTCCTTTAACTATGACGAAGTGATCCGCCCGGAAACCACCGTCGAGACGCTGTCTACCCTGAGGCCGGCGTTTGACCCGGTGACCGGTACGGTAACGGCGGGTACCTCTTCCGCCCTTTCCGATGGCGCGGCGGCGATGCTGCTGATGAGCGAAAGTCGCGCCCGCGAACTGGGGCTGAAGCCACGCGCCCGCGTCCGTTCGATGGCGGTGGTCGGCTGCGACCCGTCCATTATGGGCTATGGCCCGGTTCCCGCCTCGAAGCTGGCGCTGAAAAAAGCGGGCTTATCCACCAGCGATATCGACGTCTTTGAAATGAATGAGGCCTTTGCAGCGCAGATCCTGCCGTGCATTAAAGATCTGGGCCTGATGGAGCAGATCGATGAGAAGATCAACCTTAACGGCGGGGCGATCGCGCTCGGTCATCCGCTGGGTTGTTCCGGGGCGCGTATTAGCACCACGTTGATCAATCAGATGGAGCGTAAAGATGCCCAGTTCGGCCTCGCCACCATGTGCATTGGCCTGGGACAAGGGATCGCCACCGTGTTTGAGCGGGTGTAAATTTACAAAAGGGTATCTCACAGCCAATGGCGTCAGAACAAGGCGGCAAGCGAGCGAATCCCGATGAGCTTACTGAAGTAAGTGATTCGGGTGAGCGAGAGCAGCCGACGAAATTATGACGTCATTGGCGAAGAGAGACAGTTTAGTTGCCGTTCTTCCCGCCTGTCAGGGGCGGGTTTTTTATTTGCAGATATCAGATAAAAGCAAACGCGTCGCCAAACAGGCGATCTTCGCGCGCGCCGCGTTCATTGCAGAACAGGTCGCGAGCAATCTTGGCCATCTCAAAACGCCCGGCAATATAGATATCGTGATCGGCCAGGGTACCGTAATCCTGCAGCACCGCGGTCAGCACGGTGCCGGAACGCCCACGCCAGCCCTCTTCCGGCTGCTCAACCACCGGCTCAATGCGCAGATTCGGATGTTTGACGCTCAAGGCTTCCAGCTCAGCCAGATCGTACAGATGTTTGGTCTCGCGGCCGCCCCAGTAAATCGCGATATCGCGCTGAGGATTGCGTGACAGCGCGGTCAGCAGAATAGAACGCACATAAGAGAAGCCGGTGCCGCCGGCAATCAAAATCAGCGGGCGGTCTTCATCTTCACGCAGCCAGGCTTCGCCATGCGGGATATCAACCTCAATTTCGCGCTCTTTCAGGATGCGATCCATGACCGCCATCGCGTACAGATTGAGCTCCGAGGCGCCGATATGCAGTTCGATAAATTCCTGTTCCGCCGGCGTGGAGGCCATGGAGAATGGGCGTTTGTCGCGCTCATCCATTACCACCATCAGATACTGGCCAGCGCGGAAAGAGAATGCCGCTTCCGGTACTAATCGAACACGATACACGGTATCGGTAATCGCCTCCACCGAGGTCACTTTACAGCTTAAGGTTGTCATGCGTCCCCTCTGTCGGGTCTATAGAGCAAAACAGCGGCGTTAGCCCCGCTTACTGTTGTTTAAAGATGGCCAGATCATCCCAGATGGCGTCAATGCGCGCCGTGACGGCAGGATCTTTTTTGATTGGGCGACCCCATTCACGCTGGGTTTCGCCAGGCCATTTATTGGTGGCATCCAGCCCCATTTTTGAACCCAGGCCGGAAACCGGCGAGGCAAAATCCAGATAATCAATTGGCGTATTCTCTACCAGTACCGTATCACGAGCCGGGTCCATACGGGTAGTGATCGCCCAAATCACATCGTTCCAGTCGCGGGCGTTGACATCGTCATCGCAGACAATCACGAATTTGGTGTACATAAACTGGCGCAGGAACGACCAGACGCCCATCATCACGCGCTTGGCATGGCCTGCATACTGTTTTTTCATCGTCACCACCGCCAGGCGGTAGGAGCACCCTTCCGGCGGCAGATAGAAATCGACGATTTCCGGAAACTGTTTTTGCAGGATCGGGACGAAGACTTCATTCAGCGCCACGCCCAGCACCGCAGGCTCATCCGGCGGACGGCCGGTATAGGTCGAATGATAAATCGCGTCTTCACGTTGGGTAATATGGGTGACCGTAAACACCGGGAACTGGTCTACTTCATTGTAGTAGCCGGTATGGTCGCCATACGGACCTTCCGGCGCCATCTCCCCGGCCTCGATATAACCTTCCAGCACAATCTCTGCGCTGGCAGGCACTTCAAGATCGTTCGAGACGCATTTCACCACTTCGGTTTTGGTGCCGCGCAGCAGCCCGGCAAAGGCATATTCCGACAACGTATCCGGCACCGGGGTCACCGCGCCAAGAATGGTCGCTGGGTCGGCGCCGAGCGCCACAGAAACCGGGAAGCGTTCGCCCGGACGCGCCGCGCTCCACTCCTGGAAATCCAGTGCGCCGCCGCGATGAGACAGCCAGCGCATAATCAGTTTGTTTTTGCCAATCAGCTGCTGGCGATAAATCCCCAGGTTCTGCCGCTCTTTGTGCGGCCCGCGGGTCACCGTCAGCCCCCAGGTGATCAGCGGCGCGGCATCGTCCGGCCAGCAGGTCATAATCGGGATTTTCCTCAGGTCGACGTCATCGCCCTGGATGATTTTTTGCTGGCAGGGTGCGCCGCGCAGACGTTTGGTCGGCATATTCAGCACTTGCTTAAACTGCGGCAGCTTATCAAACAGATCGCGGAAACCTTTGGGCGGCTCAGGCTCTTTCAGAAAGGCTAACAGCTTACCCACCTCGCGCAGCGAACTGACGTCCTCCTGACCCATCCCCAGCGCCACGCGCCGCGGCGTGCCGAACAGGTTGCACAGCACCGGCATGGTATAGCCTTTCGGATTCTCAAACAGCAACGCCGGACCGCCAGCGCGCAGGGTGCGGTCGGCAATTTCGGTGATTTCCAGGTGGGGATCGACCGGCAGAGTGATACGTTTTAGTTCGCCCTGTTGTTCCAGGAGTGTCAGAAAGTCGCGAAGATCGTGATATTTCATGAAAGTGTTATTGACCTCTCTACAGGCGGCTAATTATACGGTGTTCAACGGCGAGATGCTGTAATTTTGTTAAATTAGCGTGAAAGAACGCTGAAATTTGGATTTCAATTATAATGGCTTTCGCGATTACACCAGCCATTTGTTATGCTTGCCGTTATTAGAAGTGGAATGAGTCATTATGCAAGCCTGGTACTTACTGTATTGCAAACGTGGGCTGCTACAACGAGCCCCGGAACATCGGGAACGTCAGTCAGTTAACTGCCTGATGCCGACGATTGCGCTGGAAAAAATCATTCGCGGTAAACGCACCATGGTCAGCGAACCGCTGTTTCCGAACTACCTGTTTATTGAGTTCGATCCAGAGGTGATTCATACCACCACCATCAGCGCCACACGCGGGGTTAACAACTTCGTGCGCTTTGGCGCCCTACCCGCTATCGTCCCCTCGGCGGTCATCCATCAGCTCTCTATCTATAAACCGGAAGGCATCACCGACCCGGAAACGCCGCATGAAGGCGATAGCGTACTGATCACCGACGGCGCGTTCGAAGGCTTACAGGCTATCTTTACCGAGCCGGACGGTGAAGCACGCTCTATGTTGCTGTTAAACCTGCTGAATAAGCAAGTCCTGCAGAGCGTAAAAAACACCGATTTCCAGAAAATCTAAGCGCCGATAACGTCGACGCCAAACAGCGCCCTGACGTTTGCGTCCGTTTGCGCCTCAAGCCACTGCGCCTCCTCGCCGCGCCAGGCCGCGACGCTGGCCAGGATATGCGGCAAATACGCGGGCTCGTTACGACGCGAGGCGGGTTTCGGCTTGAGGTCGCGCGGCAGCAGATAGGGCGCATCGGTCTCCAGCAGCAGACGTTCCGCCGGGATCGCCGGCAGTAGCTCTCGCAGCTCGAGCCCGCGCCGCTCATCGCACACCCAACCGGTAATGCCGATAAACAGCCCCAGATCCAGACATTCCTGCACCTCGCTGCGGCTGCCGGTAAAGCAGTGCAGCACCGCGCCCGGGATCTTCCCAAGCCAGGGTTTAAGTAGCGTCAGAAACCGGTCGTGGGCGTCGCGGCAGTGTAAAAACACCGGCATCGACAGCTCGGCGGCCAGCGCCAGTTGGGCGCTGAATGCCGCCTCCTGCTCCTGCGGCGTGGAGAAATTACGATTAAAATCCAGACCACATTCCCCTATCGCCACCACCTGCGGCTCGCGGGCAAGGACATAAATCGCCTCGGCGACCGCTGGCGTCCAGCTGCTGCCGTCATGGGGATGAACCCCCGCCGTGGACCAGCAGCCGGCGTAATGGCTCGCCATTCTCTGCGCCTGCTGGCTCTCCGGCAAATTTGTGCCGGTCAGCAGCATGCCGTGGACACCCGCCGACCGGGCGCGCGCCACCACCTCATCATGGTCGCGGGCAAACTGCGAACTGGTCAGATTAACGCCGATATCAAACATGATCGCTCCATATGACAACCGCCCTGACGGGCGGTTGGCGGTATTACTCTTCTCTGTGCTCAGCGGCTTCAGCTTCGGCCGCGGCATCGTCATCACGCGTCAGACGCTTCCCGGTGTAGAAGCGGGCAAAGAACACCCCGACTTCAAACAGACAGTACATCGGAATGGCCAGCAGCGTCTGCGAGAACACGTCCGGCGGCGTCAGCAGCATGCCCACCACGAAGGCGCCCACCAGCACATACGGCCGTTTTTTGCGCAGCTCTTCCGGCGTAGTGACGCCCATCCAGCAGAGCAGCACAATGGCGACCGGCACCTCAAAAGAGACCCCGAACGCCATAAACAGCGCCATCACGAAGTCGAGATAGCTGCGGATATCGGTCGAGACCAGCACCCCCTCCGGGGCAGCATGGGTCAGAAAGCCGAACGCCAGCGGAAACACGACAAAATACGCGAAAGCCATGCCGATATAGAACAGCAGCGTGCTGGAGACCAGCAAGGGCACCACCAGCCGGCGCTCGTGCTTATACAGCGCCGGCGCGACGAAGGCCCATACCTGATACAGAATAATCGGCACCGACAGGATCACCGACACCATAAAGGTCAGCTTTATCGGCGTAAAGAAAGGTGAAGCGACATCGGTGGCGATCATCGTCGCGCCTACCGGCATCTTGCTGATAAGCGGGGCCGAGACCAGCTGATAAATATCATTGGCGAAATAGACCAGCGCCAGGAAGATCACCAGGATAGCAATGATGCTGTTGAGCAGACGCTTGCGCAGCTCAATCAGATGCGAAATTAGCGGTTGTGTATCGTCTACGACCATGTTTACGGTTTATCACTCGATGCGGGGGAAGAATGGGGGGCAGCCGCCGTAGCGGATGTTTTCTCTGCCGGTGAAGCGGGTTGCTCGTCGGTCACGGGCTCTGGCGCATGAACCGGAGCGCTGGCCTGATGTTCGGCCGTCGCCGGCGTGACGTCCTGCCGCTGCGCTTCGCTGCCTTTCACCACCGGATTATGGATGGTATTCGCTTCGTCGCTGGCCTTTTCCGGATCGTGGGCGCTATAGGAGCGCTTCATCGACTCCGCGGCCTCGCGCAGCTCGTCCATAGAGGCTTTCAGCTCCGGCGTCAGGTTATTCAGGCTGGCCTTTTCCACCTTCTTGAGGCTCTCCTGGAACTCCTGCAGTTTTAGCTCCTGAGCCAGCTCATTCTGCACCGTGGTCGCCAGCGACCGTAGCGTACGGATCCAGCCAACCACCGTTTTAACCGCGACGGGAAGCCGCTGTGGCCCCAGAACAATGAGGCCAATTACAAACACCAGCAGTAGTTCACTAAAACCAATATCGAACACGAGTTACACCTGCTCTTTGTCGTGGCGTTTTGTCTCGTCTTTTTTTGCATCATCCTGTTTGTCGGCGATAGTTTTCGCCGTGAAATCTGCGTCTGGCGCCGACTTTTCGGGTTTGTCATCATCACTCATGGCTTTTTTAAAGCCTTTGATGGATGCCCCTAAGTCTGACCCCAGTGAGCTCAGCTTCTTCGTCCCGAATAGCAGAACTACGATGACGACAACAATTAATAACTGCCAAATACTGATACCACCCATACACGTTCCCCTATGACAGATGATGAATTATGTGGACGCATTATACACGCCATCCTGCCAGCCGCCTCGCCGTCAGGCCACCGGCATGATTTTGCGCAAATAAGCCTGCGTCATGAAGTGGCGAACCGATCAGCGAGTTTTTCGCCAGCCAATCAGCCAGGTCACGACACCGCCGGCCATCAGCCAGCCGGGCATCATTCCCCACTCAGGGCGATGGATAAAGAGCAGCGTACCACTGAGCAATAAAACCGCGCCTATACCAAACAGATAACGGGATTGGCCCTGGCGCACATGACGCACATGCATATCCCGCACGATAGTATCGACGCTGGTCTGCAGCTGTTTGCTCTGCTGCAGGCTCTGATACACCAGCTCAGGTATTTCAGGCATTCTTTCGATCCAGAACGGCGCTTTGTCTTTAAACGCGCGCACCAGCGCCGGAATACCGACCTGATCTTTGATCCACGACTCAAGGAAAGGCTTCGCCGTTTTCCACAAGTCTAACTGAGGATAGAGCTGCCGGCCTACCCCTTCTACGTAAAGTAATGTCTTCTGTAGCAAAACAAGCTGCGGCTGGACTTCCATATTGAAGCGCCGCGCGGTGTTGAACAGATTAAGCAGCACGTGGCCGAAGGAGATCTCCGCCAGCGGCTTCTCAAAGATGGGCTCGCAGACCGTGCGGATCGCGAACTCAAACTCTTCGACATTAGTGTCCGGCGGAACCCAACCGGAGTCGACGTGCAGCTCGGCAACCTTACGATAATCGCGGTTGAAAAAGGCGATAAAGTTTTCCGCCAGATAGCGCTTATCTTCTTTGTTCAGCGAGCCGACAATGCCGCAATCGATGCCGATATACTGCGGATCTTCCGGGTGCTCGTAGCTGACGAATATGTTGCCAGGGTGCATATCAGCATGGAAAAAACTGTCGCGGAACACCTGGGTGAAGAAGACCTGCACGCCCCGCTCCGCCAGCAGCTGCAGGTTGGTTCCCTGAGCCTCCAGCGCCTCGACGTCGGACACCGGAATGCCGTAGATGCGCTCCATCACCATCATGCTTTCGCTGCAGTAGTCGGGGTACACTTCCGGCACATACAGCATCGGGCTGTCTTCGAAATTACGCCGCAGCTGAATGGCGTTAGCGGATTCCCGCAGCAGGTTCAGCTCGTCCAGCAGCGTTTTTTCATACTCACGAACCACCTCCTGCGGGCGCAAACGGCGGCCGTCAGGCAGCAGACGCGGCACCCAGCGCGCCAGGCGGTAGATGAGCTTCATGTCCGCTTTAATGATCGGCAAAATATCCGGACGGATAACCTTGATCACCACCTCTTTGCCGTTCTCTTTCAGACGCGCGGTATGCACCTGTGCGATAGACGCCGAGGCTAACGGCTCAACGGAGAAATCATCAAACCAGGCCTCCACGGGCAGGCCACCCATCGCTTTCTCTATCTGCTGCTGCGCGAGCTTCCCGTCAAAGGGCGCCACGCGGTCCTGCAACAGCGCCAGCTGATCGGCAATATGCGGCGGAAAGAGATCCCGCCGCGTGGACAGCATCTGGCCGAATTTAATCCACACCGGCCCCAGCTCCTGAAGCGCCAGCCGCAGACGGGCGCCAAGGGGTTGATCCTGATGGCGGTTTGGCATCCAGAACAGCATCCGCCGCCAGATACGCAGCGGCAGCGTGATCCGCATTTTGGGGATGAGCTCATCGAGCCCGTAGCTCAAAAAGGTGTGGACGATGAAATACAGGCGCCGTAATTCTCCTGGCGTCATTTGCCCTCCAGCGTTTCCAGCCGTTTTTCCAGTGCGGCCAGCGCGCGTTCAATAGCCGTCGTCTCTTCAGCAAACCAGGCCAGCTCCAGCGGCCCCGGCGCCAGGCGCCACTCTTCAGTGATCGCTTCCGCGACATAGCGCTGCTGGCGCTGCGCCCCTTTCAGTAAAAACTGAGCGCCGCCGCGGAGGACTTTACCGACGCCTTCGGCCACGATGTCGCCGGTGTAAGGCGCCAGCAGTTCAGCGGGATCGAACTCCGCCAGATCGCACAGGGTGACCATGTTCTGCACCACCTGCAGATCGCCCTGCACTTCCAGCTCGCCGCTGCGGATAAGCGCCGTGAGCTGCTGACGGTTGCGCAGTTTTGGCAGTACGCTGAGCCGGGTAATCACGGTGCAGTCGGCCTCTCCCTCCCAGGCGCTCAGGACATCAACCTGGCGTTCGCTGAACACCAGCACCACGGGCGTGGAGAAGTCCTGCAGCTGTACCCGCAATACCTTGCCCAGCAGGCGCTGGCGGGCGGGTTTTAGCGCTTTGTCGCGCCAGAGGAAAGTATTCAGCGCCGTTTCAATGCCAGCGGTCACCAGGGGTGTGAAAGGCATAGCGTCCCTCCTGTCAGAACTTGTAACCGCGATGCAAAGCAACGATACCTGCCGTCAGGTTGTAGTAGTCCACGCTTTCGAAGCCTGCATCCTGCATCATCCCTTTCAGGGATTCCTGGTCCGGATGCATACGGATCGACTCCGCCAGGTAGCGATAGCTGTCGCCGTCTTTTGCCACCAGCTCGCCCACCTTCGGCAGGATATGGAAGGAGTAAGCGTCGTAGGCTTTGCTCAGCGGTTCAATAATGGGTTTAGAAAACTCCAGCACCAGCAGACGTCCGCCCGGCTTCAGCACGCGGTACATCGAACGCAGCGCTTTTTCTTTGTCGGTCACGTTACGCAGACCGAAAGAGATGGTGATGCAGTCAAAGGTATTATCAGCAAACGGCAGGGCTTCCGCGTTGGCCTGAACATACTCAACGTTACCCACGATGCCGATATTGCGCAGCTTTTCGCGGCCCATTTTGAGCATTGAATCATTGATATCAGCAAGCATAACGCGGCCGGTTTCCCCTACCAGACGGGAAAACTTAGCCGTCAAATCACCGGTACCCCCCGCCAGATCTAGCACAGTCTGCCCGCGACGTACACCGCTGCAGTCGATGGTGAAACGCTTCCACAAACGATGGATACCAAACGACATTAAGTCATTCATCACATCATACTTTGCGGCGACAGAATGGAATACATGCGCCACCATGTCTGCTTTCTGCTCTT
>ENA-UOJR01001898-UOJR01001898.1-human-gut-metagenome-genome-assembly--contig:-C115P-NODE-1898-length-16050-cov-5.214442_pt1 | contig 16050 bp, 10 predicted proteins | sample MGYA00242354_ERZ723901 | MGnify/ENA metagenome assembly ERZ723901
GCCGCTCCCTGATTGGCAAGCCACGCCGCTTTTCCCGTCGCTCCCAGCCTCGGACCAAGGTGGGTGATAAACACTCCGATACAGGCAAGCGCCCTCAGACGCTGAATGTGTACGTATTTTTGTTTCATATTCTTCCAATGCTCTGCATCAAAAACTGGAACATTGCTGCGTAGGTTGCACCATCATAATGCAGTCCGTCTGCCTGCGTGGTATATCCGCTGCCCGTCAGAAACACATACAGATTCAGTCGTCCGATTCTGGCATCCAGCCGGTTGTTTAACTGGTTGTTAAAATATTCCACCGCCCAGTTGCGCTTTCCGTATTCGTTATCCCCGACCGGACCGACCGAGGCGAAGTACACCGTCGCACCTTTCGAAATCCAATCCTGTGCATATCGGTTAATCGTCGCAATATAGTCGTTGTGTCGTGATAAATCATTGACGCCGTAATTGAGAATAATCACTGATCCGGGCGTCACATACTGGTCGACGTCCTTTTTCGCCTGGGCGGTGGAAAGCCAGTCCACGCCACCTCCAAAGCATGCCACAAAGGCCGTACCAGGCCATGCTGCCGTTCCACCGACTGCATTCGCCATCTGTCCCGTGCGGGAGTCTCCGACGAAGATGACGTTGCCGCTGCCCGCCGGAATGGGGGCTTTCTGCTCAGCCTGCGCCTGAGCCAGTGCTGCCTGCTGTACTGCTGCCTGCTGCATTGCTGCCTGCTGCGCTGCCAGTGCCGCCGCTGCTGCTTGGGCCTGTGCCACCTGCTGTTTCACCGCTTCCGCCTGTGCAGCAAGCGCTGCTGTCATCGCTACATCCACGCAGACCGGCTGGCAGGCTGTCTGTGTGATATAGCCGATCGCATTTCCATAGACAATCTGGTACATGCCACTTTTCCCGCTGCCGGTCTGCCCGCATACGTTGACCGTCGTGCCGGCCGGTAAAATACCAAGTGCTGCAGAGGTTTTATCCGCCTGCTGCGTCACCGTTTTTTCTTCCCCGACGACTGCTGCCATCGTAACCGGCGTCACTTTTTTCCCGGATGCTGCCTGTGCCGTCATCGATATCGACAATCCGAGACAAAGGCACAACGCCAGACAGCAGATACGGGCGATCGCGCCGCCAAAAACCATTTTTCTGATTTTTACACGTTTCTCCATAGTCATTCCCTACATTTCTTTCTAAGCAGCCATGCGACTATACTGTCCTGTCCGTGTGTGGGGCTACCGCGTCTGCAGAAATACCGCTTCCCGCTGTGCCTTTTCATCGTCCGGATACAAAGCAAGGTACTGATCCATCGCAAGCTTCGCCTTGTCGTACTGCCCAAGGTATTCATACGCTACCAGTTCGTTGAACATCAGCGACTGCGTCGCCGTATTTCCCTCTACTTCCAGCCCCGCCTGGAACGCTGCAAGCGCCGCTTCATAATCGCCGCCCTTTAATTTGCAAAGCCCGAGCTGATTGTACAAGGACGCGTCCGGCGTTTTGTTCTGCAGGTAGGTGTTATAGACACTCGCCGCATAATTGTAATCACCGAGTGCCTCATAGGTCTGACCGAGCAGAGACGCTGCTTCCGCACCGCCGTTTTCCTGCGCCTTTTCCAAAGAGGTGCGGGCCTGCTCATAATCGCCCAGGTAGTAGCTGATTCTGCCGAGATCGAAATCCGAAATCCGCTTCCTGTCGCCGTCCAGAACATTTTCCAGATAGGATTTTCCAAGATCGTCCTGTCCGTATTTGCTGCAGCTGCAGAAAATATCAATCCGGATGTCGTAATCGTTCGGCGCAGCCTCAACCGCCTTGTCAAAATCGGCTTTCGCAGCGTCCGTACTGCCCTGCTCCAGCTCCATGGTTCCTTTTAAGTACCAGGCGGTCTTTTCCCCGGGCTTCAGATCCGTGATTGCCTGATAAACATGGATCGCTTTGTCGACCTGTCCGTTCCGATAATAGGCGGTCGCCAGATAATAGTTGATGTCATAATCCATCGCATCCGGACGCGGGCTGCTCTGCCCCAGCGCCTTTTCAAAGCTCGCCGCTGCATTCTCATAATCCGTCATGCCCATGTAAGCCAGCCCCTGCCCTCTGTAAACCTGACGCATATCCTCTTTATTCAGGGCTGCCGCCTCGAAGCAGGTCAGCGCGCCCTCATAGTCCATCTGCTCCACCAGCGCAATTCCCTGCGAAAGATTATCCTCCTTCGCAGCACCGCAGCCGGTAAAGAGCGCGCACGCCAGAAGCGCCGTCGCAAACACAATGCAGATCTGTCTATCCTCTCTGTCTTTTTGTTTCTCTTTCTTCACGTTTCCTCCAGTCCGTACGCAAAGCCCTTGTATGCCGTTCTATTCCTGCACCAGAAGGATTTCATCCATGCGGACCCCGCTCTCGCCAAAGAACAGCGTCAGCTGGTTTTCCCCGCTTTCCGGGAAGCTTATCGTTACCGCACGCTCTATGATCTTGTTGTCGGTTCCGTTAAAGGTCGTCGTCTGCTGCAGGACGCCGTTGACAAAAATGGAAACCGGCAGCTGCGCAAACGGATTTTCTCCGGAATGCATTTTAAAAATCATCTGATAGCTGCCTGCTTTGGAGACGTCCAGCAGATACCCGGCGCGCACGCCCTTCTGGGTGCTCAGCTTTGTCAGATCGAGCTTTGTCTCTTTTTCTACTTTCTGACTTGCGATCACATTTCCTGCCATCGCATCCTTTGCCGGATTGTTAATTTCTTCACATACATCAAATTCCCGATCACAGAAACGGTTCATCACCGGAGAACGCATCAGAAAATGACAGATATTCTTTGCATTTCTAACCAGCTGTCCTCTTGTGAGCCGTCCATCTGCCAGGCCCTCCATCGTGTTGTCATTTGCAGAGTTCGAAGCAGAATCCGAAACAACCATGTAAACGTCGTTCTGGGCGCGCACCATCGGAATCGTATTGCTCTGGGAGCCTTCCTCGCCTTCCTCGTTCATCTTCGCCCACCAGTCGGTCATTACCACGCCCTGATAGCCCCAGTCTTTCCGCAAAATCGTCGTCAGCAGGTCGTAGTTGCCTGCTGTCCAGATTCCGTTGATCGGTCCGTAGGTAGACATAATGCTGTAGGCATGTCCTTCTTTTACTGCGATTTCAAAGCCCTTTAAATAGATCTCGCGCAGCGCACGTTCGGAAACAACGCCGTTTGCATCGTGCCGCTTAAATTCCTGGTTATTTCCCGCAAAGTGTTTAATCGTTCCGGTCACACCATATTTTCCCATGCCCTTTAACTGAGCTGCAGCCATCGTACCTGCCACACAGGGGTCTTCCGAAAAATATTCAAAGTTTCTGCCGTTTAACGGATTGCGATGAATGTTCATGCCGGGCCCCAGCAGCGTGTCAATCTGATTCTTGCGCAGCTCCATTCCTTCCATCTCATAAAGCTGTTCCACCAGTTCCGGATTAAAGGTGCAGGCAAGCAGTGTGCCGTTTGGCAGGGAAAAGGCGATGGTTCCGCAGTCCATACGGATTCCGGAGGGTCCATCCGAGCAGCCCGCAACCGGGATGCCAAATGCCTTTAAGGAATCCGTCACACCGCCGAATGCAGATGCAATGCCAGGTGTTGCCTTCGGAGAGCACATGCCCTCTCCCCGGACCAGGCATGCCAGATCTTCGTCCGATAACTGGGATAAAAACTGTTCCAGCGTCACCTTTTTATCACAAACATCCGCTAACTTCCAGCCCTGATCACCGATGCAGGCCTCTGCCTCCGGACGTTCTGTCCGGATTCTTTCTGCCAGATCAACACTCCGCAGAGGCGCTGCCTGTTTTCCGATTTCCAGAACCGGCTCTCCGTCTGTGCCCTTTTTGCCCGTTTCGACCGGAACCAGACGCTCATATGGCTGTACCGGCGCAAGCGCCTCTTCCAGTCTGGAAATGACGTGCAGCTCGTCTAACTGCACCTCGCAAACCTTTTTCGCGCTGCGGACATCCGTTCCGACATAGATGCCATAAGCGCCCGCTTCCAGCACCCAACAGGATTTCTCCCCGGTTACGCCGCTGTCATCATAGGATGCACTCTTTTCCAGGGAAACGACGAGATTTACCTCCTCCCCCTCTCCTGGCGTAAGCAGCTGCGTCTTGTAAAAGCTGTTTAGATTCCGGACAGGCTTGCCAAGCTTTCCCTGAGGCGGGCAGACATACACCTGCACAACTTCTTTTCCGGCAGTCTTTCCGATGTTTTTAACCAAAACGGTAAGTTCTGCTTTCGTACCGTCCGTTCTTGTATTCAAAACCTCCACGGAAAAATCCGTATAAGACAGACCAAAGCCGAAGGGATAGCTTACTTTTTCCTTTGCAAAGGTTTCAAAATAACGGTAGCCAACGTAAATATCCTCTGCATACACATTGCATACAGCATCTCCAAAATTATCCGTAGACGGATAATCCGAAATATCTGCTGCGATCGTATCGCTCAGCTTACCGCACGGATTCACTGCGCCGGTCAGGATATCTGCCGCCGCGTGTCCGCCCTCCTGACCGCCCTGCCATACATACAAAACTGCCTGGGGCTGGTAGCGGTCCACCCATTTCATATCGATGATATTGCCGACGTTTAACACAACGGCAGTCCGTTTGAATGCGCTGCAGACGGTTTTGATCAGTGCCTCTTCCTCTGCTGTCAGCAGATAGCTTCCCGGCTCTGCGCTGTTGTCCATGTCCTCGCCTGCTGTTCTGCCCAGCACAACAACAGCAAGATCAGAGGATGCTGCCGCTTTCTGTGCAAGCGCCTCGCTGACCGGCATTTCCTTCTGGCTCCAGGGCTCCTGCGCCCAGCCTTCTCCCATATCAAAGGGATTTTCCCGGATCCAGTCCTGATAAACCGCTTCCAGCTCTTCGTTGACAGAAATATCCCTGCATTCCTTTAAGCTATCCAGGATATTTGTCACATAGGGAGCATTTACCATACCGCCCGATCCGGTTCCGCTCTTATAATAGGTAAAGGCAATCCGTCCAAACACGGAAACTGTCTCTCCTTTTCGGATCGGAAGTGCCTCCTTCTCATTTTTTAAAAGAACACATCCCTCTGCTGCCGTCTGTCTTGCCAGGGCAGCGTACTGATCGTAATCCAGTGTAAATCTCATAATGTTTTCCTCCATTTTTTTTGTTCCTGCATATGTAAAACAGAGTCCTGCTCCGCCTGAGGCGGGTTGCACAGACAGCACATCTGTCACATTGTTTTGCGCAGTCCTTTGGGATAATGATTTTTTAAAATCCCGCCTGCCAGCTTTCCCCAGCCGAGGCTGTATCCATCTACGCAGACCAGCTGCCAGCCCTTTTCCCCGTCTTTGGAAAGCGTCATGCCGTTGATCCACTGCCTTGCCTCCTGGCTGTCACCGGAAAGGTTGCAGCAATGCACTGCATCTTTGGGCGAAAGCGAAAGTGCCAGCGCATGTGCCGGTTCAAACCGCCCTTTTTTCATCGTGCCCAGATGCAGTCCCGGACGCAGCACCTTTAAGCCTTTTAAAGCCGGCATGTCCTTTGGTGCAAGATAAAGCTGGTCGCCGAACAATAAAAAGATTCCATCAAACTGCTTCTTCAGGCTTTCTCGCTCAAATTCTTTCCATGCAGCAAAATCCTTGGGCGCAATTCCTTTCTGGATTCCATACAGGCTGCGCGCCCGGTATCCCTCCGGCACTTCCCCTGTTTTTTCAAGCACCGCCAGAAAATGTCCTTCTCCATGCAGCTTATGGGGCCAGAGACGAATGGTCTTTTCCATTCCGTCCGGGACGGGCTCGGTTCCCGCCCAGTCCGGTCTGCCCGGCTCCATACCGTCATAACGGTGCGTCTCTTTTATGGAAAATTCCGGATGCCGCAAAAGGAATCGTGCAACACTGCCTTCATCCTCCTGCAGCGCAAACGTACAGGTCGAATATACCAGCCTGCCGCCTTTTTTCAGCATTGCGGCAGCTTCGTCCAGCACGCTGTCCTGCCGCTTTGCACACAGCTCCACGTTTTCGGGACTCCATTCGCTGCAGGCTTCCTCGTGCTTTCGGAACATCCCCTCACCGGAGCAGGGGGCGTCCACCAAAATTTTATCGAAATATTCCGGGAAATAAGCGGACAGTCGCTCCGGGCTTTCGTTCGTCACAACTGCATTGGTCAGTCCCATCCGCTCCACATTTTCCGAAAGAATTTTTGCCCGCGCCGGATGGATCTCATTGCAGACTAAAATACCTTTTCCCTGCATCGCAGCACCGATCTGGGTGCTTTTCCCGCCGGGGGCAGCGCACAGATCCAGCACATAATCCCCCGGCTGTACGTCCAGATATCCGACAGGCGCCATCGCGCTCGCTTCCTGAATATAATAAACACCAGCCTCGTGATACGGGTGCTTGCCCGGTGTATCCTCTTCGCTGTAATAAAAACCGTTTTTCTCCCATGCAACCGGCGTCAGATGAAACGGCGATTTTTCCATAAATTCCTCCCGGTCCGTTTTGCGCGGATTGAGCCGCAGCGACTGATAATGACCGGATTCATAGCTCTGCAGAAATGCTTCGTATTCCTCTCCCAGCATTTCCTGCATGCGCGTCAAAAACGCGGACGGCAGATTCATAATATTCCTCACTTTAATTCATGATTTATCCTTATCATAAACCAGGCGCGTAAACTGCGCAAGATTATTGTTTCCGTTCACCCGCTTCCTCTGTCTCCAAACCCGGTTCGTCCTCCGGAACTTCTTTCACCATGAATCGAATCATGTTTTCCTGAATTTTGCCCACCAGCTTTTCCATCCGCTTCTGTTCCTCGTCCGAAATACCTTCCATGCAGACGCTGTAGAGGTCTTTTTCCACGCGCAGCAGCTCTCCGGAAAGCTTCCTGCCTTCCTCTGTCAGGAGCAAGCGGTTCTTTTCTTTCTTTTCGCTGCTTTTTTCCTTTTTGTCCGCCGTGCGCTCTTTTTTCTCCGCTGTGCTTTCTATCCTGTCGGCGGGCTTTTCCTTTGCACTCTTTTCCTTAACCGGCTTTTCCGGCGCGATCAGCTTTTTGCGTTCCAGCTTCTGCATCGCAAGAAACAGCCTCGGCTGTCCGACTCCGGCGATTTCCCCGAGCCTGCGTGCGCTGTAGCAGGCGCTGCACTGGGCGAGGGCACACAGCAAAAGCGCCTCATCCAACGTCAGCATATTTTTCTGCGCCGCCAGATCCAGCTCATATTCATACAGCCTGCGGAACCGGTACTGCCCGATCACTGCGCCGTTTCCTTCCACTTCTTCCCGGGTAATCCGCCTGCGCTCTTCCCCCAGCTTCTTGCTTCCCGGAAGCACGCCGCCGTCCTTTGCCGCAGCCCATAAAAAGCTGTAGACCTGCAGCCGGATATCGGCATAATCCTTATCCTCGTAAACGTCTTTATAAAACTCGTTATAATACTCGAAAATGTTGCTCTTCATCCGCACCGTATTCGTGATGCTCGCTCCCTGGCTGACCAGGCTGCCGCGACGCTTCAGATAATAATAAATCGGCACCTGCAGGGCAAAAAAGCTCTCCGCATGGCGGATATATTCCAGATTAAACAAAAAGTCCTCACACCAGCTGATGGAGGTATCCATCCGGATATGATATTCTTCGATGATGCTCCTGCGGTACATTTTGTTCCAGAGTACGCCGTAATAAAAATCCGCCGGATTTTCAATCATATAGGAAGCAAACTCCTGACGGCTCATCACCTTGTCCTCTTCGATGTCGCCCTTCTGCGCCAGCCTTTCCCCGGAAACCCGGTAAAAGTCGGAAATGACCATGTCGCAGTTATATTCCTCCATCGAACGCACCAGAAGCCTTGTCGCCTCCGGCACGATCCAGTCGTCACTGTCCAAAAACTGAAGAAACGTTCCCCGCGCCAGCTCCAGTGCCTGATTTCTCGTATCCGACACGCCGGTATTTTCTTTATGGACCACACGTACCCGGCCATCCTGCTGTGCATAGGCGTCGCAGATTTCGCCGGATGCATCCTTACTGCCATCGTCCATCAAAAGCAGCTCAAAGTCGCGGTAATCCTGACTTAAAATGCTGTCCACACAGCGTTTCAAATATTCCTGTGCATTGTATACAGGAACAATAATGCTTACCTTCGGTTCCATACAATTTTCCCCCATTTCCGGTCAAAATCAGGTGCTTTTCTTTAGGCTACTATCTGTTATCATAAAAGTCAAGACGAACAAAATCTGCGGAGTACAGCTGCGCCCTAAAAAAGAATGTGCCTTGGCACATTCTCGCGCCGAGGCGCGGTTGCTTCGGCAACCATCTACCCTTGCGCCGAGTGCGCATCCTCGCGGAGCGTTTATTATCGTATGGAAACGAAGTTTCCTATACGATAATAAAAATACCCCAGACTGGTGATCGTGTCACCGCTGCCCGGGGCAATCTTGTACTCTATTCTACGCCTTCCAACAGCTCCAGATAATTTCCCTTGTCGATATGCATCATTGAGATCTGGTTTTTGTGGCGGCGGAAGCCATACACACAGTCCACGTTGCGGATCAGGGACTGTAAGCGTTCGTCAGGCACGCAGACAATCAGCTGAAGATCCATCTGCCGGGCATATTTTAAGCAGACCGCACTTCTCTCCTGGTCCATTTTGGAAAAGGCCTCGTCCAGAAGCACCAGCTTAATTCGACTGTCGCGGTTGGTCTGCTGCATGTAAAGCATCGCAAAACCGGCAAGCAGTGCAACATATTTCGGATTCTGTCCCTCACCGCCGGAATCACGGCCTGCCATGTCGTCCACGAAATTTTCACGGATCACGTTTCCGTCTGCATCCGTAACCTGCTCGTACATGGAAAAGGACAGATAATTGCGGTAATCCGCATACTGCTCCATTTCCCGACGGTGCTGCTCCAGCACCCGCTCATCGTCGTCCTTTACCGGCATGAACTTGTCTGTCAGCAGCCTGATCTTTGCTTCATATTTCTGATAAAAGCTGTCCTCTCCAAGGGACAGCTGCCCCTCGAAGCCGTCATTGTCCAGGTTCTTGCTGTCTAACTCCGGTGCCATGAGCATGTCGTAAAACTGACCGTTTTCATTGTAGGCAGGCTCGATTTTAATCTGGTAAATACTATCAGAGAAGTTCGTCTTTTTCAACAGGCGGTTGATCTCCGCAGCGTGCCGCTTTGCCGCCTTAATGTCGCCGTGAATCGTTGCGATCACATTCTCCCGCAGGCTGCGGTAAATGAAATCGCATTGTTTTTCAAACTCTGTCCGATACTGGGGCTCAAAATCTGTCTCATACTGGGAAAGCAGCTGCTCATAACCCTCATTGGATTTCTCCGAGCCGGAAAATCCGCTGGAGGGATACTGCAGGATATAGGCGTTTCTTGGCCGGGACAGCTCTTCTGTCTGCTCCTGCTCCTTTTCACAAAGTACTTCTATCTCCGCATTTTTCTGGGCCCTGACCGCGCCGGAGGATCGTTTGGACAGCGCCTCCTGCACCATTGCGGTGATCTCCGGCTGCTGTGTATAACCGACAGACGCCTCCTTTAATGCTGCGTTTTTGGACTGCAGCTCCGTGCGGATGCGCTCCTGATTACCAGTCTGCTGTGCAATTTCATTCTGCATACCGGATATTCTCTTTTTCAGCTCGCTGCGTTTTTTGCGAAGTTCTGCTTCTTTTTCTTCCAGCTCCTTATATGCACCCATCCGCAGACCTTCGATGGTTGCTTTCGTCTCCTGTGTTTCCAAAAGCACGGCTTCCAGCTCCTGCGCTGCCCGAGAAAGGCTTTCCAGATACGCCGGCTCTTCTTTCAGGCTCTCCATCTCCCGGACCGCCTTCAGACCGTCCGCCATGCGCTTTGCTTCTTCCAGCTCTTTTTTCAGACGCTGCGCATCTACTTCATAGTCCTGCTGCCGTGCACGGGAAACCTTGCTTCCGATGCACGCGCCGACGGTATAATCCCGTTTTTTCAGATGCCGGAAAATAAAATTACTGTAGGAATAACAGTCCGGTGTCACACCGTCTTTGGCGCTTCGCAGCTCCTCCACCGTGCGGCATTTCATAATCCGTCCCAGATAGCGTTTTAAGCAGCTGTCTGCAAAGGGCTCGACCGCCCGCACAGCCTCGTATAACGAACCCTCCTCCGCCCTCGGATTGCTCTTTGTGACCGCCTCAGAATGAATCAGATCGATTTCCTCAAACTGTCCCATCTCCCGGAAGGCTTTTGCTGCATCCCCCGCGACCTTCGGCTCTGTAATCAGGCTCAGCTTCAGACGTCCCAGACGTCCTTCTACCGCATTTTTCCATTCCTCATCCTCAACATCGAACAGGTCTGCAAAAATCCACACCTTGATTGTTCTTCCATACAGTGCAGAAAGCTTCTGCTCCAGGGCAGCCCGGGCCTTTGTCAGCACCTCCGGATAGGATTTGCGGTTGTTTTTCATATCGTCCAGAAGCTTTTGCTTTTCCTTCAGGTCTTTGGACAGCTGCCGCTCCTGCTCGTGATAGGTTTCGTACTCTTCCTCGATATTCCGGCGTTCCTCTTCCAGACGGCTGCGCAGCTCCAGACACTGCGCCTGTGTCACCGGTCCGGTGCAAAATGCGCCAATTAAATTCAGCAGCCGGTTACTGATATAGTCCGCAACGATCTCGTCGCTCTCCCATCGCCGCAGTCCCTGCAGGATTTTGCGCCACTGTGCCGCGTTGTCCGCCAGCATCCGGCTTCTTTTTTCCAGCTCTTCCAGACGCTCCTGACGGCTGCCAAGGTCGCTGCTCTTTAAGTCCGCACTGACAAGGATCAGCTCGTTTTCCAGCTGGGCAGACAGGGCTTCCAGCTCTTCTTCCTGCTGCCGAAGCTCCCGCAAACGCTCCTGTGTCCGATCCTGATCCTGTAAAAGGGCATCGATCCGGTTCTTCAAATCCTCAATGTCGATACAGCGGATCACCGCCTGCTGCTTTACGATATCTGCACGCGTCATCGTCAGCTTTTGCCCGGTTTCCCGCACCTTTTTAAGCATTCCGATCTTGTTTTCCAGCACATCGATCTTTTCTTTGATGTCCCGGTAAGCGCCCAGCTGTTCGCTGATCGTTTCAATGGTGTCTCCCTCGCTTTTGGGGAACATGTAATCCCGGATAAACTGTCCCGTCCCGTTGGACATTTTCAGCGCGATCGCACTTTTTTCCATGGTCATAAAACGATTCCCGTCAATGTAGCCGAGGATCTGGTCATACAGCGTGCTGATATACGCCTCCCGGGACGGATAAATGCGGTTTAACTCTGCTCTGCCGCCCTTTGCCGTCTCCTTCATCCGCGTCTCTGTCAGTGCCCGGATCTCCTGGTTCGAATAAGGATAGCCCTCTGCCGTCAGATACCCGCCCTCCGGCATTTTTCCGAGATGGCTGAAATAAACGAACTTTCGTATTTCAGAATCGTTTTTCCGTACTTCAAAAGCAATTCCCATGCAGACATACTGCTTTGTCCCGGTATCCTGCAGCTCCAGGACGATCTGGGAGCAGAAATCCTGTCCTTCGCGGTTTGCCGTGCCGTCCTTTTGTTCACCGCGCAGATAGCTCAACACGCTTCGTCTGTTTTTGGCGTCGTCCGCCGCTTTATTTAAAAAACTCGGAGAAAAGCTGCCGTATAAAATCACCTGGATCGCATCCATGACCGTGGATTTTCCCGAGCCGCTCTTGCCGGAAAACAGGTTCACATATTCGTGAAATTCCAGAATTTTATGGTTGATTCCGCCCCAGTTATTCAGACACATCCGGGTAAAGATCTTCTTCGCCTGTTTCACGTTCCTCTTCTCCTTCCGTCGTTTTTTCTTCTGCGTCATCCCGATAACGCTGTACCAGCTCGTTGATCGCCAAGGACGAGCAGAAAATATTCACTGTACCGTAAATATAGATCGGCGTCTGATCCTCCACGTTCAAAATCGCCCCCGGTAGCTCAATCATCTGGTGGGTTTTCATCAGATTTAACGCAGCCTGCCAGTCCTGTGCGTTCAGTTTTCCCGGAAGCAGTCCGGTATTTCTGCCGTATTCCCGGATTTCCGCCAGAGTCGTCACCGTTGCATGCAGTCCCTCGCCCATGATTTTATCCCGGTAAATCAGCTTTAACAAAAGCAAAAGCTTTGTCGTCGTCAGGCTCATTTTTTCCATCGCTGCACCGTCGCCTGTGATCCGGAACAGATGATCCTGCGGGTCGTGCACCAGCTCACAGCCCATCACAGAAAGATAGTCCGCAATAAATTCCCGGTGCTTTAAACAGACCTGATAGCGCCCATTATCCCGGGCCGTCAGCGTCACCGGATCGTATTTTACCTGTAAAATACAGGTCTGACGAAGCAACTCCTGTATGGTTCTTCGAATCGCCTCCACCTCGGCGGGGGTGCGTTCCTCCAGATATGAAAACATGTATCAATTCTCCGTTTCGTCTATACTAAAACCGGTGTAGGAAAAGCCGTCCTTCTGATGGATTTCCTCCTGCAGCAAAATCCGGTCTTCCTCCTGTCTGCTCTGGGTCGCCTCCTGCCAGATAAACAGAAGCTTTTCCAGATCCTCTGCCGACTGCACCGTATCCTCCAAAACCTGAAAAACTCCGTTCTTCGTATGCCGCCGTCTGAACTCCTCCAGCTGTCTGCCGGTATAGAGCGGCTTCGGGACGAAATCTGCGATTTCCGAGGACGCCTCCTCCTGCAGAGCCAGCGGTACGAACTGATTTTCCAGCCTTGGCCGACGGTTGTAAAGGCTCGCGTCCCCGACAATGGAAAACGGTGCCGTCACATACATGCTGTCCCGCAGCTCTTCCAAAAGCGCTTCTTTTTTGTCGCTGTGGTTGAGCAGACCGATCAGCTCCAGTGTGCTGTCCTCTACGCCTGCCCCCTCCTGTAAAAGGTAGTGGATTCTCGCCAGCGCCCGCCGCGCAAAGACGGTTTTCAATTCGATCAGGCGGTTATACTTTTTCTCGATTAAATCAAATTCGCGCTCCACCAAAAGAACCAGCTGCGCCGCCTCTTCGCAGAATTGAATGCCGCGCTCCAGCCTTAAAAGGGCGGGCGCAGACGCGCCGGATGCCAGTGCTTTCGCCTGCATGGACGCTGCATAGCTGCCTCCTGCGCTTTCTGACGGTTCGGGCGCGCTGCTGTCGCTGCCCTGTGCAGCCATCAGCATCCGCTTCTGCGCCGTCAGCCCCTCCCGGCGGTTTTCATTTTCCTCCAGGATCTTCGCAATCAGCTCCTTGACCGCCTCCTTATAGCGGTAAAAACTGTCTGTCGTTGTTAAAATTGCATATTTTACGCTCTCTCGATTGTTGATCTCGTTGACCAGAACCTCCTGAATTCCGATAAAGTCCTTTCGTTTGGAAAGTTCATCGAACCACAGCCGCATGCTGTCCTGCATATTGGACAGCATCTGTCCGAGGCTTTTGGATGTGCGCAGGGCACTTTTTAAAATGCTGTTATTTTTTTCCGGATCCGAATCATAGGTGTAAAGGGCACTGTATACAGACAGAATACTTTCCCGCTCCATGCTGTCGTCCTCTTTTTCAAGACGGTCAAACAGCTCCACATACAGCCTGCTGTACTCCGGAAAGCCAATGATATAGCAGTTTAATTTTTCATCAAAATCCTTCGAAAGCCAGCCCCACTTCACAAACCTGTCCAAAACAGCGGAGGGCGAAAGCCCGGGAAAGCCTTCGTCCTCCGTTTTTTCTGTCTCATCCTCCCACCAGACCAGGTTGACCCTGGCGATCGTTTCCGCCAGAATGCTCCTGCATTCCGAATCCGTCAGCTGCGTCAGGGCATAGGCTTCCTGATCCGCCTCGTACAAAGCGGTCAGAAGCTGCATGTAATACTCCATGTTCTGGGTGCGGAACAGCTTATAAAAATCTCTCGGTATCTTCTTTTTCAGAATCATCTGTCGTGTTAAACCTCATATTCCAGTTCTCCGTCAAAGACAAACTCCGCCGGACCTGTCATAAAGATATGGTTCGTCTTTTCGTCCCATTGGATCGTCAACGCACCGCCCAGCACCTCTACGGTCACTTTCCGCCCCGTTTTGCCGTTTAAAACGCAGGCAACCGCCGTCGCACAGCAGCCTGTTCCACAGGCAAGGGTTTCACCGGTTCCGCGCTCCCAGACCCGCATTTTTACATATTCCGGGGATACGATTTCCACAAACTCGGTATTGGTGCGTCTCGGAAATCTCTCGTGATGCTCAAAATGCGGTCCGATCTGCTCCAGTGGCAAATCTGCCGTGCTGTCCACGAAAACAACGGCATGGGGATTTCCCATAGACACGCAGGTCATGCGGTATGTTTGATTCTCCACCGTGATCTCTTCATCGACGGACTGTCGGTTTTTAGAAACAACCGGAACCTCTGCCGCCGTCAGAATCGGCTCGCCCATATCCACACGAATCGCTTTTGTCACGCCGTTTTCCACCGTCAGATCCATATATTTCACTTTTCCGCCGCTGATAATGGAAAACCTTGCCCGATCGGTCAATCCTTTGTCATGGGCATATTTTGCCACGCAGCGGATGCCGTTTCCGCACATTTCCGCCCTTGTGCCGTCTGCGTTATACATCTCCATCTCAAAATCTGCTTCATCAGAAGGATTGATAAAAATAACGCCATCGCCGCCGACCCCGAAATGACGGTCGCTGGCAAAGCGGACAAATTCCGGCTTCTTTTCCTGCGGTATATGCTCCGTAAATCCATTGACATAAACGTAATCATTCCCACAGCCCTGCATTTTTGTAAATCTGATCTTCATAAATCCTCCATACAGACATAATCTGTAAAACCCCTGCGTACACTGGAATAACAAAGTATCCGGGGGTATCGCAATGCGTTCCAAAATAAAAATTATCGTACTTCATTTAAAAGAACTGATCTATACCGGAATCCTGCTCGTTTTAGGCGTTGGACTGCTTTTTTTGCTGCTGCAGACCTTTCTGCCCAAAAAGGCAGTTCCAAAACCGGACTATGACGCAGAAACCTCCCTGTACCTGCCCGGAAAATACACCTCCACGGTTCAGCTCGGAAACGACCACGCGGATGTAGAGGTCGTCGTGGACAGCTCCGATATTCTTTCCATCCGTCTCGTCAATTTAAATCAGACTGTCACAGCCATGTATCCGCTGGTCGAACCCTGCATGGATACACTGGCGAAACAGATCTGTGAAAAACAATCCCTCGAAGGCATCACCTACCCGGACGAAAACCGCTACACGTCACAGCTTCTGCTGGAGGCGATCGACGCTGCGCTGCAAAAGGCGACATATCCCCAAACCTGACCAGCGCAGTTCGTTCGCAAAGGAAGGCTTATCCCGGCAGCTGATCCAGTTCCTTCTGCCATGCCATGCGGCTCGCATCCGAAGGCATCCGAAGGTCTCCCCTCGGCGATACCGCGACACTTCCGACTTTCGGTCCGTCCGGCAGGCAGGAACGCTTAAACTGCTGTGCAAAGAAGCGGCGGCAAAAGGTCCTTAGCCACTTGCCGATCGTTTCTTTGCTGTAAATGCCTTCAAATGCCCTGCAGGCAAGCCGGTAGATCTTCGCCGGGCCAAAGCCACAGCGCAGCAGCTGATATAAAAAGAAATCATGGAGCTCGTAGGGGCCGACCAGATCCTCTGTTTTCTGGCTGATCTTTCCGTCCTCCGGCGGCAAAAGCTCGGGGCTTACCGGCGTGTCGAGGACATCCAGCAACACCTCCTGCAGCACTTTTTCGCTTTCGCTGCAGGTATTCGCACAATATGCCACCAGATGGCGCACCAGCGTCTTGGGCACGCCGACGTTTACGCCATACATCGACATATGATCGCCGTTATAGGTCGCCCAGCCCAGTGCAAGCTCCGACATATCCCCGGTTCCGATGACAAGTCCGTTGCTCTGGTTGGCGAGATCCATCAATACCTGAGTGCGTTCCCGCGCCTGCCCGTTTTCATAGGTTACATCGTGCTTGTCCATATCCTGACCGATATCCCGAAAATGCACCTGCACCGCCTCTCGGATATTGACCTCAACGAGCTTTGCGCCGAGTGTCTGCGCCAGCCTGCAGGCATTTTCGTAGGTGCGGTTCGTCGTGCCAAAGCACGGCATCG
>ENA-UOJR01001902-UOJR01001902.1-human-gut-metagenome-genome-assembly--contig:-C115P-NODE-1902-length-16017-cov-10.719020_pt1 | contig 16017 bp, 6 predicted proteins | sample MGYA00242354_ERZ723901 | MGnify/ENA metagenome assembly ERZ723901
GGAGGTGATCCATTGGAGGTCCGCATCAACAAAGAAGTACGAAATTACCAGGAGAGTCTATTCTTCGGGCTGTCCCTGCGGCAGTTGCTGTTCGCACTGCTGGCGGTCACCGTGGCAGTGGGCGTATATTTCGGCCTGCGCCCTGTGCTGGGGAATGGGGAGATTGGCTGGGTCTGCGTGCTTGCAGCCTTTCCCTTTGCCCTGGGCGGCTTTTTTCAGTATAACGGCATGACGCTGGAACGCTTTCTGCTCGCGTATATCCGCTCGGAATTCCTGTTTCCCCGCAGGCTCGTGTTCAAATCGGACAACATATACGCCAAAGCTCTGGAAAATTCAACGATAAAGGAGGCTCTCAAACTTGATTAAAACTCTGCAAAATACACTGAAGCAGGACAAAGAAAGATTTACGGTTCCGAAATCTGTACAGGACATCATCCCCATCCGCCGCATCTGGCCGGATGGGGTCTTTCAATTTGGCAGCAAGTATTCTAAAACACTGCGTTTTAGCGACATCAATTATGCCATTGCCTCGAAAGAGGATAAGACAGCCATGTTTCTCAGCTATTCCGAGCTGCTGAACGCGCTGGACACCGGCTCTACCACGAAGATCACCATCAACAATAAGCGCCTGGACCGGCGCAATTTTGAGCAGGAGATCCTCATCCCGCCCAAGGGAGATGATCTGGACGGCGGACGCAAGGAATACAACGCCATGTTGCTGGATAAGGTGACGGACTCATCCAACAGCGTGGTGCAGGAGCGCTACATCACATTGTCCGTCCACAAGAAAAATGTAGAGGAGGCTCGCGCATTTTTTGACCGCACGGTCCATGACGCCTCTTCCCGTCTGAACCACATGGACTCCCACTGCGAGGAGATGGATGCGGCAGACCGCCTCCACATCCTGCATGATTTCTACCGTGTGGGTGAGGAAAGCGAGTTCCGCTTTGACCTCCGGGAGAACATGAAGAACGGGCGCTCCTTCAAGGACGCCATCTGCCCGGACAGCATGGAATTCAAAAAGGATCATTTTATCATGGGCGGTAAGTATGGCCGGGTACTGTTTCTGAAGGAGTATGCCAGCTACATCAAGGATTCCATGATCAATGAGCTTACCAGCCTGAACCGCAGTCTCATGCTGTCCATTGACATCATCCCTGTCCCTACCGATGAGGCGGTGCGGGAGATGCAGAACCGCCTGCTGGGTGTGGAGACCAATGTGACCAACTGGCAGCGCCGGCAGAACGCCAACAATAACTTTTCTGCCGTTGTCCCCTACGATCTGGAGCAGCAGCGCAAGGAGACCCGTGAGATGCTGGACGATCTCACCACCCGCGACCAGCGGATGATGTTTGCCGTGGTGACGCTGGTACATCTGGCAGACAGCAAGGAGGAATTGGACAGCGACACGGAAACGCTCCAGTCCATCGCCCGCAAGCACCTCTGTCAGCTCACGACGCTGAACTGGCAGCAGGCGGATGGGCTGGTGACGGCGCTGCCGCTGGGCCTGCGCCGCATCGATGCCCTGCGCACACTGACCACGGAGGCACTGGCTGTTCTCATGCCCTTTAAGGCGCAGGAGATCTGGGACCGGGGCGGTGTGTACTACGGGCAGAACGCCATCAGCAAAAACCTCATCGTGGCGGACCGCAGGCAGCTTCTCAACGGCAACGCATTCATTCTGGGCGTCTCCGGCTCCGGCAAATCCTTCAGCGCCAAGAAGGAGATGGTGTCACTGGCGCTGTCCACGCAGGACGATATCATCGTCATCGATCCGGAGTCGGAGTACCGGCCCCTCATCGAAGGGCTGGGCGGTCAGGTCATCAACATCTCCGCCACCTCGCCCAACCATATCAACGCCATGGATATGGAGCAGGGCTATGGCGATGGCGAGAATCCTGTGGTGCTGAAATCTGAATTTCTGCTTTCCCTCTGTGAGCAGCTCATCGGGGCGGGCAAGCTGTCTGCCAAGGAAAAGTCCATCATTGACCGCTGCACCGCCCAGGTGTACCGGGACTATATCCGCAGCGGCTATCACGGCGCGGTCCCCACCTTGCAGGACTTCCACGCCGAGCTGCTCCGCCAGCCGGAAAAGGAAGCACAGGATGTGGCGCTGGCCATCGAACTGTTTACAGACGGCAGTCTCAACACCTTTGCCAAGCCCACCAATGTGGACACCAATGCCCGTATCCTCTGCTACGATATCCGGGACCTTGGCAAGCAGCTTCTGCCGGTGGGGATGCTGGTGGTGCTGGACAGCATCTTCAACCGCATCATCCGCAACCGTGGGCTGAAGCGCAACACCTGGATCTATATTGATGAGATCTATCTGCTGTTCCAGCATGAGTACAGCGCCAACTTCCTGTTCACCCTGTGGAAACGAATGCGAAAATACCAGGCTTGCGGCACGGGGATCAGTCAGAATATCGAAGACCTGCTGCAGTCCCACACGGCCCGCACCATGCTGGCAAACAGTGAATTCCTCATCATGCTGAATCAGGCGGCTACAGACCGGGAGGAACTGGCGCACCTGCTGAACATCTCGGATAATCAGCTCTCCTACATCACCAATGTGGACTCCGGGCGTGGGCTTATCAAATGTGGCAGCGCCATCGTGCCTTTCGTGGATAGCTTTCCCCGCCACACCAGGCTATACCAGATGATGACAACACGCCCCTCCGACCTTGTTGCGTGATGTGCTATGAAAAAAATCAAAGAAAAGCCCGCGCTCTCTGAACGCATCAAAGAAAAAGCGGTATCGGCCCCCAGAGGACTGCTGCACAGAGGTCTGGACGATGGTTCTGAGCGGCTGCGGACGCAGCTGCGGGATACGGCTCAGCACGGGCAGACAGACGAGTACGGCGGCGACACCATTGAGGATACCGCCGCCCGCGGCCTGCGTCGGGCAGAAAAGGAACTTACCCGGCAGCGGAAGAAGAAACCGCAGGAGCAGCCGCCAGAGGGCGGTACTCCTGCTGCCGATGGCACAGTACAGAAGCCTTCTGCTATCAAGGGAAAAGATACCACTTCTGCCGTTTCGCAGCCGCAGACCGCTGCGGAGCGTGGACGGCAGCAGGCGCGTCAGAACACCGCACAAAAAGCCGCCAAGGTCAAGACAAAAGATATCTATATCGGCGCACAAACAGAGACACAGGTCACAGTGGCAGCAGATCCGCAGCGGCAGGGACAGAGAGTATTCATGGAGGAACGCGGGCGCAAAGCCGCCCAATGGCAGGCAGAACAAAAAAGAGCCGTATCGCGCCGCCAGGTCAAGACGGCACAAGCCTTGCGTTCAGATGGGGGCGGCAGCGCCATACCCGACAGGAAACGTTCAGCACAGGCTCCTCGCATCAAAGAGCGGACGATGAGCAGCTTGCCCAAATCGGCGCGGAAGGACCACTTGGCGGTGGAACGTGACATCGTCTCCGCTTCACCGCATTCCCGGAAGATGGCTGATACAGCGAAAACTTTGGAGTCCGCACAGAAGCAGGCGGCCATGCTGCAAAGCAACGCCCATGCCGCACGGGAAGCAGCGGTGCAGACAACGCGGTATCAGCAAGCCGCGAAAGCGGTGCAGGCCACGGCGCAGAAAGCATCCCAGGCGGCAGGACGGGCGCTGCGGGCCATCCTGTCCGCCGCCAGAAGTCTTGCGGCGGCGATGATGGCTGGCGGCAGTACGGTCCTCTCGATGGCGTTAGTTATCTGCCTGATCGGACTCCTGGTCGCGTCACCGTTTGGGATATTCTTTTCCGGCGAGGACAGCGGCACCAGATATACGATGCCGGAGGCTGTGACTATGCTGAATACAGAGTTTACAGACCGCATCGAGCAGATCAAGGCGGAGAATCCGCATGATGAATTGGATATGGACAACGCGGGCAGCGCCGCCATGATCTCTAACTGGCGGGATGTGCTGGCTGTTTATGCTGTGCGGACAACGACAGATGCATCGTCGCCGGACGAGGTGGCGACGCTGACGGAAGAAAAGCTGGATATTCTGCGGCAGATTTTCTGGGATATGAACGCCATCTCTTATTGGGTGGAAACCATCTCAGGCGACAAGGATGAAAGCGATACCGTCATCCTGCACATCACTGTCACAGTCAAGGATCATCTGCAAATGGCGGACGAGTATCGGTTCAACGCCGAGCAGCACAAGCTGTTGGAGGAACTGATGCAGCCGGAGTATCAGGAACTGTTCGCGGCGCTCACCGGTAGCTACCAGGACATTGAGCTGAGTCCCGACGAGGTAGCGAAGATCATGGAAAACCTCCCCGCCGATCTCAGCGAGGCACGCAGAGAAGTTGTGCTGACAGCATATCAGCTCTTGGGCAGAGTCCATTATTTTTGGGGAGGAAAATCTTTGGTAATCGGCTGGGACTCCCGCTGGGGAATGCCGATGGAGGTCACAGCCGAGGGCAGCTCCACCACTGGCACTGTGCGGCCCTTCGGACTGGATTGTTCGGGAATGGTGGATTGGGTATTCTACAACCAGAGCGGCGGACAATACGTCATTGGGCATGGCGGCGGGGCCACTGCGCAGCACAGCTACTGTACGCCTATTGCTTGGAGTGACGCCCAGCCGGGAGACCTTGTCTTTTATCCGGGTGACAGCCATGTCGGCATTGTTTGCGGCTTTGACAGCGGCGGTAATATCATGATCATCCACTGCGCCAGCGGCGCGAACAATGTGGTGGTTACCAGCAAGGAAGGATTTACTGCCGTTAGCAGACCCTTTTACTACAGTAAATAGCGTCAGGGGCTGTCTCAGAATATTTGCTCTGGGACAGCCCCTGTTTATTTTGATGTACCGCAGCACGTTATTATCCTATGTGTGTCCAGCCGCCCTCAGCTTTGACGGTATAGGCGTCGGGTGTAACTAACCGCCAGGGGTATTATTGCTACCGCCACCACTACTGCCTCTGCCGCTGCTTACCAATTTGGGAATGCTTTCCGTCTTTGTGGCCTTGCAAATCCCACAGGTGTAAGTTTTGACGCCTGTTTTTTCATGGGTAGGTGCAGTTGTCATTTTACCCTCGCCTGTATAGACGCCGCTGGAATTGACGCTTACATTACCGGGTGGTTACTGAGCACTTACACAGCTTACCAAAGAACGGCGGCAGGGAATCATTGATTCCGAGCCGCCGTTCTGATTCACTTTGGGTTACCCGTCAGTCGCTTCCCTTACTTGCCCTGATAGGCACGGAACAGGAAGGTCACGATCTGGGCGCGAGTGCAGCCGTTGTCGGGGCTGAACGTAGAGTCCGTCGTACCGTTAGTCACGCCGTTTTCCACAGCCCAGGCCACTGCGTCAGTATAGAAAGCATTGGCCGCCACATCGGTGAAGCCATTCGCCGTGGTAGGTGCGGTACCCAGCGCGCGGTACAGGAACGTCACGCTCTGGGCGCGGGTGCAGGTGGCGTTGGGGCTGAAGGTGCCGTCGCCGGTACCCAGCGTGATGCCATTCTCCACAGCCCAGGCCACAGCCTTGGCGTAGTAGCTGCCCGCGGGAACATCCGCGAAGCTCACCGTACTCTTAGGCTCGGGAGAGCCGGCGGCGCGCCACAGGAAGGTCACAATGTGAGCACGGGTGCAGGGCTGGTCGGGGCCAAACAGGCCGCTGCCGATACCGCCGGTAATGCCCTTCTTGGCAGCCCACTTCACAGCGTCATAGTAATAGGCGCTGGAGGGAACGTCCACGAAGTCCATGGCCTTGATCTCAGCGAATTCAGCGGAAACCGTCACCTTGGAGGCGGGCATGGTAAAGGTAAACTTGCCGTTGCCCTTGTCCTTCACCTTGATCTTGCTGCCGCTGGCGTCCTTCACGGTCAGGGTGTCCAGCTCATAGCCGCTGTCGGGCTTGACGGTGATGGTCACGGTATCGCCCGCCTTGGCGTTCTTGGGGTCAACGGTCACATCGCCGTGCTTGACAGAGGGCGCGGAGACGTCATAGCGTCTGGTGGAAGAACTGGAACCGCCTCCGGAGCTGCTGCCGCCACCGCCGGTGCTGCCGCCGCCGGTCGTGCTGCCACCAGTAGTGCTGCCACCGGTCGTGCTGCCGCCGGTCGTGCTGCCACCGGTTGTGCTGCCACCAGTAGTGCTGCCACCGGTAGTGCTGCCGCCGGTAGTGCTGCCGCCGGTCGTGCTGCCGCCAGTAGTGCTGCCGCCGGTAGTGCTGCCGCCGGTCGTGCTGCCAGGCACATTCACTCCGCCGGGAATGATATTCACTTGGAAACTTTCATTTTGTATGCCCGTAAATCCTTTGTTTTCGATGTCCACCTTAGCATTATCCGAATCCGCCTTAGCAATGAATTTCAGAGTAAACAGTGCACCATCGCCACTAAGGAGTTCTGTGTTAGCAAAGACTACTTTATTCTGTTTTGCATTGGGCGTAAAGAAACCATTGCTGAGCAGGGCTCCTTTGACAACGTCCTTCAATTCCAGCTTGTTTTGATCATACACAACGGTAAAATCAAGGCCAGCAAAGCCCGGGTTGTCCGCAAGGGAAACATTCAGTGTGACTTCCTCACCCGCTGTAACTGCTTTTGTCACAGTCTCAACAGTGATAGTCGCCGCACTGCTGTCATCAGTGCCAGTTGCCATAGCAGGGGTGATTGCCATTGTGAGCACTACCGCTACGGAAAGAAGCACCGATAACCAGTGTTTTGCATTCTTCATGTTTTTCTGTTCCTTTCTTTTATAAAAAATGTTGTATCACATGATACACAAAGGATTGGTGCTTCTACCGAAGGATGCCCTATCCAGCATCCTTCGGTAGAAAAGAGAACCTCAATCGTTGTAGCCAGCCAAGCGTCGCAGTAACGTTACGGCATCCGAAATATTTACGGTGCCATCACCGTTCATATCGCTATTTCCGATGATTATATTTACACTCTCATCCCCCGCGAGGTAACGGAGCAGAGCCACTGCGTCAGAAATATTGACCACGCCGTCGCCGTTCACATCGCCCGTCACAAAGACAGTTTCCGCAAAAGTCACGTCCAATTTTGCGATACGCTGTGTGAGCCAATTCTGCATATCTGCAAGAACCGAAGCATAAGTGGTGTTCTTCCAAATGTGTTCGGCATTATTCGGATCTCCCACTCGGATATACGGCCAGAGGACGAAGTTCATTTCCGCACTATCTGCCAGGCAGTCCGCATAACCATAGATCGTACCGTCCTCCGTGATCAGAGCATTGGCTTGCGGAGCAAATGTCGCGTTATAGTATGCGATGACAGCCTCCCGGAAGTCGGGGATCTGGATCAGCGCTTCCGCCAGATAGTGATAGTCGGTCGTGTCCGGCGAGATATACTTGGTCCAGCCGGTGCCGAGCGTCATGTCCTGATCCCAGATGGGACCGGCATACATGATTCCGTTGGCATCCTTGTAGAAATAGAGCGAGGAAATGAAGCCGTCCGGACTCAGCGCCAGTTCCTGCAGCAAGAAGATCTTCACGAGCGAATCACGGTCAACATACTCGTAATAGTGCTTGCCGTCATCGTTGATGCCGGTGTAATTGCCGTTTTCGTCCATGGCATAGACCGCATTCTCAAACGCCTGATAATACTCGCTGATGTACTCCATAGCTGCATCGCCGCACCATTCGGGGCTCTTGACATTGACGCCCTTACCCTTCTTGGTCACAAATCCGTTGACCTCATCCGGTGCGTCGTGGTTCAGCTCCAGCAAGTATCCGCCCGTGATGTCGGTCGGGTCAGTAAGGCCGGTCGTATAGGTATAGCTCCCACCATAGGCATTGGTGCCGGTTGCGGTGGTCATGTTCGTCCCATACTCTGGATTCTGATCCTTGTACGCAGCTTCCAGATCGGTGATATTGATGCCGGTATCCTTGACCGCATTCTTTTCGCTCAGCAGATACACGCCGCGATACTCACCATCGTAGTACAGGTTCACCCAATCGCAGCTCGCTGTATAGGGCATTTCCAAAGCAGCCGCCATGTCCTTGAACAGCTTGTCATGCATCAGTGTAGCGTCGAAGTAGTTTGCCAGGAGCACCCACGTCTTCACGTTCTCGCCGTTTTGCAGCAGATCGGAGGCCGTTTCCAGCTTCATCTGATAGGACTTCTTCGCAGCGTAGGTAAAGGTGGAATTGCCGCGTGCCTTGAGCTCTTTGATGTCCATCGTACTGATCTCGCTGCCGGCTGCGTCGATCATCTTGAGTGCCGCCGTCGTGGTGTTCCGCTTGCTGCTATCCACATAGCTGCGTCCCTGCGTGTTCGCATTCGTGCTGGTCAGATAGATGGTCGGCAAGTTCGTCGCCTGCATGATGCGGACGGTGAACGCTGTACCGTTTCCGACTTTTGCAGTCAGGAGGCGATAGCCGTCCGTCTCAGAAGCCAGTGCGGAAACATTCAGTGCAGCAGCATTGCCGTTAACGGGCTGGCTGCCCTGATCGCCTGCAACCACCAGACTGCCGTCATTAGCCGAGCGGGTGATGGTGACATTCAGGTTCGCAAGATCTGCCGAGGCAGGCAGGAACAGATAATTTGTACCGTCCACATCGACCGCCGGAATCTGTATGCCATCTACTGTGGCAGTCATAGCCGTTACATTTGCCGAAAGAGGAGACGTTGTTGCGCAGAGAATATTGGACCATTTTACGCTGGTGTAGACCTTGTTGTCTTCTGTCGGAACCTTAGTCCGGCCAGCCGCTACAAAATAATACGCTGTGTCCGCGCTCAGCCCCGTGACTTCAAAAGCGGTATTCTCAGTGGTTCCCAACGATGTACGGTTTTGGCCCTTCTCGTCGCATTGGAAGACCTCATAATACTCCGCGCCGGGAGCCACGCTCCAGGCAAGGGTCAGGGAATCTATCGCAGCAGAGGTGCATCTCAGATTCTCCACATTGTTCGGAACAATGTAGTAGGTCAGCGTTTTATTGCCGTAGTAATTTCCTCGGCCTTCGCATTTGATCTCGGCCTTGCCGACATTCTTGCTGTCCGGCCATTCCACATACAGATCGGGGATCTGTCCGTTGATGAGGTTGGCATCATTGTTCTGCGTCAGCACATAGTCACCGTGTTTGGCAAAGCTGCCGGGACGAACACCGGTGTCGGTGTAATAATAGTTGGGGGCCGGTTCGATATCGCGAGGCTTTTCAGGGCTTCCGAATTTGAAGTCGACATCTTTGCTGTTGATATCGATGCCGTGGAACTTGCAGACCGTGCAGATATGGTTTTCATCCCATTTGTGATCGACGGGGCGCTGAAAATCAGATCGATCCGTTGCCGTGCATTGCGGACAGGTATAGGTAATATAGCCACCGGTCACGCAGGTGCGGCTGTCGCTCTCCGTGGTCCGGAAGGCGTAGCCGTCCGCGCAGGAATGGTATCTGTCCTCGCCCTGAGAAGAGAACTCGTTTTTCTTGACGATTCCGTTTGCAAGGATGACCTGTTTGCTGTCTGTGGTAGAGAGCAGACCACTGAAAGCATAGTCGCCTTCAGGTTTCAGTGCCGTCCCGCAGACTGTGCAAGTGATCGTTCCAGCGGTCATATCGTACTTGCTGGTGCCATTCACCGTGTGCTTGCCCAACTCGCAGTCGGTGCGCGTTTTGGTGTAGGAATCCAGCTCAGTGCCATCGTACTTGATAGCCTTGACTGTGAAGGACGCTTCCGTTGCCTGCACTGTGAGATACATGCCGTCGTATTCGGTATGAGGCTTGGCGCACGCATAGTACTCTCGATTTTCAAACTTGTTGCTCTTGCTGCTCAAATCACCGCAGACAAAGTACACAACGCCGTTCCGGCTGTTTTCCGCCTGCTTCACGCCGCCGAGCATGGGATAGGTGCGGGCGTAGGCATGGTCATCACCGCCGAAGACGAAGCTGAAGCCTGCCTTCTCAATACTGGCAAGGATCTCCGGTGTTGCGGAAACGGACTCGGTGCCATAGATGGGCTCGTGCGACACGAGTACCTTCCAGACGCAGTCGGTGGTCAGATTCTCTGCAATGTCCGCCAACGTCTCAGAGAGCTTCGTGCCATGGTTCACGACGACTACACAGACCTTGCCGTATTCCATTTTGTACCAGCTGTTCTGCACGCTCTCAGGCAGATCATAGATTGCCTTGCTGATCTTGCCATCCGCATCGCCGTAATACTCATGGTTGCCCAGCACATGGATCAGATCCACTCCGCCCAGCGTACCGCTGTTGACCGCATTCAGGAACGGGCGGCAATGCGTTTCATACATTGTCACATTGTCGATGGCATCGCCGGTCTGAACACCGAAGTCATAGCTTTCTGCTTTCAGCTTTTCCAGCGCTGCAGCCAGATTTGCTGTGTCGCCTGTTTGAATGTCGCCCAGGATGAAGAAGTTGGTGGCTACCGCGTCCGCGGCAGGCATTTTAAAGCTCTGCGTATTAGACCAAGTAGCGCCATCACCCACCTGATAGTAGTAGGTGGTGTCTGGTGCCAGATTGGTAAGCGTTACCTTGTTGCTCCGCAGCGCGTCGCCGCGGGTGCTCTGCACAAAGGTCTGGATCGCGGAGGTTCCATCCACCGTAGCGGCGCCGTTGAGTTCGGCATCGGTGGAATACTTTACCTGCGCCTTTGCCGCAGAGTCATCGATCTGGGTAAGCCAGGTGATGCTCTTGGTTCCGGCAGTCGTCACGCCGTTGGTGAGGATACCGAAGGGCTTGCCGTCGTTCTCAGCCGTTCTTTCGCAGACGATCACGCGCTGGTTCCAGGAGCGGCCGCTGCCGGCCTTTTCGGCGTAGAAGGTGTATTCACCCGCCGTGTCAAAGGTTTTGGTAAATGTACCCTTCATGCTGGTGCGGCCCAACTTATGGCTGCCGTCACTGCTCACCTGATAGATATCCGCACGGGAAATCGGCTTGCCGTCGGCATCCGTTACGGTCAGTTCGGCAGGCATCCCGGCAATGGCCTGCTCACAGGTGAGCTGATAGCTTGCCGTCATGGGGACGACCTTTTCCGTACCGGAGAAGGTATAAGTCGTTCCGGTTTCGGTATCGCCCGCGATAGTGTAGCTGCCCTGCGTCACCGTGCATTTCAGCTCGCTGTCCGATGCGGCGTTCTTGGGGATATTGATGATGAGATAGCCCAACTCGGAAACATAGTTGTAATCCGTGTCCTGCGCACCGGTACGCATCGCCCGCCGGGCCTGCATAGCTTGCGGCTTTGTGACCGTGATTTTGGCAAGTCCCTTTGCCAAAGCGCTTTGGTCCAGTGTCAGCGTATAGTCGCTGCTGAGTGGCTCGACCTCAGCGCCCTTAAGATACTCCGCAGCGTTGCCCATGGCGCGGAAATCCACCGTCAGCTCTGCCTTTGTGACAGGCTCGCCAGTGTTATTTACGATAGCAAAGACGTAGTCTTTGCCGATCTCCGGCGGCTCGGGCTGGGGCAGAATATCAATGGCAGACTGCATCCCCTTTGCGTCCTCCACACGGAAGGTGCGTGTTTCGGTGGTCACGTTGCCGTAGAAGTCCTTGAGCCGGACAGTGAGCGTATGCGTGCCGTTACGGAGCGCCACGCCCTTGAGGTAGAGGGAACCGTCATTGATCTCCAGCTTGCCGGTATAGTCCGTACCGTCCAGCAGCACGCGGATACCGCTGGTATCGATGCCGGTGGCATACTTATCGGTCATCTCGCTGTCGGAGTAGACGGCATTAAAGGTAAGATTGCCGCCGTTCAGCACGGTGGAGCCGTCTCCTGCCAGCGCCGTACCGGAGGAAGTCTCGGTGACCGATTCCAGCACCGGCCGGGTAATATCGTTGGTATTCGTGCCGTAGATGAACTGGAGATTATCGATGTAAAGATAGCCGGTACTCTTGGTGCAGTTCTGGGGGGATGTAACACGAACTGTATAAGCGCGCGAAACATCCACGGGCATCTGGAACGCGGAAATATCCGCTTCGACCCAGGTCCAGTCCTTGCCCGCCCAGTCGCTGAGCGTACTGCCGCTTACCGTGCCGTCGGCATTGTAGCTGTAGTACTGAACGTAAGCCGCCGTACCGTTGAGCTGCTTTCCGTCAACATAGCTGACACTGCCGTCGTTGTTGAACTTCATGTAGGCGGTATTCAGATCGGCTTCAAACGCGCCGCCCTTCAAAATGGCCTTCAGAACAGAGTTATCGCCCGCACAAGCGGTTGGCACTTTGATCCACATGCCGATTTTGGTCGGCTGCGTCGTGTTGACAAGAAGGTCACCAGAGAAGCCAAAGTCTGCCGCTGCAACCGTCGTCGGCTTAACATTGGTGAAATCATAGCCAAGCTTGAACGCGTACTGACCGAAACGGACATTCTCGTCCTCGTCGGCACTCACAACCCTATTATACCCCTCAGGAAAAACGATACCCGTGCCGTTCGCTTGACGAATCCAAAGGCGCTTCGCCTTCACTTCTTCAGGGAGAAGCTGCCCACTGCCGCCGACAGACGACGGACCGACATGGCATTCCCAGTATGCCGTCGCAGCCGTATCACCGTGATCCTCAAAGTCCATCAGCACAAACGGCTCCATACCAACGACAACATCAACCGATCCGTTGACATCGGAATCGTTAGCAAGCGCTACATGGATCGTGCCGCGCAGAGAGGTATCCTCATCAGCGGTAAACTTATTGTTATTGAATTTTCCCAGTGAAAACGTAAATGTGTTTTCTGCGTTCAAGTTGCGGATGCCGTAGGCCTTTCCGTCAGAAAGACTTGCTACTTCAAAGTTCTCGGTAACATCCGCCTTGACAACTTGCGTCGGGTCCGCCATAGAATACATTGTCGCCGTCTTATGCTTCAGCGTTTCTTCTACCTGCACAGACCCGTCGGGAATGGTTGTGATTGTGCGTCCGGATTCGATATATACGGAATCATAGAGCACATCACTATCGTACTTATAAATAAGATGGAGTTCATCCCCGATTTTCTCAGTTCCAGTCAAGGGAAGATACAACTGCGCCCAGCGAACGCTTGCAGCCTGCCAAAACGGGGTATAATACTGTTCCAGCGCGACAGTATGCTTATAGCTCAGGCCATTTTCGCTGATGCTCCACGCAAAGTCTCCATCCTTGTAGTTGACCTCGCGCCCCTGCCAGGTAGGTTTGAAGGTGAGGTCGCTCTCTTCTCCGAAATCGATGGAAACACTATTGTTTGTAAAGCCCAGCTTATCCGGCCACTGCACCTGAATTTTGGTCTGGCCAATGATCTGGCCGCCGGCCTTCAGACCGACTTCGACCTCGTCGCAAGTACCGGCAGCCGTGTAAAGGCCGTTTGCATCAATGTGGCCATTGCCGGAGAGAACCGCCCAGGAAGCACCTGCGGGGATATCCGCCTTGCCGCCAGCGGCGTCAATGCCGGTCGCCGTAAACTGCACCGTGCTGCCGGGGGTATAGACCTCGTTATTGGGCGTCACCACCGCGTGGTCGAACTGACCCGTGGGCTTCGCCGCGGAGAGCACCATGATGGTGTTGGACACCTTACGCTCGTAGCCGTCGGACGGACGGCAGCGCAGGGTCAGACCGGCGGTGCTGCTTTCCGGCTCGCCTTCGCGCTGGGTGGCGAAGGTCGAGGAGCCGCCGCCATCCAGATTGATGGCCTGCACGCAGCCCAGATCTTCCATGGAGGCCGCAACCTCTGCCATGGTCATGCCGACAGAATAGGGTGCCTGACGGCCATCCACCATGAACATCACCACCGTGCCGTCAGCCTTGATGCCGATGGCAGTGCGGGAAGCACGGGTAGAATTGTCAAGATCGCTGCGGGCGTGGCCGTCCACAAAGATATCGCCAAAGCTGGCGACAGCTTCCAGAACATTGCCTGCCGCAAAGGCGGTGCTGCATTCCTGTGCGCTGGTGATGTGCGCGTTGCCGCTCGCATCGATCCAGAAGGTCGTATTGGTCGGCGCATTGATCTGCGTGCCGCTCATGATAAACGCGCCGCTTGGGCGACCGTTGCTCATGTCATAGCCGCCGGCGTTGATCGCGCCGACAACATTGGTTGCGCGACGGGTCTGCATGCTCTGCGCCTGCTTGGTCGTTTCCGTCATGGCCCAGTTTCTGCCGGTTTTGATGGTTTCGATATCATCATCACTGTAACCGGCCGCAATGGAAGCTGTGGAGCCTTCGCCCACTTTGACCTCCATCACATGACCCATCATCTGCTGGGTCAGTGCGCCATTGTTCAAGATCCATTCGTATTCCTTGACATCGGGTGTCATGGCATATTCCTTTTCGGATATCTGCCGGATACCCAGTCGGTCAAGTCCGCCGCTGCTTGCGTTCTCCGCTGCCTGAACCTGTGCCGGTAGCAGTGATGCCGTCAAACAGAATGTCAGCAGCAGCGAAAGCAATCTTTTCATGTGATCTCCTCCTACAGTATATGTTTTCTGCGGCTCCCCGCAGTTGAGCACCTATTATATTAGTGTGTCGGTTTCTCCGGCTGCCCGGCTAAGATCGCCGTACATTGGCTCAGCGGCCTGCCTGCGCAAACAGGGCAGCCGCAGCGCTGTTTTCCTGTACGGCTGCTGATGACCGATTTCCACGCATGGCCGTTTTCACACAGCCACCAGGCCTTCCGGCTGCTGCCGGGCGTCACCTGCTGCGGCGTGAAGCTGCCGTTAAGGGTTGGATGCCATTGCGACGTGATCACCGGCTCCTTGGTTTCCAGATCATTAAATCCAGGCAGGACCTTGCGGTTGGTGCAGTACGGACAATCGCTCCCCTTGTTCACACGGTGGGCGATGACCGCACAGAAGGAATGCCCCTTGTCACAGAGCCACCACACGCGGCGATTGGAGTATACGCTCACTGCCTCCGGTGTCAGCGCACCGTTCTTTTTCCGGTCCCACTGTTCAGCGAGCCGCGGATGCAGTGAAGCGAGATCATTGAATCCGGACAGGACCTTTTGCCCCGCACAGAACGGACAGCCTGCATTTGATGAGACACGGCTGGCAACGCTCGCCTGCCAGCTATGTCCTTTCGGACACCTCCACCAGACTTTCCGATGCGCTCCTGGCACGACCTGCGTCGGCAGCAACGGGGAATTCTTTTCTGTGTCCCAGTCCGAAAGCAGATCAGGAAATTTTGCCGCCAGGGAGTTTTCCTCCGGCAGAACAGCTCGGCCCGCACAGACGGGACAGCCCGTCCCTTGTGCGCGGCTTTTAACTGCAGAGCGGTAAGAATGTCCTTTAGCGCATCGCCACCATACAAGCCTTCGGCTGCCAACCGTCAGCTCAGAGAATTGCACCGGGCCATTCTTCTCTGCATCCCATTCCGGCTCAAGCTCCGGATGGCACATTCGCAGGGCCTTCTTTGGCTCTGCCAGACGTCCTGAGCAGTATGGACATCCGCTGCCGGCGGAGCGAGAATAAATCTTTGCCTGCCAGTGATGCCCGCTGGCACAGTACCACCATACCTTTTGGTGGCTTCCGTAGGTCACATCCTTCGGCGTGAGCGGCGTATTGCGTTCATCGTCCCATTGTGCCAGCAGGTGAGCTTGTTCATGCCCGGCGCAGAAATCGTACAGAGACGGACGGATTGCCGCTCACCTCCCGCAGAATAGTTGGCCGCCTGCAACACAGGCGGAAGGGTCTTTTTTAGCTGATCGTGTATCCGGCACAGTGGCTAAAAAAGTACGTTTTTTTAGTCGGATTTAAGCCGTTGGCCTATTGCTATTCTGTTGGGGGAGTGCTATGGTAGATGTATAAGATTTTGTGTATATCGCTGTGGTCGGCAACCTGTACTTTTTTATCCAGTCTTCTTCGTCTGCGTTTTCTTAACGGCTTCTTTGCACCCGTCATCCTGCGCCCAGAGCAAAAAGCTCCGGTGGGTGACGCCCAGCAGTCTTCCTGCCGCACGTGCAGACAGCTCGCCGCGCTCCCAACGCGCTTTGACTTCGCCGAACCCTTCTGGCAGCGCCTTGCGGGGTCTGCCGAATTTCACGCCGCGCGCCTTCGCTGCGGCGATCCCTTCCGCCTGCCGCTGGTGAATGAACTCGCGCTCTGTCTGCGCCACATAGGATAGCAGCTGCAGCACGATGTCCGCGATCA